>Ga0134126_10004118_pt1 | contig 18210 bp, 16 predicted proteins | sample KB31752_FD_96881 | JGI IMG/M metagenome (GOLD analysis project Ga0134126, IMG submission 96881) | Terrestrial soil microbial communities with excess Nitrogen fertilizer from Kellogg Biological Station, Michigan, USA - KB3-175-2 | ecosystem: Environmental > Terrestrial > Soil > Unclassified ...
AAATAAATAGGCAGAGGTATTTTTATTGCTGCAATATTTTCTCGTGTTCCTGTTGCCTGCGGTACATTTCAGCATAAAGCCCGTTTCTTTCAAGAAGGGATTGATGAGTACCCTGTTCGGCTATCGCGCCATTATCAAGCAAAATAATTTTATCAAAACTGAACAATGAAAAAATTCTATGGGTAATAATTATTGCTGTTTTCTGATGAAGGAAATGATATAAATTAGAAATAATTTCATTTTCTGTTTTAGCATCTACTGCGCTAAGGCAATCATCAAAAACAGTAATCTCATGTTCTTTTATTAATGCACGTGCAATTGAAATTCTTTGCTTTTGCCCCCCGCTCAGAGTAACGCCTCTTTCTCCTATCAGCGTTTCATATTTCCCTGGAAACGATTCTATTTCACGGTCAACTACAGCATTTTTTGCTGCTTCATTTACCTTTTCAATCCCCGGGTTTCGTAATGAAAAACCGATATTGTTTTTTACCGAATCGCTGAACAAAAATACATCCTGGGGCACATAGCTTATTTGCGTTCGCAGTGAATGTAAATCCAGTTCTTTTATGGAAATGCCATCATAAAAAATATTGCCTTTTTGCGGGTCATACATTCGCAACATCAATTGCGCAATGGTAGATTTTCCCGAACCTGTTTTTCCGATTATCGCTACTTTTTCACCTTTTCGTATATGCAAAGAAAAATCTTTGATGGCATGAATGCCGGTGTGCGGGTAAATAAATTCAACATTCCTGAATTCGATATTTCCTTTTAATACAATTTCTTTCGGCGCAGCAGGATTCTGTATGGAAGGTTCCGTGTGAAGAAATTCGTTTATCCGCCGCTGTGAGGTTGCTGCGCGCTGTATCATGCTGGCAGTCCAGCCAATAGCACTTACGGGGAAAGTCAACAACAGCACGTACATAATAAATTCTCCAATTACACCGATACTTATCGAACCATTGATTACATACATACCTCCGATCAGGATGGCTAATAAAGTGCTCAATCCAATCATCAACCCCATAAAAGGGAAATAAAGGGATTCCGTTTTAGCCAATGAAATAGAATGCATCCTGTAATCTTCACTATTCTTATCAAAAAAACCAAGCATGGCTTTTTCCTGGACAAATGATTTGATCACCCTGATTCCTGAGTAAGATTCCTGCGCGTTGGTGGTAAGGTCAGAAAGCAATGCTTGAATTTTATCCGCTTTCCGGTTGATAATCGTATTGACATAATAAATGGTAAAAGCCAGAAAAGGCAATGGAATCAATACATACAAGGTGAGCTCTTTATTTTCCCTCAACATATAGGTTACCGAAAAACCAATCGTTGCAGCAAGATTGATGACATACATTACCGCCGGCCCTACATAGCTGCGGACCCGGCTTACATCTTCAGAAATACGGCTCATCAGGTCACCGGTATTATGCGTTTTGTAAAAATGAGTGTCTAACTTCTGATAATGCTTAAATATTTCATTCTTCTGCGCAAACTCAATGTGGCGGCTCATTACAATAATCGTTTGCCGCATCAGGAACATAAACAATCCGCTGATGAGCGCCAATATTAAAAGTATGATACCCGAATAAAGGATTTTGGTTTTGTAAGAAACATCATTCCTGTTTAATTTATTCACAAAAACCGCAACAAGAGGGTCGTAATGCGTAACGGCTTTTGGAGAAATTTTTGCGTTGCCCTGGTTAATGCTAATTTCAATCGTATTTAATACATACTTGGTTACCTGCGGTGCAAGAATCCGGAAATAATTTGAGAGCACAATAAATACCATTCCCAGGATAAGCATCCATTTATATCGCCAGAAATATTTATTGAGAGATTTTAAATGTTTCATTAATTGATTAGCTGATTAGCCAATTTGCCAAACTGCAAATTTCGGGAATAATTAATTGTTATAGTGAACAAACAAATAACGAGGATATACATTTTGGCTTAAACATAAATTTTAAACCAATTAATAAACGGGCTACAAAAAGTGATTATACACTTTATCGCCCAGGTATTGTTCAAATATTTCGATTGAACTGGTATCCGTTAATACATTTAAGTGCTTAAAATGATGCAAGTCCGTTCCGACAAAATCGGCGAGGCCTTTTTCAAGAATGTATTTGGCTGCTTTGGCTACACTTTTTCCGTAATAGCCGGTAAGTGAAAGAAGGTTGACCTGGAGTAAAAAGCCCAGTTCTTTAAGGCGGGTATAAGCTGCGTAATTTTTATGGTAGTAAGGGTACCTTTCAGGATGCGCCATCAAAGGCTGGTAATTATTTATATTAATTTCGAAAGATATTTCTTCCAGTTTTTCCGGAGGCGTTGAATAGGAAAGTTCAGTAAGAATGTAATTTTTAGTCAGCGTCATTAATGGCTGTTTGCTCCGCAGCAATTCCATAAAATGGTCGTCGAGCATGTATTCAGCAGCAGCGCTTAATTCCATCGGCATTCCATTTTCGCGTACTGCTTTTTGAAGCCTTGATAAAGAATCATTAATGGTTTCCGGCGTATTACGGTACATATCCCCAATCACATGCGGCGTGCAAATAAATTTTTGAATACCGGCTTCAGAAAGGGAGCGTAAAAGTTCGAGGGAAGTATCTATATCAGGGGAACCATCATCAATTCCCGGAAGCAAATGGGAATGAATATCCTGTGAAAGCCACGAAAAGCCACGATAGGATGGTATCTTTTTTTTAGGCTGAAAGAGGCGCATTTTACAAATCTAAGAAAATTATCCTTCGGCAGGCTGAAGGGCAACGGGGGAAATAATAAATGGCTCTTCAATATCATCCAGCATATATTGCTTTGTATAAGAGCTATTAAATTGAGGGATTTTTATAAGAGGTTTTAATATAGACACGAAAAAAGAGAAAGGGATTTTATTTTTTTTCATCGCCAAAAAATCACGGCGGTTAGCCCTGAGCCTGCTTTTCAAGGTTACGTTACTCAATCCGCCGCTTCGCATTTTTATGAGCATGGTATCAATATAGCTCGAACTTACTTTATGTAGATAAAGGTAACGGGCCATAAATTCATAATCCGCAGCAGTATAATAATGATTCTCATAACATCCATATTGGCTGATCAATTCACGCTTCATATAGAAGGTAGGATGGGCAGGCATCCAGCCATAGCGGAACCTTGACCTTTTATAAGGGTTGCCTTTCCAATACCTGAGAATTTTTTGAGTGTTGGTTGCCTCAACATACACAAGGTCGCCGTAAACAGAATCAGTGCCTGTAGTTTCAAAACAATCTACAATGCTCCTCACAGAATCTGCCGATGCAAACATGTCATCGCTGTTGAGGATTCCAATTATATCACCCGTAGCCATCATAATTCCCTTATTAATGGCATCATACATTCCGCGGTCTTCTTCTGAAACCCAGTATGAAATGTGATTTTGATTTTGCTTTATAATGTTTAAAGTCCCATCTGTTGACCGGCCGTCAATGACAATATATTCAATATCCTTATAGCTTTGCCCCTTCACGGAATTAATGCAATCTGAAAGGTATTTTTCAGAATTCATCGTGACGGTTATAATGGAAACTTTCATTAGTGAGCCGGAGAAGTTAGGTGATAAAATTTCAATTTCTAGTTAAGCAAAAAATAAAGATATGATTTTTTTTTTAGCAGCCTGCTTTTTTTAATTATTTAACAGAAATGAGCCAGGCTTTCGTATAAAAAAACTTCTTCAACATGTCATTTTTTGACAATTTCCTTCTTAGAAAATGACCGGTCGTACAGAAAAATAAGCACAAATATCAGGAGGTAAGCAAAAATATTAAACCAGGTATGGTGATCAATTCCAAATGGCGACGGCCAATCCCGGTTCATTGAAATAAGGTAAATCGTAATTCTGATTACATTGATCAACCAAAGGCCTATTAGTCCACCAACGATCCATACAAATTTCTTAAAAACCTTTCCTTTATTTGCCACCACAAACGCAATCCAAAAGCTGTAAACCCCATAACCCACACAATCCCTGGCAATATGAACCCCGTTTCCCCTGACAAACCTGAGAATAAACCCCGGTTCAACTTGTGTCGGAATATTAAAAACTGATAAAATAAAAGCCGTCGCGTGAATCAAAGACATCTTGATCCAGCTTACATAGTCAAGGTATTTATCAACAAATGGGATATAATACCCTCCCGGGGCAGCGAGCCCTATCACCGCTAAGGTTCCAAAATAACAAAGGCAAAAAACTCCCGCAAACTTTAACAGGTAAAGCCAGAGTTTTTTATCTTTGAATATGGTATTGGTATTTGGCATTTGGGTATAGCGGCCGGTACATCTTGCGTCAGGCCGCAAGTGATATAGTATTCTTTTTATTTTTCATGAAATAAAAATTCACCTTATTTATGGGTTTACTGGTAAATTTCACCTGAATTATTACTTATCTTTCTTTTACTTTTTGTGCTGGGTTTCCCTGGTAAACCGAAAACGGTTCCAGGTCTCTGGTGGCAACTGAATTCACAGCCAATACAGCATGGTTTCTACAAACCACCCCACCACATACCACAGACCTTGCCCCAATCCATACACCATCTTCCAATATAATTTCCTTCACAATTAAATTGAATCCAGTCTGTGTATAATCATGATTTCCAGATAGTAACATGCTTTCCTGCGAAAGGCAAACGTTATTACCGATAACAACTTTCCCCAGATTGTCGATCCACACTTTTTCTCCGATCCATACATTATTTCCGACACTTAAAAACCAGGGATATTTAATGTTTACACATGGTTTTATGAGAATATTCTTTCCCGCCGAGGCGCCAAATAATTGCAGCAGCAATACTTTTAATTTTGAAAAAGGAAATAAGGAACTTTTAAAAAAAACAGAATTAATAATATACCAGCAACATCTTTTGAATGAATTCCCCGGTTTATACCAGGAATTATCATATTCGCCGAGATTGGTTTCTATCCTTTCACTCACTGAATTTTATTTAAGGTTTGGGTAAATCATTTTTATCACTTATAAAACTACCAAACATCCGGGTATATGCATTCTGTATTTCTTCCACATCTATTGCTTTTTCTGAATAATTGAAAGCTCCCCTACTCCATTCTTCCATTTCGTCCTGTGCCATTGATGCAAAAAAACCAATCGCATTTATCAATTCTTCAGAATCGTCGATTGAAACATTTATGCCGGCTTGCGAATCTTTTAATTGGTTCCACGGCGTATTATTGCTGGTGATTACCGGCCTGCCTGCTGATAAAGCTTCAAAGATAGCATGCCCAAAATTTTCGCTTTTGCTGGGCAAAATAAATACATGGGCATTCCCTAATACTTCTTTTACTTTTTGGGGTTCAATTTCTTTATGAAAAACAACGCTGATATTTTCAGGGAGTTTTTTGATTTGCTGTTTACAAACATTCCAGTAATCTTCATCTTTAATGGAGCCATACAGATCATATTCTACCTGAAAAGAAATCTTTTCCAGTGCTTCCAATACTTTTAAAATATTTTTCATTGGGCTAATAAGGGCCACACTTATTATTTTTAACATGCCGGTTGATTTCTTTTCTATCGGAATAAAAGAAACCTTATTCGGAAAATTACCTGCCACCATTACATTTGCGGGTTTTCCAAAATAGCTACTGATATAATTTCCTTCTTCCAAATCAGTAGCATGAAAAACTACTTTATATTGATATTCCAATAATTTAAAAAGCTGGAGGTAAATTTTCTTTTTCCATCTTTTTTGTGAAAGGGCTCCCGGGTGCAACATTCCCCTTGTCGAAAGGATTTTTTTTGTACCCTTACAAAACATCATCGGAACGATATTATAATGCCAGGAGAATAATCCGATGATGAAAAGAATATCCGGTTTTACATTTTCTACCTGTTTTACAAGTGTATCGCTGATTTTCTCGGGGCCGGCATACCAAACTTGTGTATATTCATTAAAAGGAATCCATTGGTTCGTCAATATATCTCCCAATTCAGCTCCATTGACATCCGTGTCACCGCAAAAAATAAAATATTCAATCCCCTCATGAAATTCTTTAACCAAATTGGCTACAGACTGAACAGGCCCACCTGCACGAAAAGCCGGAAGAAACCAGGGAATAGTAATGAAAATTTTAGTCATTTATAAGTGGCCGATGCTCTCTAATGCAGGCCGCGTTTGTTTTAAGTTTGCTTTTTAAAGTTACTTTTTCCTACGGTTTTTTTGCTACCAATGGTACTAATGAAAACAAAGTAATTAAAAACAGGAATCTTCAATATTTCTTCGTTTACTGGTTCAAATCTTTTAGTTCATAGTTTTCTTCAAAAAATTATTCCCTTTATGTTCCTTCGTGTCCTTCGTGGCTTCGTGGTTAAATGCCTTCTTTTTGTAGATTAATTGTTTCATTTATGAAACCTCCTCTAATTCCGGCCCCTACCGCATATAAACACTTCCCGTATTCCCTTCCACCGGCCCGCTAAAACTGCAATTATCAAAAGTGGCTATGCCTTTAAAATGAAGTGTATCAGAATAATTTCCGTAATACCGAAACAGGCAATTATTGAATTTAATAAATGGGCTGTTTGATGTAAACAAAGTTTGCTGCCCTGCATTTTGAATAAGCGCAAAATCAAAGACACAATTATCAATGGAGGTGGGTAAATTATTTTTACTATCGCCCGAAGTGATTGTACCAATGCTCCCCAGAGATTCGCAAAATAAATTTGAAATATGCGTCGGAAACCAACCCGATTCAGGATTGTAAATCAACCGGACCGGCCATCCGGCAATGTTGCCACCGTCAATGGTATAGTTGCCTGCCTGGTGTTTACCATAAATATTAGTCGCGAAAATAGTATGAATTCGCCCCCAGCTATAAAGCCCGCGGATAACATTTCCTTTTTCCTGTGCCTGCCCGCAAGAGATTCCCAATCTTGCATCTCCACAACGGATATTTTCCATTAAAATAATATCAGCATTGTACGTAACCCCATTCGGTGAGATTTCATAATCAATGGCAAAATGCCCTACATTAAGGTCATGTAGCTGCACAGCTGTAGAACCGCCATTATTTTTGCTGCCGTCATAATCAATAACAATTCCTGCCAGGTTTTGGCCTGTTTTAGGGTCGTTATACTTTTCAAAAGGAATGGAATAATAAGCCGGTCCATTTATTGAGGGCGATTGAAAATTTCCTACCAATGTCAAATGATCTATTTCTGTACCTTTTAAATACTGGCCGCCCAAAGCAAACTGATTTCCGGAATAGTGCAATACCGTTCCATCATTCCATATGCCACCCTCACCATACATATGTATGGAAGCACCCACATAACGGTTATTATACAAGACAAATATTTTTAAAGGCTGGGAATAGTTATAAACACCCCGCGGTATAAATAAAGGCATTGAATTGATACAGGTGTTAACAGATTGCTGAAGTGCAGTGGAATTATCAGGATTATTTGGAGAAGCACCATACCACATAGCCGAAAATTCCCGGGCCCGGCAATTAGATAAGGTGATTGAAGTTTCAAAAATCTGGATAAAAGGGTTAGCCTCTATCAGGGCATTCCTAATTGTCCCGTTCCCACTGATCTTTGCAGAGATATTTAAAACCTTTCCACGCAAATCCCAGGTGCCGGATATGGTGGTGTCTTTGGTAACAGTAGTTGCATAAGTATTCAAAGAGAAGAAGATTAATAATATTGAAATGAGTTTCACAGAATAAGAATTTGACGTATTTGTTGGTTTACTATAAGGGTTGCTCGAATACCAGGAAGAACAAAAACCCTTCGTGCTCTTTGTGCCTTCGTGGTTAACTAATTTCTTTTTCTTTTTGCTCTGCAAAAGGTTTTGCACCACTAAGGCTCTAAGAGCACGAAGTAAGAAACAAACTTCATTCTTGCCCTCCGTACCTTCGTGGTTAACTGCCTTCTTCTTTTGAGGAGCAAAAGCTTCTCACCACCAAGGCTCTAAGGCCACTAAGAAGAAAATCCCGGTACGCCCCCTAATATTGAATATCCGGCTGCTCCTTGGCCAGGTACCGGTAAAGCCATGGGAAAAAGAACACCCGAAGTACAAAAAAAGTCAAAAGGTCAGAAAAAAACCGTCCGGTAAAATAAGTGCTATCCATTTCCAACGCATTGAATTCCATGAACAAAGCGCCTACTACCGCATAATTAAATATAAGATTAGCCGATGAATGCTTTAAAAAATAAAAGTAGGTGATGCCATATGCCATTCCGATAAGAAACAAAGGGAAGAGCATACCGAAGTAACCAAAATCTACATAGCCGTCCGCAAAATACCCTAGGCTGAAGGATACTCCATGGCTGGCTCCCTGGTAAGCAATACCTGTATATTTAGTCGCTTTTACTGAGGCTTCATATTTAGGCTTATCCGGGTTAAAATACCTCGGTGTCAGTGCATAAGTAATGGACGTCCACCAGTTGTCTCCATTTTGATAAGGTACTACTGAAGGTACATGGTCCATTGATTTGGCAATGTGCCAGGTATATTGCAACCTTTCAAAGAAAGAAACTGCTGCTGAAGTATCCTTTTCCTCTGAGGACAACTCCAGTAATTTATCAAAGGCTGCCCCCTGGGATACCTGTACTGTTTGTGTCTTAGACCCGCCGTTTAAATAAGTGCGGTAATCCCCCTTAATGGCTGTCCAGGTAATTCCCATAAAGGCAATAAATACCAAGGCAATTACAGCCAGGGATAATTGTTTTAACGATACCTTTATAAGGAAAGTGAGCAAAAGGCAGGCAAGGAAAAAAAGAACGGTTTTAAAATCCGAAAAAAAGCTAAAGAACCCTAAGGTAAATTCAATGCCTACAAAAATTACAAATTCCCTTACCATTTGCCTTTTGATAATTACCTGGAAGCCGAAAAGCAAAAAGAAAAACCATTTTACATTTACAAAGCTGAATATTATTTGTGCCAAGCCACTAAAAGCAAAAGCCGCAGCTCCTAAAGCATTCATAGAAAAAAATGCAATTACATACGCAATAAAAGTTTTGCGGATAGATAATCTATTGGCATGCTTTTTTAACGTTGCAAAAGTTACATTCGGTAGCTTATCATTAAAATAGATAACTGGCCCCAACAAAACAACAAGGCCCAGATAGGCCAGTAATACTGCCGTACCAGAATGGGGAGACTTATAATCTATATCTACATCCAAATAATTCACCATCCATACCCAGGCAGAGACCTGTACAAAATGGTATAAAAAAACAATCGTAAATACGGAAGGTTTATAAGGTACCTGAAGCCGGCTAATCATGAAGGCAAAAACCAAGGCCCCAATTGTCAGGTATATTGCATTGTTAAAAAAAAGCTGGCTAAGCATCAATAGCAGTAACAACCCCTGGGCACCACTATCAAAATATATTTTTCTTTGTTTCAACCTGGCTTTTAAAATTTACTTAATACAATTAACCTTTCAACAAGTTTTCAATTGCGGTACAATCCTTTTCATAATTCCATTCTTTTACAATTTGAAGCGAGCATTCCCCCATTTTTTTTACATCATCTTTTTTGTGCGACAGCATCAACATTTTGTTGAAAAGATCTTCTGTATTCCCCGATTGAAATGTGTACCCGTTTACTCCTTCGCTTACGAGGTCGGCGGCAGCACCACAACTATCACTTACCAATAATGCCCTGCCACAAGCCATCGCTTCATTGATGCCCAATCCCCAGGTTTCAGATTTGGAAGGAAGGATAAATACATCAGCTATCCTGTACAAAACAGGCATCATTTTCTGATTTTGAAAGGGCAGGAAATAAATATTATGGTAAGATGAAAATGATTTTTTAAGCTCATTTTCAAAAGGCCCGTTTCCTGCAATGACGAGGTAATTATTCCCGGGAACTTTTATAAATGTTTCCAATAACATTCGTACATTCTTATTATCATCTAATTTGCCCGCATACAAAAATCCGGTTGCCAGTAAAGGAACATTTAAGGCGGTTTTCCATTCTGCTGCTTTTCTGGAATAATCAATGCCCTCCATAAAACGGGTATTGTCTATTGCGTGCGGGCAGAAAACCAATTGATCCTGACTCATGCCGAATTCCAAAAAATAATCTTTATTCCGGGTGCCCACATAGAGCGCTTTGTCAACACGGGAATAAACCCATTTTAAAAAAACCGATTTGAGATTATTTTTTATGGATTTTCTTCTGCCAATCAAGGTAGAATCACCCCTGAAAAAAACCGGTATTTTGCCATGGAAATAACGAAGCACTTTTAAGTGGCTCTTAAAGCTCCAGCCATACACCAAAACCGCATCAGCCTTCCATTGTTTTATTGAATCAATTAATCCGGGATTATCAATTCCCTTAAAATGATGCGAGCCTGGGCGTTTAGCTATATTTTCTGCAAATTCATACTCATACCCTTCCAATACCGGAATATCCCATTGAATGCTTTTTCCAAAGCCGGGGTCAAATTTTTCTTCCAAAACTTTCTTTCCCCAGGTATAAAAAACTTTAATTTTTATATTGTTTCTTTCGTGCAAAAGTTGGAACAAAGGCGCATTGTATTGAATGGGATGGGTGGTGATGATAGCAAGCTTCTTCAAAATTCTTTACTAATATCCAATTCGTGTTTTTTACCTAACAATTTTGATTTCATAAAAGCAAAAGACAATAACATGAAATTATCATAGTGAACCAAGCAACTGAAATATTTCAAAAAAGTCGAAAAATTAAGTTTTACAAATGACTTTATCATAAGGGTATAATAAAATATCAGCTTATGGCTACGCATCAATTTACGGCCTTCTTTTTTTTGTTCAGGGGTAACATAACTATCAAGGTACCTATAGGTTTCAAGGTCTTCCCTTACGTGGTTGATATAATATTTTTCATTACGGCTTAACTGTTTATCATGGTCCCTTAACTGAATTAATTTTTCCCTGATAAATCCCGTTTCATGGACTTTTGCCAATCGAACCCACATTTCAAAATCTGCAGATATTTTCATCTGTTCATTAAATAGGCCTACCTCAACCAATGCTTTTTTATTAATACAAACATTGGCAATATTACCTGCAATGGAGCCTGTATAATAGGCAATTTTTGCATGTAAGGCAGAAGAAATTATTGTGGGCGTGTTATCTACTTTATAATTTTCTTTTATTTTTCCTTGTTCATCTATCATATCCCTACCACTATAACAAAAACCGGTATGCGGGTATTTATTAAAAAAATCCACAAAACTTTCCAGACAGTTTGGATACATAATATCATCCTGCGCCCATAGTTTTATTAGAGGAGCACTGCTTTCCTTAATTAACCAATTCAGATTAAAAAAAAGCCCTTTGTTTTCGGAATTTCTAAATAATTTAATTTTCGGGTTTATGAGGGATTTTAAATATTCCCAACTTCCATCAGTTGAACAATCATCCAAAATGATAAACTGGAAATTTAAATGATTTTGTTTTATTACACTTTCTACCGAATCTCTTAAATACCTCCCACCGTTATAGACCGGCAATATCACTGTAATATCTTCCTTCACATTAAATCTTTTGAATAATCTTATATAATCCAAACTCCTGGCAAATACCCTTACTGAGTAATTTACCTCTTATTATCTTTCTCATAATATTCTTAAAAGACATCATGGATGTCAACCCTTTAATATTGGAATAATTATTTTTATGTACAATATAGATAATTCCAAATATAAAAATATTTGTCAATTCCTTTTGATGAAAATCTTTAAGCCTTTGCAAGGTATAACCGTGTGCTTCAAACAAATTAAAATTCCAAAAAATATTTTTATTGAAATCAGGAATCGAAATAATATCTGATTTTATGATGTGAGTGCTTCCATTGATACCAAATATATTATTGCTTTTTATTACAAAAAAACTTCCTTCTTCGTAAATATAACCTCTGTTAATTCGCCATCCTGCTGTACCCGAGTTTGCATTTTGTTCAACAAAAAGCGCTAGTTTATTGGACACTAAGTCGTCACTATCGACCGCCATAATGTAGTCGCAGCCATTTTCCTTCGCAATCTTGCATCCATAAAATATTTTCTTCCCTTTGTCCATCATTTTTTCTGCATATTCCTTATTGTAATGTTTTACAACATAGGAATCAAAATCCTCAATTTCATCAACTTTCGCAGTCGGAAATGGATAATGGGCATACATTATATTAGAGTGGCTAAAATTAATTTCCGGCCTTTCATTAAACACAATTATTATTTTAAATTGGCTGGAAGTTTGTCCACAAATAGACCTGACTGTGCGTTCTAATAAACACAGATCATAATTCCAATCCCTGGAAACTGCCTTAGGTTTTATAGGTATTACAAATCCCAGCAAACCTTTTCATTTGTTCTGTAAAAAAAATGATACTCTCCCGCCATTTTATTCTTAAAGTCATGGGCTATAGCGTTCATAACTGTTTTCTCTGCATCAGGTTGAATCCAATTGTGTATTTCTATAAGTATATTTTCTGTAATAGAGAGCCAATCGGAATAATTATTTTCGAAAATTTTTTTCTCACTTCCTTCAATATCCAATTTTAAAAGGTCAACTTTAGTGATACTATTCCTTTTAATTATTTCACTGATGGTGATTGCTTCAATTGAATCATCCATCGGGTCAAAGTCATTCAATTCAGAAACTATAAATGATTCATTACCCGCATCTTTGTTCACTATTTTTAGTTTTGCATTTTTATTCCATAACCCACTATTATAACAAATGATATTTTTATAAGGCTTTGTATTTTTTACCAGCATTTCAAAATTAGACCTGTCTGGTTCTACTGCAATAATCAATGCATCAGGATAATTATTCCTTAAATATAATGTCCCTAACCCTATATTCGCACCACCGTCTATAATGACCCAAGGATTTTCTATTAATTGTATTTTTAATTCTTCCCGCAAAAATATATGTGTGAAGATCTGTGTATCACTTTCAGTATTCCTTAAATAAACAGGGTTTAAATAAGTAGGAATATTAATCTTTATAATTTTTGCTTTCTGTTTAAATATTCGTTGAATAATATAACCAAATAAATTAACAAAGCCTATCTTTTGATAGTGCATCCTTAAAACTTTCAACTTATTTAAAATTAATTGGAACTTCATTAAAAAAATTTATTAAAGAGAATTTTTCTTTTAAACTTTATGCCATGGAATTTTATTTATTTCAATATTGCAGCATTCAACAGTGCTGCCAATTGTTTCGTTACATTTTTTGCTGAGTATTGTTCAAATTCTTTTTGGTCAACCTTTGTGGGCTGAAAGGATGAAAAAAATTGCAGGAAACACTCAAAAAAATCTGAAAAATTCTTCCGTATCGATTCCACTTCATTCTCTCCATCAAAATCTAAAAGCAAACCTGCACCGGACTTACGGATCACATTTACCGCAGTACTTTCTCTATGCAAAATGGCCATTAAAGGTTTTTTACTCAAAACTCCCTGGTAGGTTTTGCTGGGCGTATAATGCGGCTCAGTGCTTCCCAAAATAAAAACAGCATCTGCAATATTCAGGTGGCTTAATACATCGAGGTAAGAAATTCTTTGCGGGTATTCAAAAACTACCGTTTGCCATAAACCATATTTTTCAGCCAGTGGTTTTATGTTATAGCCGTTAGCATCATCCGGCGTTTTACCTGTACCGATAAAATGAAATTCAACATTACTAAACTTTTTCCGGTTAACTGCTATTGAATCAAAAACAGCCTCCAGCGGCCGATAGGCTTTTGGCAACATCGCCCCGGCATAAACAAATTGCAACTTGCCCGTTTTCGGTTGAAACAAATAGGGTTCAATTTCTATTTCGTTTACCATCGCATGGTCCAGTTCTTCCCCACCATAAGGCATTGCTCCGCAAATGGCATTTGCTTTCAAATGTGGATCACGTTCTAATACGGATTGATAATATCCTTCCGCCACACCTGTAATTAAGGAAGCTTTTTTGATGGCAATCGGCTCTAAAAATTTTGCCACTTTAGTACTGAACCAATGGCGGCTGAAAATTTTATTACTGCCGGGAAACTGGTGTACCCACGGATCAATATAATCAATCCCATATTTTATACCGGTACTCTTATGAAGCCACCGCCCCAATAGTGCGCAATAAAAAGAAGGAATGGGAATATAGAGAAAATCAAATTTCTCTTTTTTAATTAATTGGTTTGCCTTTTTATACAATTGAAAAAAAGCCCTTAAACCAATATCACCGAGCAGTCTTGGTTTGGTAATTTTAAAAGCGCTTACTTTTTCAATCCTCAAATTCTCGGGCAAAAGTTTTACCAGGTTCCAATCCGGATTTTCCTCATAAAATTTTTCATGCACCGTAAGGATGGTTGGTTCCCATCCAAACTCAGGAAGATGCTGCGCGAATAACCGTGGACGATGTACACCAGCCAGGTTGCTGGGTGGGAAATGTGGATATAGGATGAGGATCTTTTTCAACTTATTGATTTAAACGGGCGGGCGCTTGTCTTCCAGCGGCCTGAACCATCGCAATAAAATGTTTAACCATCATCGTTCAGTATGCCTGGAGCGGCCCGTCCAGTGAAGGTATGGAACGCTTTAATCTTGCAGTATAAAGCAATTGATAACCAAATAACCCCGGAGATATTCTTTTTAAGCCACTATAAATTCTTAAAGAAATTTTATTAGAAAATACCATTGAAAAAAATGAGTTTCCCGGCAGAAGGCCTGTTACTGTCGCGCTTATAATTTTAAAACCATTAACTTCCAATAAGCTTGCACCGGTCTTAAATGTGTACCATTTAAAATGAGTATTATCCCAAATGCCTGTAGGAGTATAATTAAAATTCCTTTTATTAATTCCCACCTTGATCTATAATGAAACAGGTTGGGTAAGGCTACTATTAAGATTCCATCTTTGCGAAGGCAGGAACTAATATCCCGTAACAGTTTTTCCGGGTAACAGATATGTTCCAACACATGAGCGCAGATCACATAATCATATTGCTCATTAATTACTTCATTGGGCAGCCCGTTTTCAAGATTAAACAAATACCCTTTTCTTAAAAACGGCAGGGATTCTTTCAATTCTGTTTCTGAAATAGTGATGCCATCCACTTCGAACCCTGAAGACTGTAAAACTTTCGCATGGTCGCCACCACCGCAGCCTACATCTAATACTTTTCCTGGAGTTGTAAGGCAATTTATGACATCCTTCTTTCCTGCATTATGATAACTTTTTTCTTTTATATTTTGGAATTCCATTACCACTAATTAAAATTATCGAGGGCCTTTACCAATTTTAATGATTCCACTTCCCAATTATTTTCCCGAAATTTTTCAAACCGTTCTTTCCGGTTATTTCTAATAGAATCCATATTATTCAAAATTGTTTCCAAAATCCCACCAGAATTATTAGTTGAATAATCAAAACAAATTCCCATCTCCGGAAAAGAAGCCATAAAAGAATGTTGGCTTTTCGTATTAGTTGCCATCACATACAAACCGGCTTGCAAATAAGCCAGCAATTTATTGGTAATGGCAAGCTCACGGTTTCTATCTGTTGGAATATCTACAGCCAGGCCAATATCAAATTTTGCTAATTCCTCGTGCAGCTTATTTTGAGGAACGGCTCCATGCAAAATAATATTATCCAAACCATCCAAATTTTCCTTTTTGAAACCTTCATTTACATTTCCATAAAGGTGTAATTCTACCTTTCCTGAATTAGATTTCACGGCAGGTAAAACTAATTCCAGCCCCCTCCCAAAATTAATATTCTGAGAGAACCAAACTAATTTCAATGGGCCGCTTATGATGGCTTCCGGCGCAGCGAATTCTTCAACAGGAAAATAATTTAAAACAGTCAGCCAGTTTTTACCTTCACCGCCCAAATCTTTACTTACTTCTTTTCTTATCAGAGGCGCAGCAAAAGAAACATAATCCATTTTCGGCAACACATGTTCCATGAGCTTTTTGGTAAGCCCTTGTAAATGCTCATCATTTCCCTCGCCCGGATGATAATCTTCGACATCAAAACCCATTTTACATTTCAATTTTTTACCTGCAATAAGCGTTGCCCATAAAGCGCCGGGATTATGGCCAATTACCCAATCTGCTGAACTTATCTTTTTAGTTACTGCCAGTAAACCAACATTTCTTCGTGAAACTGCATTTGCCAATGTTGCATTTTTTGTTGGTAATATTTTTGAAAGGAGCCTTGCGGATTTTTCTTTTGAAACAGCAATCAACCACTGAATAAAGTTATTTCTCCCGGCCTCAATGCAATGGAATTTTACGCCCTGGTTTTGAAATTCCTGTAACATTTTATGGTTCATGTCATAATTCCAGTTTCTGAAAATATAGCAAACCACTTCTACCCCATAATTATGTTGAAGCGCCAATTTTATTTCTTTTACCAGGCGGGGATTGGTAGCCAGGTTGTGGGTAGTGATGAAGAGAATTTTCTTTTTAATTATGGAATTTGTTTAGAATCAGGAATGCTTCAATTTATAATACGCCAACTGCAACCGCTTGGCCAGCTTCCATCCAAATAATTTTTTAAAAAGGCCATAAAACCCTGATCCTGGTTGCTTATAATATTCAGGATTAAAATGAGATAATCTTTCTTCCACCAGTTTAGTTATTTTAGGGTAGGAAGGATAGCTCATCCACAATACATCCGCATACGATAAGGCAATAATCTTTTCTATAACTTCTGATTGTTCCATCGAACGGACATAACCTGCCATCAGGTCAACAGAACTTAAAGCAGATTGAACGCCGGTGTGGGAAATCTGCTGGGATAAGCTTCCACTTTTAAAATTCGTTCTATAAAACAATTTACAGCCCGGTGCATAATATAAACGATTTACGTTTTTTAAAATCCTTGGAAAAAACTCCCCATCATTGTTTACAGAAAGTTCTTCATTCCAAAGCCCGGCTTTTTCAAATACTTTCCTGTGAAATAGCCATATCGCATTACTATACATTTGAGGCGAGCCGTGAAATTTAATATATTCAATAGGGCTACAATCATAATTGATTAGCGACGGTAATACATAGCGGTTGGTGGTAGAAAGGTCATCATCATAAAAACGGATGTAATCTATATAACTTCCATCCATTTCAGTTTTTCCCTCCAGTGACTTTACCTGCCTTTCTAGCGTGTCAGGGCTTAGAATATCATCAGAATCAAAAAATTTGATGTATTCGCCACTGCTTTGCATAAAGCCATAATTCGAAGCGGCGCATTGGCCTTTATTTTCCTGGTGAAAAAGTTTTATCCTGTTATCCGATTTTATGAATTGTTCTACTATGGCAGCACCATTATCGGTTGATCCATCATTCACAACAATTATTTCAAATTCGCAGTAAGTTTGATTTAGAATGCTTTCTAAAGAACTTTGAATATATTTTTCAGAGTTAAAAAGTGTAATAATTACTGAAACTAAAGCCTTTTCTGAATAGCGAATCATAGAATCTTTCTAATGAAACATGGCCGCAAAAAATTCCTTAAAAGAAATAGAACTTTCTTTTAGCAACGACATACAATATCCTAATCCGTCGCCTTTTTTAAATTTATGAAATATATTTACAAGGAAGCGCCGATCTAATTTTTGCAGCGCTTTTCCCCTATCCTCCCTGGTCATTGGACAATCAGGGTTAAACAAAAAAGTTTTATACAATTTATACCGTACCATAATCATGTTTCTGTCTTTGGCTTCATTTTTTGATTCCTGTGCAGGATGAACTCTCCACCATACTAAAGATGGTTGTAATAAAATAACGGGAAATTTAAAGGCCATCGTGATCCACAGGCAGCTATCCCCGACAAATTTTTCTTCAGAAAACCCACCTAAGCTTTTGAATAAATCATGCCTGAAAATTGCTCCTGAAGGGCCTGAGTTTAAAATTCCCCTTTCTAAAAAATGGGTTCTTATTGCCCGGTTCGGATTCATAATAATCGGGTAAGGTGTAATATCATCTGTCACCTGCTGCTGCAATGCTAAAGCCGCTTCAGGGAACCGTAACATTGCAGAAACCATTATTTGCAGGCTATAAGTATATATCATATCATCTCCATCCAGGTACTTGAGGTATTCCCCGATGGCATAAGATGCGGCTTTATTTCTATTGGGATAGTCTCCAATATTTTTTTCATTTTGATAAACCTTCACTCTGCTATCTTTTTGGCAGTAAGCCAAAGCTAAATTATAAGTATCATCCTTTGAAC
>Ga0134126_10004119_pt1 | contig 18209 bp, 18 predicted proteins | sample KB31752_FD_96881 | JGI IMG/M metagenome (GOLD analysis project Ga0134126, IMG submission 96881) | Terrestrial soil microbial communities with excess Nitrogen fertilizer from Kellogg Biological Station, Michigan, USA - KB3-175-2 | ecosystem: Environmental > Terrestrial > Soil > Unclassified ...
CGCATATTTTCCGGGCTTTAGCGGGTATCTCCGGGTCGAGCCAGACACCGGTGTAGCCGGGGTAGCGGCCGGCTTTTATTTTATAAACTTCCAAAACTCTTATAAAAATCTCTTCCAGGTTCCTCATGTACAGGTGTATGTCTGTAAAGAAGTTCTCAAGGTCCAGGATCGGGTAGCCAACATTCTGCCCCGGTCCGTGATAGGTAATATCGCCGCCGCGTGAAGTATTGAAAAACTCAATATCTTTTTCTTTAAGGGATACATTATTGAGAAGCAAGTTCTCCATGGCGCCGCTTTTTCCGAGCGTATAAACATGGGGATGTTCGCAGAAAAGAAGGTAATTCTTTGTCTGCTGATGGTTCTGTCCATCAGCCAAATCCCTGTTTTTTATTTTAATCGCAACGGTCTCATCAAAAAGCTCGAGCTGGTAATCCCAGGCGGGTTTGTAGGATATTCTTCCCAGGTCCTCAAAAATTACAAGTTGCTTTTCCAATTTAGTGAAATGACAAATCCTTTGTGAAGGAGCAAAGTTCCGGTTTTTTAAGTTGCGCTGTTTTCATAGTTTGGTATTTGACCAAATTTTTTATAAATTTGGATTGCTAAAATCATCAAAATGAGAAAAATATTACTTGTTTTACAGCCAATTTTAATTTATGTGGAAATTCTTATGATACTGCACTAACTATTATCAGGTCAATGAATGTCTATCCCAACCCGTTCTCATCAGAAATATATCTCTCTTATTTCCTGGATAATTCTTCGGATATAAGTGTTTCTTTGTATGATATAAACGGTAAAAGAATTGATCTTTTGGACGAACAGCAGGCAGCCGGGCAATATTCTTTTAACCTTGATATGGAGAAATATCATTTAAGGCCCGGATTGTATTTATTAAGGTTTTATTCAATAGATGAAGCCGTGGTCAGACAGATGGAAAAGATGTAAAAGTTAAGCTATGCGAAGTTTTGAACAATACCTTAAGATTCTCAAATGATAGAATTCATTCAGGGAGATATTACCAAAGTTGAGGCCGATGCAATCGTAAATGCTGCAAATACTTCCCTGCTCGGCGGCGGAGGAGTGGATGGGGCGATACACCGCGCGGCAGGTAAGGCAATAGATATAGAATGTGAAAAGATCAGGGAGAAGCAGGGTGGCTGTAATGTGGGTGAAGCCGTTATAACCAAAGGTGGTAACCTTCCCGCAAAGTTTGTCATTCATACGGTTGGGCCTGTCTGGTATGGTGGCAGCCGCAATGAAGAATCTCTGCTCTCGGCCGCTTACGCCAATAGTCTCAGGCTCGCGGCAGAAAACCATATAAAAACAATTGCTTTCCCAAACATCAGCACCGGGGTATATCATTTTCCTAAAAGACAGGCGGCAGAAATTGCAATTAAATCAGTGAATGAATTTCTAAAAAACCCACGAGGAATTGAGAAAGTAATCTTTGTCTGTTTTGATGCAGAAAATTATGAAATCTACAAAACTATGTTGCGGGAAATTTTTTAATCTCCAATCAACAAATCATTTGAAGTCGCTGTATCTTTCTATCTTCGCATATTATGTTGATTGCGGAAACCAAAACCAAAATATTATACAATGCAGCCGATGCTTCATGGAAAGCCCATGACCAGGTCGTATGCAATGTCATTCTATATGATACCCATGTAGTAGTAACTGTTTTTGATATAACCGGTCAGCGGTTTGTATCATTGTATGCCGCTGAAACAGACAATAATAAACGATTCGAATTATTAGAAAGCCACCTTTCCTCCATAGACCCTCTTATTTCCAAAAGAAACCTGTTTCTCTCCGTTCCAAAAACCATGCTGATCCCGGCAGCATTGTATGACAAAGAAAACCGGAAGAGTTTCCTTGAAAACCAGCACAAAATTGATCCCGGAGAAACCATCGGGGATTTTCCCGTGAAAATGATTGAGGCGCAAATGGCTTATTTATACCCGGATAGCATCAAATCATTGAAAGAAAAAAGTTTATTGGCAAACGCCAGCTTAATCCCAATTGATGCGGCCTGGCTTGATGTGTTAACTTTAACCCATAAAAATAATGACCGGGAGCATATCCATATCAATATTAGTGATGGGTTTATAAGCATCGCAGTTTTCAAAGCAGGAGGATTGCAGTTTTATAATACTTTTGAAACTGCTACGCCAGAGGAAGTCCTTTATTTCGTGATGTTTGTATCGGAACAGTTGCATGTGAACCCTCACAAGGACTCATATTATTATTCTGGGTTTATCCTGAAAACTGATGAAACATTTAACCTCCTTTCCAAGTATATTAAAATCCTGAAACCTGAAGAACGACCTGCTATTTACAATTACAGTATGCCCGTCCTGGATATTCCCAGATATATGTTATTTAACGTCTTTTGTACCCCGGTATGCGAATCATAAGCGGCTCCAAAAAAGGCCATATCATCAGGCCGCCTAAAAACCTGCCTATCAGGCCGACAACCGATCTCAGCAAAGAGAGTTTGTTCAATATCCTGGTGAACAGGTTTGATATGGAAGATTGTAATGTTCTCGATCTATTTAGCGGCGGAGGCAGTGTGAGCCTGGAATTTGCTTCGAGAGGCGCAAAAAGCGTGACATCAATAGATAAACATCCCGGCTGCACGGGGTTTTTAAAATCAGAAGCGGCAAAACTTGGCTTTGAACAACTTCAAGTGATCCGTGCCGATGTTTTTCATTTTATCAGGAACACCGGGGATAAGTTTGACATTATTTTTTGCGACCCGCCTTATGCATTCAGCCAGGCCCAATATGAAGAAATGATCCGCACCATATTGGACAACCAATTACTGAAGAAAGATGGCTGGTGTATTGTAGAACATCATTCCGTAACCAAACTGGACCATATCTCCGAGCGCTTTGATTCAAGGGCGTATGGGCAGAATATCCTTTCATTTTTTCACCCCTGACCCCCTGAAGGGAACTCACGATTGTTAAAACGAAAATGACAGTTAACCAATTTTGGGGTAAACTGGCAGCAGTTCCCCTTTAGGGGTCAGGGGCCTAATAAAATGTATAAACATTCCTCGTCTTCTTTGTACCTGAGTCGGTTTTCGTAACAGACTCAATCAAATGACCGTATTGATCATACGTATTGTCGGTAATACTTTGCTGCTTGTTTCCTTTATATGAAGTGGATTGGGTTATATCACCAAATGGGTTGAAAATATTAAGGGTACGCGTATCCGGCACCAGCTTTCCGGTTGAGTCTCTTTCATAACGGATCTCCATAATTTTATTACCGGTTGAATCATACTGGCTTTCCACTATTTCAAGGGGAACATCGTTTTCTATCAATACTATTTTTCCTGATTCAAGCCCTGTAACACTATCATACGCATAGGTTTCGTGGCAGTCTGTTGTGGTATCCTTATTATTTTTGGTTTCCTTGCAAATGCTTTCTATCGGCCTGCCTTCTTTGTCATAATTATAATAGTACAAGCGGCTTATCACAAATTTTCCCTTCTCGAACCAGTCCCATCTCACCATTTTGCCATGGGAATCATATTTGTACTCATGTCTTCCGGATGTTCCGTCTGTCCGGCTCCAATCCGTCGCTATCAGGTGTTTGTCTTTATCGTACGTGTTTTTTTCAGTTGATTCATAGTTGGATATCGGGTATACGCTATGGGTTTCGATGGCATTGCCGTTATCGTCATATTTTGTTTCGGTGGTATATTCAACCTTTCCGCTGTCTTCCGTGTAATGGGTTTCTTTGGTTTTCAGGCCTTTGGAATTGAATTCTGTGGCAACTGTCAGGATTTCCTTAGCGTTTGGATTCGCGCTATCCGTACTCGTTACATAAGTATTGAGCGACTTGATTGTTGGGGATGGCGTATGCTTCTTATGGTATTTGTCAAAGTCGAAATGCGACCCGCTTTTTGTCTTGCAGCCAAAGAAAACCAGGCTGCAAATAATAACCAGGATTGACGATTTGGCTTTTAAACCCATATAAGATTTTTTTATTCCCACCTGAATGTTTTTGCTGCCGCAATATAAATAACAATTCCCCAAACTGTTAATATCAGAAGTTCTTTTCCAAGATCCTGTAAGCCTGCGCCTTCAAAAGCCACTTTCCTGAGGGCGTCATTCAAATAGGTAAGGGGCAATATTTTGGCTATATGCTGCAACCATACGGGGAACGCCGAAATAGAGAAAAAAGTACCTGCGAGAAGGAATTGGGGAAGGGTAACTATATTGGCAAATACGGGAATGGTACTGTCGTTGGTAGCGAGGCCGGAAATAATAAACCCGAAGCCCAGGAAAACGATCAACCCGATGGCTGAAAGGATCAACATGTTTAGAACGGTGACCAGGCCGTGAACCAGGGTGAAATTGAATATAAAATACCCGATAACAATAATTACAAGCGCGCCTGCCAATGCAAAAACAAGCCTGCTAAGACTCTCGCCCAAAACTACATAAATCCTGTTGACAGGGGTGGCAAAGAATCTTTTTAAAACAAGGGTTTGCCTGAGGTTAAAAAATACAAATGCAGTTCCGAAAACGCCGGTGCTTAAAATGGAAAAGCCCAGCATGCCAGGCAAAATAAAATCAATCATGCTGTATTTTCTCCCGGATACTTCCGTTGCCCTCATTTCCGCGATGTCCTGGTGCTGGGGCGCGGCGCCAAGGTTTATTTTATTTACAATATCATCCAGGATCAATTTCAGCATGTTCCCTTTATCGGCAGAAGCTTTGCTTGTCTTTACAGTGATGACATAATGGGGCATGCCCTGGGTTTGGGTGTTTTGTATATTGAGCCAGGCGTCAATTTTCCCTTTTTCGAGGTCGGACTGAACCTGTTCATCTGTCTTGTCATCAATTACATTCACGCTATGGCTGGCCATAAGTCCCTGGTATATCGGACTGCCTTTATCAATATGGCTGTCAAATGCAACATCCATTTTAAAAGCGCCGCCGCCAATAAAGCCGAAAACAACGATAAATATGAGCGGAAATACCAATGTAAAAACCACAGCCGAAGGGCTTTTTAAGGTTGAGGCAAGACTTGCTTTCGCGAGCGCCATCATCGCCCTGAACTGGCTATATTTTGGAGTATTCATTCTTGAAACTTGAAATTGGAAATTTGAAATTTGATCTTTACTACGCTATTTGCACATTGCTTTTCATTAGCACATCATCACATTATCGCATCAGCACATTATTCCCTGTACTCATGCCCGGTCAGGCTTAAGAACACATCTTCAAGATTGGCTTGTTTTACTTCAGTTTTTCTCTCGAAACCTTTGCTGATCAGGTTATCTATAAGATGGGCTGGAGTATCAAGCGCAATAATTTCACCGAGCTCTACAATGGCTACCCGGTCGCAAAGCACTTCAGCTTCATCCATATAATGGGTAGTAATAACGATGGTAGTACCCGTATCGCGGATTTGTTTGATAAGGTCCCAGAGGTTGCGCCGTGCTTGCGGGTCAAGTCCGGTTGTGGGCTCATCCAGGAATACAACCCGTGGCTTGTTTATGAGGGTAGTGGCAATAGAAAACCGCTGCTTTTGTCCGCCCGAAAGTTCCTTGAATTTTGCTTTTGCTTTATCCTTTAAAGCTACCGATTCCAGCACTTCATTTTTATTGATGGAAACATTGTACAGCCCCGCAAAGAGGTCTAACAATTGCATAAGGCTCAGGCTTGGATAATAACCTGCCGCCTGCAATTGCACGCCGATAATGCGCTTGATATCAGAAGGGTTTTTATCAACTGACAAGCCGTCAATTATTACCTCGCCGCTCGTTTTGTCCCGGAGCGTTTCCATGATTTCGAGGGTTGTTGTTTTTCCCGCGCCATTTGGGCCGAGCAAGCCGAATATCTCGCCTTCATATACATCAAAGCTAATGCCTTTTACAGCAACAAGCTTATCATATTGTTTTACAAGGTTTTTTACCTGGATGATACGGTTGGCTTCGGACTTCATTCTGTTTTATTTACCTGCAAAATTATCTTATTTATTTACATCGCCATCAGCAGCGGCTTATATTCCTCCAGCCCCTTGATATACAATGAAACGGCATCCTCCAGTTTGCCTTTATAACTGCCCCCGGCGGCATTCAGGTGCCCGCCACCCTCAAAATATTTTCCGGCAAACTCATTGGCAGGGAAACTACCTTTGGAGCGTAGGGAAAGTTTTACGAGGTGCTCCCGGTCTATGATCAGGGCGGCAAATACGACTTCACCTATGGTAAGCGGGTAATTCACAAGCCCCTCGGTGTCCCCGGTTTTTATTTCATATTCTTTGAGCTCCGCTTTGGTCACGCTGATATAAGCGGCCCTGTATTCGGGAAGCACCACCAGCTTGTCCTTAATACAAAGCCCGAAAAAACGCAGCCTATTTTCAGAAGAAGTATCGAACAAAAAATTATGGACATGAGAATGTTCCATCCCCGCATCTAACAGGTCGGCGACAATGCGGTGAATACGGGAAGTAACATTCGGATACCGGAATGAGCCGGAATCGGTAACAATACCCGTGTAGAGGCAGGTAGCAATATCCTTATCTATAAGATCAAGGTCTCCCATCCTTTCAAAAAAGTCATAAACAAGTTCGGCAGTAGCACAGGAATCGGGGTTCCAGATGCGGAAAATATCAAAACCTTCAGGCTCCAGGTGATGGTCCAGCATTATTTTTGGGGCCATTGCTTTTTTTAAGGCATCTGCAAAATATTCCGTCCGCTTATAGTTATTAAAATCAAGGCAAACGATCAACTCTGCTTCATTCAAATGCTTGAGAGCTTTTTCTTTATCGGCGGGCAGCGCCAGCACCCCTGCATTTCCCGGCATCCAATGAAGGTAAACCCCATAATATGAAGGACTTATAATAACAGGCTCGTGGCCTTTTTTAATAAGATAATGGTACATCGCCAGCGAAGAACCCAAAGCATCCCCATCAGGCTTGCTGTGCGTGGTGATTACAATTTTACGGGGTGTATTTAAAAAGGATTTTAATTCATCTATGTTCCACATACCGTCTTTTCAAAAAAATTTAAAGGCGCAAGATACAAAAATGTAGGGGCGAACCCGTGTGTTCGCCCAAAACCGTGCGGGCGAACCCGTATGTTCGCCGAACCGCCCAAAGCCGTAGGGGCGAACCCATGCGTTCGCCCCAATCCCCATGCGTTCGCCCATTTTGCTCGCGATTGTTTATCAGAGATTAAGCCGCAGCGTAGGGCGCACACATGGGTGCGCCCGTACGGGATCAGCCTCGTGAATTATCGAAAAATCTATCGCTTTGCCAATTTCGGGGATTGTTAATAATATAGTTCACAATATTTTCATAGCTCTGCTGGTTGCGTATAATATGTTCATAGTAATTGCGGTGCCACATTTTTTTGTCGAACGGCTGCCAGCCTAATGTTTTCACACCACGGATATATTCATTGGTTGTCATAGTTTTAAACCATTGTACAACCGAATGTAGGGGCGAACCCATGTGTTCGCCCAAAATTGGATTGGGGCGGACACTTGGGACCGCCCGGACGGAACCGTTATTTATAACAATTGCATGAAAATGATTGGGCATGATTTGATAAACATCCAATTCAATATCTTTAAATTTGTCGGGTACTTTTTGCCACCATTTGTCAATCATTTTCCCGGCATCGTTAAGGATCATTTCTTCGTTTTCAATATGACCGAAAAAATGTTCCATGTGTCGGGTACAGATAGTTATGAAATACATACCTGCCTGGGAATAATCATATCCTTTCAGCCGGATTGATCTTCGATGGTGCTTTTGAGGATTAATGAACCCAGTTGTATTTTGACTCATCGTGATCTCTCCAATATCTATAAACAGTTGAATCACCTAAATATTTTAATATCAAAGAATCATCATTTACATTTACAATGATCCACTTATATAAGTTAAAAGAATCATGGTATAAAAATAATGTATCCTTATTAATCTTATATTTGCTATCACTGCCGTCATCAAAACTATACAGCCTCCCCTTGGTTATTTTGAATCCTGCTTTTGGATTCGCCATAGTCCATGCTCCGTGAAGTAAATTTGTGTCAATGGTGGATAGACTAGTTTTGAGATGCTTTTTCTGGTTTTTGCAAGATATAAAACTTGAGAAAAATAGAACGCCAGCGATTAAATAGACAACATTTCTCACCTCTTAATTCTTACTTTTTTCACCAACTCTCCAACTCAATAACTCAACAACTCCCTCAACTTCTCCCCTACCCTGTCCCTGTTCGGAAGCATTTCCTTTTCCAGGCCGATATTAAGGGGAACTGCGGGAACGTTGGCTGCGCCCATGGCGATTACAGGGGCGTCAAGCCATTGGAAACATTGCCGGGATATTCTTCCGGTCAGGCTTTCGGCAAATGAATTGAGGATTTGTTCTTCTGCAAGAACCAGGCACTTGCCATGCTTTTTCACGCGTTCCATGACGAGCTCTTCGTCCATCGGGTAAAGGGTGCGCAAATCCACAATTTCAATCTGGCCATCAAAAGCGGCTGCGGCATTTAAGGCCCAATGGACACCCATTCCATAGGTTATTACTACAACAGTATTCCCTTTTTTCAACTGCTCCGGCTTGGCTTCCAAAGCGATACGCCCTTTACCAAGCGGAATGACATAATCCTTATCGGGCTCAATGGTTTTGGCGGCTTCTGTTCCGGGAACTTTGCTCCAGTATAAGCCTTTATGCTCCAGCATGACAACAGGGTTCGGGTCAAGCCAGGCAGCCTTCATCAGGCCCTTCATATCTGCCGCGTTGGATGGATATACAATTTTGATACCTTTTACGGTAAGCAATGCCGATTCATGGCAGCCTGAGTGGTACGGCCCCCCGCCGCCATAAGCGCCAATAGGCACTCGGATTACGGAGCTTACCGGGAACTTGCCCATGGTAAGATAGCACGATTTGGAAAGCTCGGTAACCAATTGGTTCATACCCGGCCAGATGTAGTCACAAAACTGTACTTCCACAATCGGGCGCACACCTACTGCCGACATGCCTGCCGTAGAACCAATAATATACGCTTCCTGTATAGGAGTATTGAAAACCCTGTCATCTCCATAAGTTTCTGCCAGTGTGGCTGCCTCGCGAAAAACACCGCCAAGCCTGCGCCCAACATCCTGACCGTATAAAATGGCCTCTTCATGGTCGGCCATGATTTCCCTCACGGCATATAAGCCTGCATCCACCATGATAATTGTCCGTCCGCCCTCCGGACTGCGCTCTCCTTTTTCTTCTTTGACAGGGGTCTCTGCGAACTCATGCAGATAAAGGCTTTCCGGCTCAGGGTCGGGAGATGCCACCGCGCGGGCAAACTCTTTGGCAATGAATGCCTTTGCCTCTGTATCTATTATATCAAGTTTTTCTTTCCGTACTCCTGAAGCAAGCAAAACTGCTTCCAGGTGCAGAATTGGGTCATCTTTCGCATGTTCTTTCAGGTCTTCTTCTGTCCTGTAAAATTCCCTCCTGACCCCGGAAGTATGATGCCCCAAAAGCGGGCATGTGGCATGTAATAAAATCGGGCCGCGCTGTGTGCGTACATATTCAATACATTCCTGAACGGCTTCGTAAGATTTGGCAAAATCAGCGCCGTCAGTGCGCCTGCGTTCCAGGCCTTTAAATCCTGCTGCAAACTCATAAGCATCCATGGCGCGCATTTCTTCCGCGCTTACAGATATGCCCCAGGTGTTATCCTGCACAAGGTAAAATATTGGCAAATGATGCAATACCGCCTCCTGGAAAGCTTCTGAAACTTCGCCTTCGGTAATGGAGCCATCCCCAAAAGAACACAATACAATAGGCGGTTCACTCGATTTTATCTTTCCTCTTTTTTCAAGATAAGAGATACCGTGCGCCATGCCCGTAGCCGGTATGGCCTGCATTCCTGTCGCGCTCGACTGGTGCGGAATAGTCGGGAAACCCGGTCGTTTCAATGATGGGTGCGCATAGTAGCTCCGTCCCCCTGAAAACGGGTCATCTCTTTTCGCCAGCAATTGAAGCATTAGTTCGTAAGGTTCAATGCCCATGCCCATCAACATACTTGCATCCCGGTAATAGGGCGCTGCATAGTCGTATGATTTTAACTGCATTCCCGCCGCGAGCTGGATGGCTTCATGCCCCCTGGACGTGGAATGAACATATTTTGTGATGTCACGGTTTGCCTCGTATATATCAGCCATAGCCCTTTCCCTGCACATCAGGCGATAGGCTTTGAGCATTAGCTCAGTATCAATTTTTACCCTGGCCTCCTCTGTTTCTGTCATAATTTTTACGAAAATTGTAGCAAAGTTAGGGAAATGGACAATTGAAACTTGAAATTAGAAATTTGGGCTTTACAGATGAGTGAAACAGAAACAGTGCAAACGGGAACTACAGAAACTGGGTCCCGCCTCAGAAAATTTTTTCTGAAGCTGGGAGGCGTTCTGGCGATTGTGCTGCACCCGGTGTTTTTGTTTTTTTATTTTGTCTTATTCATGCAATTTACCATTGCTTCAGTTGCACCAGATCCACACTTTTGGATAATCATTTTAATAGCTCTGGTTTTGACGGTTTTGCTTCCATTGCTCTTCACATTACTTTTTACCAAAGACCCATTTTTGAATAATCGAAAAAAAAGATCATTACCGCTTATTTTTACTCTCGGATGCCTGTATGGTTGTTATGTTCTTTTTTGCCAATTTATTATACCTCGCTCATCGGAAGATTCTTATCTTTATTCTGGTATGGTGTTAAATATTTACTTGAAAATTCTTGTATTTCAGATTATTGGGCTTATATTTCTTTTAATAATAAACCTTTCGTACAAAATAAGTCTTCATGCCTATGGTATTGGGTTCATTATGGCCGTTGTATTCATGCACTTTTTTCAAGGGGGGATATTGTATGTTATGTCACCACACTATATGTGGTCAATTTGGGAAAGGATTCTACCTATTTATAGTCAAATTTTCTTCGGTATTGTAATCTTATTCTTTATGGGTGTCGTTTTATGGCAAAGGGCAGCATCGGGATCTCATAAGGTTATGGAAGTTTTTTGGGGGTTTGTCTTCGGTTTTGTTTTGATAAGTCTTTTGATATTCATTGAATATGTTTTGGAGTTTGTTGAGTGAGTTTTTGTCCGCCCATTTTTGAATCACGGATTTTACGGATTGATCAGATGTCACGGATAAAAGTCTGAATCACGGATATTTACGGATGGGACGGATGGCACGGAATGCACTAAGAAATGAATATCGCTCCGTGTAATCCATTACATCTGTCTTATCCGTGATTCAAAGTTTATTGCTGTGAGTTTTTGTCCGCCAAATTTTGAATCACGGATTTTTACGGATTTATCAGATGCCACGGATAAAAAGTCAGTGAAATCCGTTGAATCTGTTTTAATCCGTGATTCAGAAATGGTTTCGTCTTATCCATGATTCAAATATTGTGTATCATTGCTACAAAATAATTCAGATGGTCGAATTAAAGCATAAAGAATTAACAGGAAAGATAATCGGGTGCGCCATGGAAGTACATACTTACCTCGGAAACGGATTCCAGGAGGTTATTTATCAACGAGCGCTGGCCAAAGAAATGCATAATGCTAATTTGACTTTTGCCAGAGAACTTGAAATGCAAATATATTACAAGGATGATAAAGAAGATATTGGCACCAGGAGAGTGGATTTCCTGGTAGAAGATAAAGTTCTGGTAGAAATTAAAGCAGTAGGAGAACTCAATAATATACACTATGCACAAGTTCTCAATTATCTCAAAGCATATAAACTTGAAGTAGCGCTGCTCATAAATTTTGGCCAGGAAAAAATGATTTTCAAACGGTTTGTCAGATAACTTATCCGGCTCTTCCCTCGAGTCTGTTCAGTCCGTCTAATCCGTGATTGTATCCGTGCTATCCGTGATTCAGAACTTTTCTCGACCTTTCCATCAGTGTCATCCGTTTAATCAGCGCAATCCGTGATCAAAATAACCGTCAACGACAAAAACGAATACGATATCTCTTTTTCTGGGGATACAACGCTCATAAACGGCAAAGAAGTAAAACCTGACCTGGTGAAAATATCAGACACCAGTTACCATCTTATTCTCAACCATAAGTCTTACCGGATTAATATTCTTTCCGGTAGTTCTGAAAAAGAATTTGCAGTTGAAGTAAATGGCAACAAATACAACCTCAATGTAAAAGACCGCTATGACCAGTTGCTGCATGACCTGGGAATGGATAGTACGCTGAGCGCCAAAGCAGACTTTATCAAGGCCCCAATGCCGGGCCTGGTTGTAAATATCCTTGTAAGTGAAGGTGAAACCGTGGAGAAAGATACTCCCCTGCTTGTCCTTGAAGCCATGAAAATGGAAAACATACTGAAAGCGACCGCTCCCGGGACGGTGGACAAAATACATGCAAAAGCGAAGGATGCCGTCGAAAAAGGCCAGGTATTGATCAGCTTTAGGTAAAACAGGTGATAACTGTTTGGCTGCGGTTTGCCTCAATTCAAGGGATTATCCTATCTTTGCGGACTCAAATGCGCAGTACGCTTCTCTTAATCATTGGTTTAACAAGCCTTTTTTGCACCTTTTCCTGCAAAAGTTCTCACGAATCCCATGTACGGTTTGAAATGGAACACGATATAAAGTTATATCACCAGGCCATCAAATACGGGGATGTTGGTACTGCCGTAGCCGCTATGCAGTCGCTGCTGGTGTGGGACAGTACAAAGACTAATTATTATGATACGCTTGCCGTGCTGTACTATCATTCACAAAATTATAGCCAGGCTGTTCAGTCGGCACAGGTTGTGCTGGATAAGGTTCCTGACAATATTAAACTACTGCAAATCGTCTCTCATTCTTACCAATACCTGGGAAGACAAGACCTTGCAGTACCCTTTTATCTTAAAATCGCACAAAAGCAACCTGACCCAACCGTCCACTATGAAATAGCGGCTTGCTATTTCTATATGAGGGATTTCGATAAAGTTAAATCGTATGTAGATAAGATCATGGCAGACAAAGGGAGTGATACCACTAAGGTAAACATCAGTTTCAACGAAGGCCACGACCAGCAGGATGTACCTGTAAAGGCAGCCTGCTATAATTTGCTTGGAACCCTTTCAGCCAATGACCATAAGAATGATGAAGCATTAAAAGATTTTAACCTGGCCCTTGTTCTGTTCCCTGGTTTTGAACTGGCTAAACAGAATGTGGGGTTTGTAAAACAGTTGAAGAAGTAAGGAATTTGAGAATTTGAGAATTTGAGAATTTGGGAATTTGGGAATGAACGGAAATTAAGAACATGAACAATAACAAAACAATGAATAAAGCAATTTTAATCTCAATAATGGCCGGATGCGCCGCGCTTATTTCCTGCAAGCATCATGGTAAAGGCCATACCGTTTCAAATTCTGCTGCACCTGCCGCCAATACTTCCGATCCGGTAAAAATGGAGCGCATTGACCACAATAAGAGAGTATATGAAATGGCCGCCAAAGTCCATGACAGCTATACAGAACTGAGCGCATTGTATAACATTATGGCCGATGATACAACCAACAACCTGAGAAACATGGATTCTGTGGCTGAAATTTATTTGAAGCTCAATATGGGCTTGCCCGCTATGAAAATGGCAGAAAAGATCCTCGAAAAAGAACCCGAAAATGAAAAAATGCTGGAACTGAAAGCCGAAGGGGATATGGGCTTTGCCAAATATGATGAAGCGCTGAATATCAACAGGAAACTGTATGACAAGACAAAAAAACTGAAATATCTTTTTGATATTGCCAATGTGCAATTGCAACAAGGCAAAATGAAAGACCTTGACCAGACCCTTAACAGCATTAAATCAAGCCCCGACTACCAGACTGATTCTATAAATGTAGCGGATAACCAGAGCGGGACCCTCCAGAATGTGCCTGCGCCTGCAGTGATGAGCTATATAGAAGCCATGCTGAGCTATCGCAATAAAGACATTAAAGGAATGTATTCAAAATTAAAGCAGGCGGTAACCATTTTCCCTGATTATATTAACGCAAACAGGGATATCCAGGCAATATTGCAACAGAATCAAAAGGCGGGGCAACAGCCTTAGGTTCAGCAGGTTTTGCGACAATAGCAAAAATCGAAATATCCGCGCCTTAAACCTTTGGGCTTTATAATTGTTTTCAAATTAACCCTTGAGATCCAATTATTCACCCTAACCAATTATTTATGTTGAAAGGTTTTGTATCGTTTTTTGGTGTTTTTTCTGTTTTTATTATTGGAAAACCACTGCTCAGCAAACCTGCCGAAGCTGCGGAACAGAAAAAACAAGACTTGCCGCAATTAACTGATCGCGAATATGATGAGGCTGATTCAGAAGATTTAAATTTTGCGGGTCAGGCAGCCCCTGTTTCCAACCCGGTTGTCAAACGCCGTTTTGTAGCAGAACTAAAAGCCTCAAAGTATTGGAGCTATATTGCCATAAGCCATATTTCCAGGTCGAATAAATATTTCCCTGTTATAAGGCCTATTTTAAAGAAATATGGTATCCCCGATGATTTCAAATACCTGCCGCTGGTAGAAAGCGGCTTTTCTAACGTGGTATCTTATTCCGGGGCAACGGGGCCCTGGCAGCTCATGCCGGAAACAGCAAAGGAGTACGGCCTTGTAATGAACAGCCAGGTTGACGAAAGGTATGATATGGTACTTTCTACTGAGGCGGCCTGTAAATTCCTGGTACACCTGCACCACCAGTTGCATGACTGGACCCTTGTGGCGGCAGCGTATAACAAAGGACTTGAAGGCGTAAAAACTGCCATGGAAAAACAAAAAACCAGGTCTTACTATAAACTGAAGCTCAATCACCAGGCAAGGCAATATGTTTACCGGATACTTGCGGCAAAAGAGATAGTGGAGAACCCTAAAAGATACGGATATAAAAGTAAAATGGTACACTTTTATTATAGTATCCCTACCTTTAAGATAAGGATAAGCAATTCAATTGCAAACCTTTCCGCTTTCGCTAAAAAGCATGGGACTTCTATTCACATGTTAAAGACATACAATCCCTGGCTCAGGGCAAACCGCTTTGACAATCCAAAAAGAAAAGTTTGCTACATCGAAATCCCACTTTTGAATGAGGTAAATGGGCGGATCTGAGGCCAGTAAACCTGTTTTGCCTTTTGGGAAACAGCCTTCTTTTGGAAAAATACTTTCGCGCGCCAGCCCCGCCTTCGCTAAAGCTACGGTCATGCGAAGCAATTATCACAACTTGTCCCGACTTTTTCGGGATCAGCACATCAGCACATCAGCACATTGGGGTCTTTGCCGTTCATCATGGATTCTTATCCGTTGGTCAAAAATATTGACACAAATTTTGAATTTATCCTGTAAGTCCATAGTTTTACTGGAAATTTAAAGGACGGGTCTTAAACTTGCACCGGTTTTAAGAACGCCAACTGAGACAATACTTAAACAAAAGACACGGATATGGAGGATACAATCAACGTACTTATCGTAGATGATGAACAACTTACGCTGGACCTGATCCGGCGCATGATTGAAAAACATTGCCCTGACCTGACGGTAGTGGCGGAGGCAAAATCTGCGGCGGAAGCAAGAACTGTGTTAAAAAGTACCAAAATTGATGCAATTTTCCTCGACATAACCATGCCCGGGGAAGATGGATTCCAGTTATTGGAGAGCATAGACAGCAGTAAATACATGTTTGTTTTTGTAACTGCAAGCGATCAATACGCCCTGCGTGCCTTGAGGGCCAGTGCGGTTGATTATATACAAAAGCCAATAGATTTGAACGAGCTGAAAGGCGCAGTTTCAAAGTTGACATCGGAAAGGCATAAGCAACTGGGTAAGAAGCCGGATGCGCATAACCTGACTGTAGAAAGCCTGATAAGCAACTCAACACAAAAAAAAGGCATAAACAGGCTTTGCCTGCCAGACATGCATGGCTTTGTAATCGTAGAAGTAAAGGATATCATGTACCTGGATGCCGAAAGCAATTATACAGTATTCCATTTATCAAACCTTAAGAAAATAGTGGTTTCCAAGCCCATAAAAGATTATGAAGAAGTATTGGACCCGAATTCCTTCTTCCGGATACACAAATCCAGTATCGTTAACCTGAAGCACCTTACAAAGTTTTCAAAAGTTGACGGTTACTATGCTATAATGGCCGATAACTGCTCTATTTCCGTTTCGCGGAGGCGCCTGCCCGATTTTATGAAGGCAGTGGTTGACTTTAACAGCACCGAAATGGCGGCGTGAGGAGAGAACTATTCGTTCCCGGCAAGTACTAAACCATTCAGTCACCTTCTTTATGCCGTTATAGCCTTTTATGCCAATGCCCGTGTGGTGCGGCAAAGGCTAAGCTGAAGCTTGTTTACCTGTTTTTGATGGCAACGCTGATTACGTCAATCCCGCATTTGTAGCCTTCTTAACTACCTACTTATCATGTTTTTAATCCTTTTACAAGGATTCAAATGAGCGTTACTTTGTCACTGCGCACTATAAATACGCATTATGAACAAATGGACATCCAAAGCGGCATTATAGCCGAAAAGGGCCAGCCCCGTTACCGTAGCAGCAAATTTTTATACCATTCACGCATTGTTCCTTGCCGTTCACGAATTGTTTAGAATTGGTGCATTCGGCGCACCGTAGATTTGCCTCGTAATGTTAAAACATAATATAGTTATAGAAATGGAACAATTGATATCTGAATTTAAAAATGACACTAATCTTACAAAAAGATATATAGGTATGTATAATTCTGTTTCTACACAAAACTATTATAATATAAGATATAGCAGTCATATAACAAAATTTGACTTCGTATATTTTGCGTGTTTTATTACATATGTAAGAAAAGCACAAATTTCACAAGTAATTTCAACAAAAAAATCATCATACTTTAAAACGGTTTAATCATGAAAAAGCAATTTAACACACAACTTAGAAACCTTGCGGGCGCGGGGTTGCTATTGTTATTTATCACCTTTTCACTTGATTCGAAAGGGACGGCCATTACTGCTTCTGCGAGCGGAAACTGGAGCTCAACTACCACGTGGATAGGCGGCGTGGTTCCAGTTGCCGGAGATGATGTCACTATTGGAAATAATGCCACTGTTACAGTGGATGTAACCAACGCAGCCTGCGGGACTTTAATTCTCGGAGCAACCGGTAACATGACCGGGGCACTGACGTTTGCAGCATCCGGCTCTCCTGCTTTAACCGTTGCGACTACTTTTACTTTAGGGGCAGCCTCAGGTACCGGTTCCGGCACTCTTAATATGGTTACGGGTGCAACATTAACTATCGGTTCATTTGTTGTAGGAACCGGTGGGGCAGGAGGTTCAGTTGGAGCAGGGACTGTAGTCCTTACCGGAAGTTTTACCATGCCGGCTGGCGCTATACCTTTTTATAACCTTACCATAAACAGCAGCGGTACAGTAACTTTTCCCGGCACGAGCACCATTTCTGGTACTTTAACCCTTGCAAAAGGTACCTTAGCAGGCGGTACAGCTATAACCATGGCCGCCGGTTCAGCAATTGTAAGGTCAGCAGGCAGCATGACTGGCACCATCCAGGGCAGCAATAGTTTTACAGTCACCTATACGGGTAATTCTATGACCGCCGGCCCTGAATTGACAGGAGGCACGGGTGTCAGGAGCACCGTTACGGTGAACCTTACAGCAGGCCAAACATTAACTTTAAGCGCTAACACTACAGTTACCAACCTTACCGTAAATTCCGGATCAATCCTGGCGGGTTCTACTTATACACTGGGAGTATCAGGTAACCTCATTGAAAACGGAACATTGAGTGGCACAGGTGCTATCACACTGAGCGGCGCAGCAGCCACTATTGACGGGGCAGGAACCATATCCAACACCAATACAATTAATATAACAGCCGCCCATGCCATTAATGCAACGGCAAACCTTAGCGTTGCTTCCAAGGTAGCTATAAGCAATAGTATAACCGTTACTAACAACGGCGCGATTGTTTCTACAAGTGCTACCGGGATAACAGGTGGTAATGCAGCAGCTACATGGGTCAATGCAGCAAGCTCCAGCTTAAGCGTTGACGGGCCCCTTTTGGTCACAGGTACTCTTACTGCTTCGGCAGCAACTAATACCGTAACCTACACCGGAGCCACCGGTTATATAGTAAAAGCAACAACTTATTCTAACCTGAC
>Ga0134126_10004121_pt1 | contig 18203 bp, 21 predicted proteins | sample KB31752_FD_96881 | JGI IMG/M metagenome (GOLD analysis project Ga0134126, IMG submission 96881) | Terrestrial soil microbial communities with excess Nitrogen fertilizer from Kellogg Biological Station, Michigan, USA - KB3-175-2 | ecosystem: Environmental > Terrestrial > Soil > Unclassified ...
CCTTATCATTCCCAAGTTTTTCCTGTAAAGCGGCGATGGTAGTTTCAATGAATGAATCCGGCGTCCAGTCATGAGTACAACCGCAAATGTCAACCAAAAAGTTAAACAGCAGTTGTTTGCCATCCACAGTATGTGTAACTTCCGGGTGAAACTGTATGCCATAAGTTTGCGTACCGCTCACCTGGTATGCAGCCACTTTAACCGTATCGGTACTTGCAATAATTTTAAAATCGTCCCTGATACTTGCAATCGTATCCGCATGCGACATCCAAACCTGCGAACCAGGCAATATCAGCTTAAAAAGCGGGTTATGGTCATCAATATATTGCAAATTAGCACGGCCGTATTCGCGGGTGCTTGAGGGCAATACTTCGCCGCCATTGGTATGCGCCATAAGCTGGGCGCCGTAGCAAACGCCCAAAATTGGTAATGTGCCATGAAATTTTGCAAAATCGAAATTGGGTGCATCTTCCTGCCTTGCAGAATACGGACTGCCGGAAAGGATTATGCCTTTTACGCTGCTGTCGACTTCGGGAAAATGATTGAATGGATGGATCTCGCAGTAAATGTTGAGCTCCCTGACACGGCGCGCAATGAGTTGGGTAAACTGCGAGCCGAAGTCAAGAATTAGGATTTTTTCTTGCATGGGCAAAGATAGGGATTTGATTTGAGAAGTGAGATATGAGATTTGAGATTGATTTTGGAATTCGGAATTTTTTGTTGGAAGGATGGAAGGTTGTAAAGTTGGAACGTTAGCCCGTTCGTCATTGCGGGAAACAGCCAGTCCCGAACTTGTTTCGGGAAAGCAATCTCTAAACGTGCAAATCAATTGACCTTTGTGATAGCTTGAGGATTTTTAGTTCTGAATGCGAAGGCAAACATGGGCTTAGAAAGTAAAATCCAAAGAATCTCTAAGATCAGCTTAATCCAGGTGCAGTGAATAAAAAATCAATTGATAGCTGATGCTAATTTTCGCAACTCCTTTAACTCGACTGAATCAGAATTTAGCGAAGGATAAAACTTATCGATCATCAACCTTATCACAGAAAAGCTTTCAGCAGATTGGAACGGGGGATTCGCTAATTCATCTATAAATTCGGCAACCTGTTTAGCCTTAATAGCCTCATACTGGTCAATTATTAATTGAAACTCATCATCTTTATGCAAAGCAATCATTTCCTCTGTTTTTTTGATGTCGCCGATCAGTTCCATTAAATGATGCATCCGTTTCATAAATCAAATTTAAACAATTATTTCTAAAAACCCTTTTGGTATTCTCTTCCTTTGTCTATTTAACTTTGTTTTTCCAAAATGATCCATCCAGTAAGCACGGTCGCCACTAGTGAAATTTTTATGGCTGCTGTCTTTAGGATAAACAACAATCATATAAGCATCAATTCCATATGTCTCTTTACTTTTAGGATAAACAAATTCTCGCAATTCTTTTTCATTTGATTTAGCTGTTTCATAATCGATAAAGAATACGAGATCTATGTCTGATGGATTCTTGTTTTGTGTTACATAAGAACCATCGACCCATTGAATTAAAATTTTGTTGTCGTAGAACGCTTTTAAATTTTTACAATACAATTTATACTGCTCAAATAATTCTTTCCGCTTTCCATCATTCAACTTTATCGCAAATTCATTCTCAAACTCTTCCATCGACGAAGAAATTATGGTTTCTGGTATGAGTAACCCTCTGAAATTAAATTTGAGCATAAGCTGGGCATTGGTGATTTTAAAAATAGTGGAAAGATTTGAGAAATTGATTTCGGATGTAGGAATTTCGATTTCGGATTTATTTTAATTGCCGAATGCTAAATGCCGAATGCGGAATTTTTGTAGGAAGGTTCGCCCGTTCGTCCTTGCGGGAAAGGAAGCAGTCTCTAAATATGCAGACCAATGGGCCTCTGTTTACATATGAAGGATTTTTTACATCGGATTTTGCCGGAAGGTTGCAAAGTTGGAATGTTGTATAATAGTTTTTATTTTGGACATAGAGATTTGACATCTTTCGAAAAGCTGTCAAATCTAATCTGTCAAAAAACTTTAGACAAAATGACTTTCTACCACCAGCAAGTAAAAGCCCTCCACCGCACCATCTACCCAAAAGATTACCTGCGCGAACAGGTAATCAGGTCGAAGCATTTTATTGATAGCCATTTTTCAGAGAACATCAGTTTGGATGAGATAGCCAGGGATGCTGCGCTTTCGAAATTTCATTTCATCCGTCTTTTTAAAAAGTATTATGGGCAAACGCCTTACCAGTATTTAACCGGCCTAAGGATCGCGAAAGCAAAGGAATTACTGCAAACCGGGCTTTCGGTATCCGAAACCTGTTACAGGCTTGGGTTTAGCAGCCTAAGCTCCTTTACGGGGTTTTTCAAAAAGATCATCGGGCTGACACCTCACGGGTTCCGGCAAAAAAAGCAACTTTAAAGAAATGATGGTAAATATTAACGCTCAAATTTGCCTTATCCCATGGCTTGCTTTGGGAAGGATCGGGCGAATAAAACCGTTAAACTAAAACCAAAACATCCAAATGAAAATAAAACTGACCAGCGTATTTGTAGACGACCAGGACAAAGCGCTTAAATTTTACACCGAAATATTAGGCTTTGTTAAAAAGCGGGAAATACCGATGGGTGAGCACAGGTGGCTAACCGTAGTCTCAAAAGAGGAGCCCGAGGGCGTGGAGCTGGTGCTTGAGCCTATGGCTTTTGCGCCGGCTAAAACATTCCAGCAAGCTTTGCTTGGGGCAGGCATACCTTTTGCCGCATTTAATGTGGACGATATTCAAAAGGAGTATGATAGGCTGGAGCGCCTGGGCGTTGTTTTTAGCATGAAACCGACAAAGATGGGCCCATCGACCATCGCAGTATTTAACGACACTTGCGGCAATAATATTCAGATATTTGAGGTTTAGAGTTTAAGTCTTTAGTCCGAAGTCTTAATCCTTAAGTCAGTTAGTTTTTTCGACTTAGAACCCGGGACTTCAGACTTGAGACTAAACGTTATATTTAGAATTACATGACATCTGTAGCCACCCGCCCCGCCACGTTTGAAGATATCCCTTCATTAAACCAATTAATTGCCTTATCAGTACGCTGCTTAAGCGGGGAGTATTATACTCCCGGCCAAATTGAAAGCGCTATAAAGTATGTTTTCGGCGTAGATACCCAGTTGATCATCGACGGTACTTATTATGTGGCTGAGATAGATGGTACTATCGTTGGCTGCGGCGGCTGGAGCAAACGCAACACCCTTTACGGCGGCGACCAGCACAAAGAAATTGAGGACCCGTTGCTCGATCCCGAACATGATGCAGCCCGTATCAGGGCGTTCTTTGTTCACCCGGATCACGCAAGGCAAGGCATAGGCCGGCAAATAATAAATGTGTGCGAGGCTGCCGCCCAAAACAACGGGTTTTCCAGTTTTGAATTAGGCGCCACCCTGCCCGGCGTACCGCTTTATGCCGCGATGGGCTACCAGGCCATTGAGCGGATTGACGCCCGGCTGCCTGATGGTGAACTGCTGGGCATTGTCAGGATGCGAAAAAGCGGCTGAAAGAAACAACAAATCATTTTGAGTACCAGCCTAAGGGGCCCGGCTTAAACTGTCCAATTTCAGAACAAGATTGTCTGATGTGGTAACCGAACTAATGCGCTTTATTGTTTACTGACGTTATGGCAGGAGTGTTTAGGCGAAAGTCGATTTTGTATTGGGCATGGGAGTGGACACCGGCGGGGTTGTTGATCATGAACGGTTTAGCCCGGGCAATCCCGATGTGGGGCCCGGCACCCCGGTGTCGAAATCACCGGGAACGGTGGATAGGAATTTGGTCCCAATGTACCTGTACGGAAATACAACACGTTGTGGCCCACATGCTAAGTAACCGCCATGCAGGCTGACCATGCGGTCGTTTTCCGATATCAAAAGGGTATGCATAGTTCATTACCTGTCAGCGGGTAAATTTACCACCCGTTGCTTGCATTAAAACAAAATACTATCTTTAAGCATGAGCCGTAATTGCAAATTCGCCGATCCTGAAGGTTTATATTTTGTCAGTTTTGCAACCGTTCACTGGATAGACGTGTTTATACGGCGCCTGTATTTTGATTGCCTGGTTGAAAACCTTAACTATTGCGTGGACAAAAAAAGCATGGAGATTTTTGCGTGGTGTATTATGCCCAGCCACGTACACCTGGTTTTTAGGTCGCTGAAGGAAAAGCCGGAGGATTTGATCGGTGCGTTTAAATCAGTTACGTCGAGGAAACTAATTAAATTGATTGAAGAAAACCAGCAGGAAAGTCGCCGGGAGTGGCTGCTGAATGCTTTCAGAAAAGCCGGTGCGGCCAATTCCAATAACTCGAAAAATCAGTTCTGGCAGCAGCATAATCATCCGATAGAATGTGGAGTCTGCCGGTGATTCAACAAAAGATTGATTATACACATGAAAATCCGGTTGTTGCCGGATTTGTAGAGAATGACTACGAATACCTATATAGCAGCGCGCGGGATTATTGCGGGATTAAAGGGCTGGTGAAGATGATAGTGGATTAGCGGCTCGTTTAACCGGCAAGGTGGTTACCTGGCATGTGAGCCATCCCGAAAAATCGGGGCGGCAGCGTGGGAGAGGCTGGAATATTGATAAGCCCATAAGTTGTAAAATATTAGATAATGGCAACCATAACGTCAATTAGAATTAAAGCTGAGCTGGTTTTCAATAATCACGCCGGGGAATCCTTTCGCTTTCCAATCAACAACCCTGTTCGGATTTCTATTTGGACAAACGGAGCCAGGTATTCTACTTTCAGTGAAATATCCAGTAGTTCCGCAATGCTTTTGGATTCTGTAAACGAGGTAAATATTGAATTTCCATCGGATTATTTGAATAGACAAATAGTTAAGGGAGATGAGTTTCATGTGGGAACATTTCCTTGGATTATCGGCTACGTAAAGGTTTTGCAAGTTGTTAATTCGTTATAGGGGCATTATATACACTATGCAGTAATTTTTCTGGCAGTATTCTAATGAGGTGTTTAAACGATCACAATCGCTGAAAGCAGGGTGAACGATGACGCGAGGCGAAGGAGTGCACCGATTGGCTAGAGAGAAATTCATTTATAGGTTCAGAGGCAACTCTTGTGCGGAACGGGCTTACCAATCTTACTCAAAATAATTTTAATGCGCCCACCCCGACTACTCCTTCTTTCCTTCTTTCGGACTTTCGGACTTTCGGACTTTCCGGACTTTCCGGACTTCCCGCCTACAACGCCACCTCTTTTTTTACAACGACGTTCCCTGTCCGCTTTTGGGCGCCCCAGCCGCTGAGCTCGCCTTTTAAGGCGCGCCGGATGGACTTGAACAACACGTAGTACATTAATTGGCGCCATATGAAACGCTGCGGGATGATGTAAACCAATTTTTTGTAATCTTCCTTTTGCATCCAGAAGGCAATAACGGCTACGATGAAATCGATGAGCACGAAACCGACATAATAGGCTATTATTTTACCGGGTTTATCGCTAAACAGCCCGAAGATCATAAACAGGTCGGCCAGGGGCGAGAATAGGGGCAATATGATCTGGAAAACCAGGATGTTAGGCATCCCGAGCATGCCGAAGAACTTATATTTCTTGTTAAACAGGGCGTCTTTATTTTTCCAAAAGCTTTGCATAACACCGAAACTCCAGCGGAAACGCTGTTTCAATAAGCCGTTCAGCGTTTCGGGTGCCTCGGTATAGGCTATCGCCTCGTCGCTGTTCCTGACAATGTAACCGCGCTTCAATATCCGCATGGTAAGGTCGCAGTCTTCGGCCAGTGTATCCAGCGTAAAGCCGCCCGCCTTATATATCGCTGATTTGCGGAATGCCCCGATTGCGCCGGGAACAACGGTTATGCTATTGATAAGGTCGAACGCGCGCCGGTCCATGTTTTGGGCGGTAATATACTCTATGGATTGCCACCGGGTAATGAGGTTGTTTTCGTTACCTACCTTTACCGTACCCGCAACCGCCCCGATCTCGTCATCGGTGAAAAAAGTCATCAGGTGGTAAACGGCGTCGTCTTTGAGCTGGGTATCCGCATCGATACAAACCACAAATTCATATTGCGCATGGGAGATACCGAAATTCAACGCCGATGCTTTACCTCCATTTGGTTTGCTAAGTACCTGCACCAAGGGATGATGGCCATAGGCGGTATTCACCAGCTCGAAAGTCTTGTCCTTAGATCCGTCATCCACAAAAATTATTTCAAACGAAGGGTAATCAATTTTAAGCAGGCTCTGGATGGTTTTTATGGCAGTCACTTCCTCGTTGTAGCCAGGCACTATAATGCTAACCGGCGAAAGCGAACCGGGATCGACTTTTACCCTGCTCAGCTTTTTATCATCGGCATACTGCCGGACAGCCAATATCCCGATAAGCACCACGCGGCCGACTGCCAGGAAAATGGCCGACAAAAACAGGTACAGCAAAAACCAGTTGCCATAAAAATAAAATTCAATAAGGAAATTATACAGGGAGCCCAAAACGCCTGAATTGGCGTCGTCCCTGATCGGCGGCATCAGGTCGGCTTTAGTTTTGTGCAGTACATCGGCTATGGTTGTAAATTTGTAGCCATGGCTCTTAAAATAATGGATGATCTCGGGTAATGCTTTTACAGTTTCCTCGCGCGTATCGCCGCCTGCATCATGCAGCAGCAGCATCGAGCCTGCGTCCTTTTCCTTTATGGTACGCGCGATTATACTATCCGCGGTTACCCCGGGCTGCCAATCCCAGGGGTCGATTGATTCGCCGATGGTGATATAGCTTTGTTTGCGGCTTTCGGCCACAGGGATAACTTCAGCCAATGTTTGCGGCTCGGCATCGGCATTGAACGGCGGCCTGAACAGGATGGTGCTCCTGCCGGTTACCGATTCGATCAGCTTCCGGGTGGCATTGAGCTCAAGGTTTACACGCTGAAGGCTGATGGCAGAAATATCGGGGTGAAAGAAAGTATGGTTACCGATTTCATAGCCTTCGTCAAATTCCCGCCGCAGGATCGGGATGCTTTTTTCGGCCATCGATCCGACAACAAAAAATGCTGCCGGCACATGCTCCCGTTTTAATATGTCCAATATCCTTGGCGTATAATCAGGGTCGGGGCCGTCATCAAATGTCAACACAATTTTGCCGGGCGCATAGCCGTACCTCCGTATCACATATTTGGTGGGTAATTTGATATACTGCTGGTTGGTGATAACAAAGTTCGAGGTATCCATTTGTACATTGATCTTGCCGGTGGTAGGGGTTGTCACCAGGTCAAGTACTTCGCCGTCGCCATCATAGCCGATCCTGTTATTTAAACCAACAGTCGTCAATCTTTTAATGTCGATCCCTGTTTTTCTTAAGGAATCAATAGAAAGGTTCTTTTGAAAAAAAGTCCACAAACGCGGATCTTCAGACCCCAGGCGCCAAAGCGCTACCCCGCCGGTCGCCCAATCATCCGCCATGCGGATAACATTAAAATTGGTGGCAGCGTCGGTAAAGTAAACGGTGTGCTGCAAACTATCCTGGTCATAATAGGTATAATGAAGATTGGCCGAGTTAGGATCGAAAGTGATCTTACTGCTATTTTCCCGGGCGGTACTTATAGCCTGCTGGTAGCCTATCGGCTTGCCAACGCTGTTTTCGGGCCAGTCGTATGCGCCGCCGGCGATGGTCAGGATCACTTTTTCACTTGGTATCCTTGAGCAAACATTATCCAAAATCTCCTCAACCCAATGCTGGTTTGAAAGATCGCCGGCATTACTTCCGTCATTATGCTCATCAATAGCCATAACAAACAAATAGTCGTTCACCCGCTGAAGGCGCTCAAGCTTGTAACTATCATCCTCGGGAATAACGTTTTGCGTTACCAAAAACCCTTGCGGGTGCAATATCGCGTACAAGTCATTTTCAAACGCGATATAGTTCTTACTGTTAATGTCCTTGATCTCATCAAAATCAAGATTTATACCCCGGAACTTAAACCGCGTGAGCTGAGTTGCGATATTGTTTATAAATTGAATGCGGAGCTTTTTATTTTTAATGATCCTTTCAACATCCTTAGTATCATAGCCACCGGTGGTATTGTCTTTGTTGACATAGTTTGATAGCGAAATAAGAACTGGCTTCTTGTATTTTTTATTAAGGTTTACAAGGCCGGTGTCGATATTTGCAACCAGCGTATCGTGCTTTGGAACGATGAAAAAGCCTTCGCTCACCACCATATCTAACCGTGATATGTTATCGGCCAGCGAATAGTAGGCCTGTGGCTCCCAGGCCCGGTAAAAGCCTGCGTTAATACGATCTTTATTGTTGGGGCGCTTAAGCTGGTGCAGATGCCTGGTGCGCACTAATTTCTGGATCTCAGTTTTATCAATTTTAAAATCCTTGAATTTTTTTGACTTTTTTAAACTCTCGAGCTCTTCTTTAGTAAGTTTTTTTGGCGCTGGGTTTAAATTTGGCAGGTTTGGATAATGCTTTGAAGTGACCGTGATTATAGCAGCCAGCACACTGCATGTGAGCACGAAAATAAGGACACGGCTAAGCCATTTAAAACGGATCCATCTTCCCGGTGTATCAGTCTGAAAAACCTGTTTATCAGCCATTAAATTTTATTCGGTAAATTATTACTGGATATAAGGGTGTCAATAGTTTATCTTACTTTTTGTTTTGCATCCCTGGCTCGATGGCGGAGAAATCAACACCGCACTTGCAATTGCTCCCGCAGCTTTTTTTTGCCGACAAATTTTTGTAGACAAGCCTGCAAACGTAAAATACCGCCGCAGCAAAAAGTATAGCTATTATAATGGTTTGCATATCAAGTCACAAATTTAATACAATTTAAATATATACGTATAGACAAGGGAAATAGTATTTGGTTTAGAATGGACACGAACTGTCACGAATGAATTCGAATGGACACAAATCATATTTGATAATTTGATTTGCATTGGTGTCCATTCGTTCTTATTCGTGAAAATTCGTGGCTATTTCATAAACGCAATCGTCCCGCCTACCCAATCAAAATCCTTGTTATAGCGTACGCCAATCATTTTTCCGCGGCTTAAACGGGCCAGGTTAATAGCTAATGTGGGTTTTTCGTCGCCGTTTGGCCACAGGTATAATAACCTTATTTCTACTTTTACGCCGCCATCGGGAGCTTGCACAACGGGCTCGTAGTTTACTTTCTGCTGCAGTATCCAGTTCTCAGGATCCCTTATACTTTCAATGTCATTTTTTGAAACATCGATGATCACACCCTGCCCGGCGAAAGAAAATAAAGGTTTCAGCACATAGTTTTCCAGGTCGGCAGGCATGTCTTTTACCTCATGCAAAAATTGGGTTTTCGGGATATAATCGCCTTTTAAAAAGGGCATGGTAAACTTGCTTATGCGATAAAACCAATTTGGGTGGGTTATCCATTCCACATCAAGCGGCTGCCTTATATCAACTACCTTTTCGAAAATATGCGGGTCATTATCAATCTCATCAAAAATAAGGCGGTTATAAATTCGCCGGATCAACTTCTTCTCGCCCTTCGCCCTGTAAAAGAGCTGTTTTCCTTCCTGCTCCAAATCGCTTAATGAAACAACCGGCGTACCAATATATTTTTGGGTAAGATAAAAATCAACCATTGTTTTTTGCTCGGGGGCGTTAACGTCCATTAATACCACTTCCTCTGGCTGAAAGGGGCCGACAATAGTATACTTTAACAGTTCAAGATAGCTTTGCTTATCGAGGCCGCTAAAGTAAACAGTCCAATCATCGCCAATCGCAAAATTATCCCGGAAACTATCTGCAACGCTCACCTGGAAGCCATATAGTGAAGGGAATCCCTGCAGCTCTATCAATTTTGGTACGATATTGCCTTTTTCGTCTTTACAAACGCCAAAGTCTAAAGCGATGAAATGCGGGTGATCGTTCTCATTTGCTACACGCCATTTACCGGGGATAGCCCTTTCGGTCAGCTGCTTAAAATTTGGCTGAAGTATGGTTGAGATGATATTATCGCCTGCGCTGATCAGTTTATCCCTGAAATCATCAGTCAAAAAAACAGGTGTTTCGGCAACCCGGAAATCGATAGGCTTTTTGAGGCCATGGTTTAGTTCAGCTAAAAAATGGGCGTACTTTTCAGGAGTGAAATCAGCGTTGTAGGTATTGCGGGCGGATGCGTCCATTCGTTTTATTTTTAATATAGTCGCGCATGATGTCTATTGCATCAATGATATCTTGGAAATAAACTTCATCCGACCTGCTCATAAGATATTTATTGCAGACGACAGCACCTCTTTCCGGATGGATGGTTTTAAGGCGGTGTATTCCACCAGGTCGACTTTACGTTTTATCAAGTCGGAAATCTCCTCTTCCAGCTTAAGCATTTTAAAGATGGTGAAACCGCTTGTTGGCTCTATAAGCAGGTCGACATCGCTATCGGAATTGTCGTTATCCTTTGCAAAAGAACCAAAGATGGCTGCCCGCTTAATAAAATAACGTTTTAAAACCGGTAAAATAAGCTTCTGATATTGTTCCAACTGCTCCATATTCAATGATAAGAATATAATCGTTAAAAAGCAAAACGCGGCTAAATTCTTATCTTGAGGTGCTATAACTTGAAGCTTCGTTCCAGCGGAACAACTCGTTGGTAGAAAATAAATAATTATTAAAGCGTTCTGTCAGGAACGCATGGTGGGCGCTAAACGAGCTTGCCAGGTTCCGTTAAATTATTTTGCACGGTAGCCAAATCACCAATCGTTCCTTACGGAACGAAAAAAAAGGGCGGCATTTTTCTACCAACCAAATGTCCCTACAGGACAACATCGCAATTGCAGTAACAGTTATAGCACCTCAAAATAAGAATTAGCCCAAAACGCTAAACACGGCTCAATCTACTTCACCGATCGGGATTTTAGCCCTCCAGGTTTTAAGTCCTTTTGCTTGGGGTGGATGAGTGAGGGCTTCGCCGCTTAGGTGAGGCTCTCCTGCAAACTCAAAACAGCCTGGTCCAAAAAATTTGGAATAATAGTGTTTTGGGTGTGTGTTATTTTATCCGGATCTCCCAGGCGTTCAAGCATTTCATTGTATTTGTCGAGGCCGTGCTCGTTCACAACTTCGCTCTTTTTTTCATCTTTTAATAATAACGACCTGATGCCAATTGCGTCCGCCTCCGGATGAAATTGGGTAGAGAAAAAGTAGTCGGTAAAACGTATAGCCATCATTGCCCGCGGCAAATCAATATGCGGCCTTTCTTTTTCAATAGCAAGCAGCTGCATCCCCAGCTCTGCAAAGCGTTTTTCATTTGGATTGATCACCTGCCACAGCCGCGAATCAACAGAATAAAACGGATCGGTCAGCCCTTCAAATACGGGTTCATTTTTTGCGGCAGATGTTTGATGAACCGGCAAAACACCAAACGAAGCGGATTTGCGCATATTAATATCGCCTAACCGATATTTGCGGCACATCAGTTGGAACGAATGACAAACAAAAAATCCGTATTTTTTTTGCTGGGAGTTCGACAGGTTGTGATCTTCCAGCTTATCGATCAAGTTAAAATATTTTTTTTCCCACTCCGTACCTTCGCTATCTATCGGGCTGCCCGGGCCGCCGCTTACAATGTAAATGTCAAAGTTCGTGTTCGGCACCTCAACCTTCCTGCGCACATCAAAAACTTCGAAGCTTAAATCTAAATCGTTTTTTGCCCTGTACCTTGCCAATATTTCGCGGAAACCGCGCATACCCTCATTTTCCACGCCATCGTACAAATCCAATATGGCTACTTTTACGGGCTGTTTATCTGTTTGTATCATTATTTTCTAAATTCCCTTTAACGTTTGCGATGTAATATAATCCACAACATCGGCAAAGTTATTATTTTGCTGGTAAACTGCCAGCTGTCTGTCGGCGCCGGTACCGTTTTCCAGTATTTTGTGTACAAATTGCAGGTCGTCGCGGCAGCCCAGGTCATCAACCACATCGTCGACGAAATCAAGCAGCTCAAGTATCAGCGAACGCGTATTTACTTCCATCTCCTTGCCAAAGTCGATCATTTTACCATCGATGCCATACCTGGCGGCCCTCCACTTATTTTCGTTGATCAGCGCCCGGTTATAGGTAATAAACTCCATATTTTGCATGCGCAATTTGTACAGCTTGGCACACAGCGCCTGGAACAAAGCCGTAAAAGCCATCGTTTCGTCAATCAGCATGGGGCAATCGCATATGCGGAACTCAATGGTTTCAAAAAATGGATGCACCCTTATATCCCACCATATTTTTTTGGCATTATCGATGCAATTGGTTTTTACCAGCAGCCTGATATACCGGTCGTACTCTTCAATGCTGCTGAAATAATCGGGAATACCTGTGCGCGGAAATTTATCAAAAACCTTGGTACGGAACGATTTGAAACCAGTATTGCGCCCTTCCCAAAATGGCGAATTGGTTGAAAGTGCATAAACATGCGGCAAGAAATACCGTACCTGGTTGGCAATGTGCACCGCCAGGTCGCGCGACTGTATGCCCACGTGCACATGCAGGCCGAAGATAAGATTAGAACGGGCAGCTTCCTGCATTTCGTCTACAATTTCAAAATACCGGGGATGATCGGTAATCAGCTGGTGCTGCCAATGCGAGAAGGGATGCGTGCCCGCGGCACCGATCCGGAGGCCGATATCTCCCGCCAACTGGGCCACGGTGCCCCGCAGCTTGCCGACTTCTTTACGTGCCTCCTCGGTGTTACGGCAAATATGGGTGCCTACTTCTACCACGGCCTGGTGCATCTCGGCTTTCACCTGGTCTTCGTGTATTTTTTGGGCGCTTTCAACAATTTTTTGCTCATGCGATTTCAACTCCCTGCTTACAGGGTCAACCACCATAAATTCTTCTTCAACACCTAAGGTAAATTCGTTCATAACAGGTTTAATTTATCAATCAATAGTAGAGAAAGGGTTTTTGTTGTCGATAGCGATGGCATTAAAACCCAAGGTTCCCGTCACAATGAAAATTAGTGCAGCTAACCCTCTTTTCCGCCTGCGGAAGAGAGGGTGAACAAGCGCAGCGACGTTCGGGTGAGTAAAATTGCCGCCATGTGCCGCCGATAAAGCGGCTTCGTTAGTTGACTCACCCTGCCATCGCTTCGCTTCGCGGAAAGAGGGGAAAAAATTTCGATCATTTTTAGTTTTAAGCTAATCGCCATGGGCGCCATCATTTTTATTTTTTTACACTCTTTTTGGGTTTTACAATTTTCTCCTTTATCGTCCCTTCGGCCAAAACTTCATGATCAATTTTTCCCGCGCTTGCTTCCTTTTTCTCTGCCTTCTTCTCAACCTTTTTTTCTGAGGATAAAAGGTGTTCCCCCGCTGCCCCCGTCTTTACATACTCTCCCCAGGTTAAATTATCCATATCGTCCTTTTGCTTTTTGGCGCGCTCAATGGCGTAATCCGCGGCTGTTTCAACCACCCAATCAAAGTTTTCCTGGCCTACGCTGGTTACTTCCGCATCGGGGGCAGGGTTGCAAAAATCGATGGCATAAGGCACCCCATTCCTGATAGCGAATTCAACGGTGTTAAAGTCGTAGCCAAGATATTTATTTAGTTTGATAACGTAATTTTTAACCGTTTCCAGCAGTTTCTTTTCGGCAGGCGCCTTGCCATGTTCATAACGTAAATGGTGAGGATTGCGCGGCTCATACTGCATAATGCGTACATGCTTGCCGCCGATGCAATAGCAGCGGAAATAATCGTCAAAAATAATTTCCTCCTGCAGCATCATTACGTATTGTTCGGTTTTGGCGTACTTGTCGAAAAAGTCGTCCATATCATGTAGCTTGTACACTTCCTTCCAGCCGCCGCCGTCAAAAGGCTTCATATAGCCAGGGAAGCCCACATATTTAAATATCCCTTCCCAATCCAGCGGGTAAGCCAGGTTGCGGAACGATTTATCGGTGGTGTCGTCAGGATGCTCCTTCGAAGGCAGTATCACGGTTTTCGGAACAGGCACACCGATTTTTACCGCCAGGGCGTTATTGAAGAATTTTTCATCGGCGCTCCACCAAAATGGATTATTAATTACCGCCGTGCCGCAAATGGCGGCGTTTTTCAACATTGCCCGATAAAATGGTACGTCCTGCGATATTCGGTCAACAATTACGGCGTAGCCCGACGGCTCTGCCTGCATCACCTTATCGATGTGCACAAATTCAGCCGATATGTTTTTCTCTGCTTTCTGATTGATCCGGTCAACAAAAGCTTGCGGAAATGAATTTTCCTGTCCGAATAAGATTCCTATTTTTTTCATGGTATGATATTTATTTGGTAGCTGTATTACAATTAATTTATCGGAAACCCATTTCCTTTTTCTCTCCTCAAATCACTAAATCACTAATTCACTAATTCAATAATTATCTTATCGTTGATAAATAATGCGGGAACATTACCCGCCACATGGGCCAGTCGTGACTGCCGATACCGCGCACATCCAGCCAATGATTAATATGTTTTTGGTTCAATATGTTCGACAAATGGTCGTTATCTCCCCTGCAAATATCGTGTTCCGCCGTGCCTAATATAATATTCATTTGCCATAATTCCGGTTGATTGCTGCCGGGCAAAAAATCAACGGGGTTGTTATAAAATACGTTGTCATCGTAATAACCATCCAAAAATTGCCGCATATCAAATGCACCGCTCATACTAAACATGTTGCCGGCTCTGTCAGGATGTTTGAATGCAAAGTTTGCCGCATGATAGCCGCCAAAGCTGCAGCCGGCAGTTGCTACTTTGCCTACGCCGGCTTCGTGCATGGCCCAGGGCGCCAGCTCTTCATACAGCATTTTGTCGTAAAAGTTATAGTTGCGCGCCCGCTCGGCCGGATGAACGCCCTTGTTGTACCAGGTTAGCCAGTCGAAGCTATCAGGGCAATAAATTTTCACAAGCCCTTCATCAATGAACCACCTGGCGCTTTCTATCAGCCCCTCATCCTTGTTTTGAAAATAACGCCCCTGCGATGTCGGGAAAAGGATAACCGGATAGCCGCGGTCGCCAAAGACAAGCATCTCCACGTCGAGGCCAAGATTTTGTGAGTACCAGCGGTGATATTTTTCAGTCAATGTTGTACGCTTTATTTATGAATGTAAGTTAGAGAAATAATTTGGATTGAAGCAATTTGAAAATTTGATGATTTGAAAATTTGCCCGGGCGTACACCTCAACTAAACGGCGAAGCCCTCACTCATCCTCTCCAACGGCAAGGACTTTGAAGACTTGTAGGGAAATAAAAACATTTTTAAAACCCTCTCCTTTGGAGAGGGCAGGGTGAGGCGTCACGTAATTCAAATTTTCAAATTGCCTAATCTTCAAATTGAAATCTTATTTTTGCAGCCTTTATTAATTGATACCGTGATGTACCTGAACTTGACAGAGATGGAAGTAGCTATTGCTGAACATAAAATAACCCTTAATTCTACGACACTAAAGCGACAGGTGGCATGTACCATGCTGATCCCCGAAGAAAAGAATATTACCGACCCCCTAAATTTATTGCTGCTGAACGATGGCCAGGAAGCCGAAACCCTGCAGCTAAAGGAAACCCTGGAAGAACTAAGCAGCACAAACCGTATAAAACCTTTAATAATTGCGGCTATACATGCAAGCGAAGACCGGGTGCAGGAATATGGCATTGCAGGTAAGCCGGATTTTAAAAAACGGGGCTCGAAAGCAGCATTATACACGGAATTTATAAAAACGGAATTATTACCCGCAATAGCTAAATATACCGGCATAGAAAAATTTGAAACTACGGCCTTTGCAGGATTTTCGCTGGGCGGGCTTTCGGCGCTGGATATTGCCTGGAACAACCCGCAATTATTCGATAAGGCCGGTGTTTTTTCGGGCTCGTTCTGGTGGAGGAGCAAGGACCTGGCTAAGGGGTATACCGACCGCGACCGTATTATGCATAACGTGATCAGAAACACAGCCACTAAACCAAACCTTAAAATATGGCTGCAAACCGGCACAAAAGACGAGACTGCCGACCGCAATAAAAATGGCATCATCGATTCCATTGACGATACGGTTGACCTTATAAAAGAACTGGAATCAAAAGGGTACGCCCGCCCGGGTGATATTCAATACCTTGAAATGTTTGGCGGAAGCCACGATATTGCAACCTGGGCCAAAGCAATGCCGAAGTTTTTGGTTTGGGCGTTTGGGAGGTGAGGTTAGTTTCCTTTCCCGCGACATAAAAGAATTATATTTGACGTATAGTTAGTTACCCTATGAAGATGAAACAGAAAAAAAAGAATAAGGGAAAGGTTGTTGAAAGGATGTTTGGTATGACGTTTACAACAACCGAAGACTTGAACAAATATAAAGAACCCCAGTATGCACCCCCTAAATTGAAGGAAGTTAATGAAAGACTTAGTAAGGGATTTATTATCCGTGGAGAAGATTCGAAGCCTAAATAATTTTTTGCTCTGTCTCTAACCTTTTGATTTCAGCTTTAATTTCCTTGATCACATCCCCATTGAGTATCACTTTTTTATCGCCAACTTTCGAAGAATAAATATAAAAAACTTTTCCCCCGAATTGTTGAGTAAACTTTGCGTGTGTTTTTTCTTGAAGACCACGCTCCTTAAATATTTGAGAAAGTTGTATCCCTTGGTTTACCGGTTTAATTTGTAAACCTATATACTTTTCCTTGATCTTTATAAAAAAATCAACATTAAAAAGTCTATCCCATTTGTCTTCAGCAGATTCAATTTTATAACCTATATGACTTTGCAATTGTCCATAAATGGTTGAGATTTCTGTGGTATACCCATCGTAAGTCCGATCAATAACTAATTGTATCATATAATCAATGCAATCTTGCTCTACAAGTTCCTGTACTTCAGACTGAATGACCTCAGTTATTTTCACATATAATTTCCTACCTAACTCTTCAATATGCTCTTTGGAGCGAACTTTGGTAAAATAGTATTCCCGCCATTCTTCGAGTGAAGTTGGCGAACATGCGCGGATGCTTTCTGACGTGGGACCCACGTTTCGCTTAAAATTTAGTTGAAAGCGGTTCATGGCACTGTTTAAAATCCATTCTTTAGCCATATTTACCTCCCGGATTTATAAGAACATAATTTAGGCAGCCCAAACATTTCTCTCCATTTTTTCTCAATAAAATCCAAATACAAGGAATTTAAACCAGTAATAAAGTAGGCGCGAAACTCATAGGGTTGATGTTTAACGTCAAAAATATCTATTCCATTTCTAAAATGAATTTTTGAAGTTCCATTTTGACTAATAAAAGCTTTTTCCTCTTCCGACAAATGTATCTTCAATAAATCACCCACTAATCTAATAGGTTTGTAAATTTCTATTTCGTCACCCCTTTTATTTCCCAATTTTTTGTTTCCTCTTTTCAGGATAAATTTCTCTTTCAAATATGGCACTTTACCACTTTGAGATAAACCTTTTTTTCTATGCGATTGAGTGTCTCCGAAATATACATCCATACTAATACCAGACCATCCGGCATCAACATGACCTAAAAGATGGTGCTTAATTCTACCCTTCACATCATCTTTGGCTATGCCGTTGTATATTATTTCTCCACTATCAAATTGTTCAGGCGCCTTATTTTTATGAAGAGTGTGAATGACCGGCTCATTTGTCCATATCCAATAGCAACCGCCGCCGCTATCTATTTTATCAAAATCAGATGCTTTTTTTAAAATGACAAAATCTACCTCATCTAATGTTTTATTTGGAATTTTTACATTCTGAATGGCCTGTAAAAACTTTTGTTCTTCAGTTTGCCAAACGTTAGTTGCCATCGTTTTGCTCTAACAAATTAATAAACTTCCCTTTATACTTAAAATCATATTCAGTGCTAACATTTGCCAACCCATTTTTTAATAAATGTGCATTAATAAAGGTTTTATTTTCAAGGTATAAATAACAAAGCAGGTTATTTTCATTATCATATTTTTGATTATCAAACTTCATAAAAACCCGCTTACCCTTAGTTTTTGCAGATAAAAAATCAGTCGCTTTACCGTTTATTACTGGGTCTTCTTTTATACCAATAAGTCGTACAATGAGATTGTTGTTCAGCCTGATCTTTTCCGGGCTAATTACCTCTTTTACAGTGAAAAACTCCTCTCTCTTTACACTTC
>Ga0134126_10004122_pt1 | contig 18202 bp, 12 predicted proteins | sample KB31752_FD_96881 | JGI IMG/M metagenome (GOLD analysis project Ga0134126, IMG submission 96881) | Terrestrial soil microbial communities with excess Nitrogen fertilizer from Kellogg Biological Station, Michigan, USA - KB3-175-2 | ecosystem: Environmental > Terrestrial > Soil > Unclassified ...
CGGCCAATCAACGAGCCCCGAAAAACATTCCCGGTATCCCCTGTGATGTGCTGGAAGTACATAGACTGGAACAACAGTGGTACTCAGTCACCCTCGAGATGAACGAGTGGTGGGAGAAGTGCAAGGAGGACACCATTCGATAAGCGGTCTTGACTAAGTTAAATACCATTCGCTTAAGGGGATTGAGACAATAAGTATTGCCATTGTGCAGCCCTCGAAGAGGGCGATAAGAAGTTAGCCCACTCTGGAGGCACGGAGCGCGGTTCGCGCTCCTGTGCCGGAAGGGTGGGTAAGCAACAAAAAACGGATGAGCCCCGGCAGGGGCGGCACAAGGTTGTTATCAATGTGAGACGCTGTCTACGATTCAAGAACCTGTGCTTGGTATCGCGTTGGTTTCGTTCATGTTTGGTCGTGTCCGCCTAACCTGCACTACTGAACGAATTAATAGCAAGGCTCCAATCAGCGGAGGCAGAAGAAACAGCACTCCTGCAAAAACATCAAACCAGCCAAACCGATACCGCGAATAGACCGTGTTGATCGGCTCCAGATCCGGCTTGATATTCAATTCCATCGCCTTGCTACGCAGCCCCTCGTAATTCTGGAACTGCGTTCGTTTGCCCAATGCTGCATCGAGAAGAAGATAGGTCTTGGGTTGACTGCGGTCTTGTTCTGAATATGCCCTGGTATCCGCAGTTGTTTCTGCGAGGATATATCGATTGGCGACTTGTAGTTTGGTAACGCCAGCAACAGCATCTTCCTGTTCGCTAACGCCGGAAAAAGAACCCTGTGTCTTTGGGTTGTAAACCCAGCCCTCGTCTTTGGCAGGGGAGCATGCCAGGTATCGCCGAGCCCTAAGTCGCGATGCAGCAGGCCCTCGTTCACGATTCCTTGAAAAACAAAGACACCCGCACCCCACGCTAAACAGAGAAATGGAAAGAAAGCCGCCGTGATGATCACACGCTTGCGGCCGCTGGCGGCTTTTCTAGTAAATAGCGAGGTCGCGCCGCCCAATGTCGCCGCGCCGATGCACGCGAGGAGCGTTCCGACAAAAGCCCAGAAAAGGAGAACAAGGCCCAATCCCATAATGAGTGCAGTTTATTGAGCTACGACTTACAAAAGCAATGACTCTGTCAGCACTATCGTAACTTCGCGGAACAACCCAAAAACAGCGGATGGGGCTTATAAAGTAGGTAAACCATGAGAGACATTGTCACCAGAACAGTTTTCCTCTTCTGCTTCCTTGCCATCAGTGTCGAAATCCATGGCCAGAATCGCCAGCCTGCAAGCGAACAGACCAGCTTCTCCGAATTCCAGGTTTCTCATCCCGTTGCTTTGAATCCGGAGATCATCAAGTTGCTTTTGAAGACCGCAGCCGGGAGACAAGGTTTAGACTTCGCGTCAGACGGAGAGCTACGAGACCCTTCTCAGCTCTTCGTTGCATCCGAGGTTCACCTTGGCCAAAATCAGAATCGCGCCTTGGTTGTCCTCGGTAGGTCAGCCATGAGCGGCGCCGACAATGATTGGTTTTGGATAGTGTTGCGCGAGGGGAATCACGCAAGAGTCGTTCTCTGGGCTGGTGCATATTCTTTGCAATTGATGTCCCACAGAACGAACGGACTTCGCGACATCACGACATTTTGGGACACTGCCTCAGAAAGCTTCACGCGCGTCTACAAATACAACGGCAAAGCCTATCGATTGTGGCGAGACAAGGTCACGGAGAAACCAATGTAATGGAGGGAGTGATGACTTCCCGGCTACCGGTGGGGCAGCAGGCTTTCGACAGCATCGCGCACCCTTTCTCCCCATCCGGCGGTTAAAGACCAGGGACTTGGCTGACGTACGATGTGCAGCTTCCCACGCTGATCGAGGATTTCGTAATCTGTGTCGCCATCCGCAGTGCGAAAAAAGCGGAGACTTACACTCGATGGCCCAACCGCATGTTGTGCACGCTTGATCTCCGGCAGCCATTCCGGCAAATGAGGATCCATCAGAAGTGTGTTCAGCGTCGCGTAAGGATACACATCCCCATATTGCTTGCAGGTGAGTGAAAGGAGCCGAAGCAGACCATGCCTGCGGCATTTAATGCACAAGGTTCTCGAATTCGCCCGAATCACCAGTTAATACCCGCCCAATAATAATGATTTGGGCATTTCTGGTTTGCAGCTTCACTCTGCGTGCGGCTGGGTTTGTTGCAGGCAATACACAAGCCACGCTTCGCGGCAAAACTATCACAGGAGCAATAATTACAGGCACAGCGGAGGTTCGGGCGGTTCCGTGATCTGCTGTTGTTGAAGTTACCTTGATACGCTGGGGCTGCGAGAGTCACTACTTAGCACGGGATGTCCTCATAACGTCAGTTGCGACTCGAGGACTTGTGAACAAGGCCCCAACTCACACGAAGGTTCAGCGCGTATTTGCAAAGGAGGGTTAGGCATGAAGTGGGCATCAGTCATCGTCTTTTTCGCGGCTCTTGCGGTAGCTTCAGGGCAACGTCCAGACCAGGCAGGACAACAGCAAAGCGCCGAGCGTAAATCCCTCGAAATCGCTCCAAGTATATCGGTACGTTATGCGGCGCCATGGAAGCCTTCCAGCACGCAGTACTCCAACGCGAGGGAGTTGATTGTTCCGATCCAGGCGGCGGCTGGTGAATCTGCGCTCGCGCGAATACTGATCACTACCGAAGAACGCACCAGTGCCGCTGATGCGCTGCAACGGTTGCAGGACATTGCCCGGTCGAGAGCGGGTACAGTCCGGGTGATGGAGATAGGTGGGTGGCCGGCCGTTGTGATCGAATACGTGGAAGCCCTGCCCCGACGCGGCGCGCCGCAGCGGGAGCAGGAGCCGTCCGCAAAGGAGCCACCGCAGCAGATTCAAAGCGCGGTGGTTGCCGTAGCAGCTGATAGCAAGGTTGTGAATTTCAATATCTCGCTAGCCCCGGGCGCGCCTGCAAATCTGCTCAAGGATGCGCAGCAAATTGCCGAGAGCAGTGTGTTCCCGGCCAAGAGCGCTCCAGACGAATTGCAGCGGTCCATGCAGTTTTTGCGGCAGAAGATTGCGCCTGCGACAACACCAAAGTCAAAACTGCAATCAGCAAAGCCACGGGCAGAAGCGCTAATCAAGAAAGCGGCCCCGCGCGGTGGAGCCTCTACCGGAAGCCTGGCAGTGCAGACCGGTAACGGCGAACTGGAAATCGCGACCAGCGCTGATGGGAGAAATATCATTATCGCGAGCAATACCGCTCTGTCTCATTCCTCAAACGTTGGGCGCAGTTTTGCGGCAGGTTCAACAGGCACCTTTGGCCTGAATGATCCAACGCTTGCACGCGGCTCTTCAGGGAATTTCTATCTTGGAGTGATAGCTATCGCGAGCGGCACACCGGCCCAGTTGAATGTGACTGGGTGCACGAACGCAGTAAGCCGCTCGACCGACAACGGCGCCAATTTTGCTTTACGGGGGTACAGCGCAAGGTGTCCTTCGACCGGAGCAGGAGTTTGTTTTCCTGACCAGGAGCATATCGCGGCAGACAGCGTGAATGCATCCTCCGGCAACGACCAAGTCTATGCAGTTTGGCGCAACTTCACTCCATCTGGAACCGTGCCCAACTGTAACTCGATTGGAAGCGGTTTCGTGGCGCCGTCGATTAGCTGTTCGCAAGACAATGGGGCAAACTGGACGGCCCGCGCGGCGATTCCCGGAGCCGGCGATTTCCCTCGTGTTGCGGTGGGCCGCGACGGCAATGTGTATGTCGCCACGGTAAATGGCAATGCTATACAGGTGAATCGCTTCAGCTCTTGTGCAACTGGACTGACACCCGCGGCGGGGTTCCCGGTGACCGTGGATTCAAGCACTTCGGCGCTGGTTCCATGTCCAGTCTCCGGCCTGGACCGTTGTAATGATGGAAACACGCTGAGTAGCCCGACGGTCGCTCCCGATCCTGACAACGCAGCGCGTATTTTTGTGGCGTTCGCAATGAACGATACGGAGGGCGGCGAGACGATCACGGTTGCGGAATCGAACGATAACGCCAAAACGTTCCCCAATCTAAGATCCGTCAATACCACGGCTTCGGTACGGCGCTTTATGCCTTGGTCCTGCTCGACGCATGGTCGAGCATGGGTGGGTTGGTATGATCGCACAGCCGCTACAGCTCCACAGGCCCGAAATGACCTCACCGACTACTTTCTGGGTTCGGCGACCGGATTAGCACGTGGCTTCAGTTATAACCTGACCAACAATCCTGATCCCCAATGCAATTCAGGATGGCCTTGCGGCGAGCGCGACGCGACGTCCGCTACTGCCTGCCCGGGCGGAGCATCTGCACCCGCGGGCGGCGGCTGTCCGAAGTATGGCGACTACAACGGAATTGCATGTGCGGGGAACTGGATCGTAACGGCCTGGACGTCCGCAACAGCGCCGCAGGGGCTTCCTGGGGTTGCAGGTTTGAGCGTCTTCTCTTCTTCCGTTTTCGTGGGCGGCGACGGTGAGTCGATATGGCGTTCTACCGGCACACCATGCAATGGCGACTCCTGCCCTGGATGGCAGGAGCTTGATAACAATATCAAGACGACCGCCATCGCCAGTTCGGGCGGCAGTCTTTATCAGTTGCATGAAGATGGTTGGATCTGGAAATACACCGGGACACCGTGCACTCTGGACTCTTGTCCTGGCTGGCAGCGACTCGATAACAATGCCAAGACCGTAGCGATCGCGGCTGACGGCTCCAATCTGTATCAGCTGCACAATGACGGCAAAATCTGGCGCTACACTGGAACGCCCTGCACTGGCGATTCCTGCCCTGGCTGGCAAATGCTCGATAACAACACAGCCGGGATCACAATTGTTGCCAGTGGCGGCCAGCTATACCAACTGCACAACACCGGGAAGATTTGGCGCTACACCGGCACTCCTTGTTCAGGCGCCGCGTGTCCGGGTTGGCAGATGCTCGACAATAATCCGGCGACAGTCAACATTGCTGCCACCAACGGACAGCTGTATCAATTGCACAATACGGGAAAGATTTGGCATTACACCGGCACAGCGTGCAGCGGGGCTTCCTGCCCTGGATGGCAGATGCTGGATGACAATTCCAAGACAGTGGCCATTAGTGCGGGCGGGGGATTGTTGCATCAATTGCACAACGACGGCATGATTTGGGTTTACACCGGGACCCCTTGTAGCGGGAATTCCTGTCCAGGCTGGCGCAGGCTGGATCGAAATACCAAAACCATCAGCATCAGCGATTCAGATTCCGGCGGTTTGTTTCAAATGCATGATGACGGCTGGATATGGCGTTACACCGGAACTCCATGCAACGGAGACTCTTGTCCTGGATGGTCGCGTCTTGATAACAACCCGCGCAGCGGGGCCATAGCCGCTGGAAGCAACTTGTACCAGCTCCATACCGATCCGCTCTTCCAACAACACTCTGACGGTACTCTGTGGCGTTACGCCGGTACAGAATGTGATGGTGATTTTTGTCCAGGGTGGGAGGAACTCGACAACAATCCACTGGCCCGCACCATTTCCGCCACCGGCGGGCAGTTTTTTCAGGTGCATAACGATGGTTCGATCTGGCGTTATACCGGCCCCAGGTGCAATGGCAGTTCATGTCCTGGCTGGCAGAGGCTCGATAACAATGCGGCAACGGACTCCATTGCCGCGGCTGGCAACCAACTATTTCAGCTGCACAGAGGTGATGGGTCTATCTGGCGATATCTTGGGACTCCATGCAATGGCAACTCTTGTCCAAGCTGGGAAAAACTGGATAACAATTCAAGCACACACGCGATTGTGGCTGGCGGCAACCAATTGTTCCAGCTTCATCGCGATGGGTCCATTTGGCGTTATGTTGGGACCCCGTGCTCCGGGTCCGGCTGTCCGGGATGGCAAGAGCTGGATAACAATCCCGCCGCCACTCAAATTACGGCCGGCGGGAACCAGCTCTTTCAGCTTCACAATGACGGTTCAATCTGGCGTTACGTAGGAACGCCGTGCTCGGGATCGAGTTGTCCTGGCTGGCAGAAACTAGACAACAATTCTGCGACGGTTGCCATCGTGGCCGGCGGGAACCAACTTGCCCAGCTTCACAATGACGGCACGATCTGGCGCTATATAGGAACGCCGTGCTCCGGTGCCTCCTGTCCTGGATGGGAAAAGCTGGACAACAATTCTGCAACCAGGCAAATTTCCGTTACTGGCAGCCACATATATCAACGCCATTCGGATGGTTCTATCTGGCGCTACACAGGACCGCCTTGCGCTGGTGCAAGCTGTCCAGGGTGGTCGCGGCTCGATAACAATTCTGCGACAAACTTCATTGCTGTTGGGGGAGCAAAATAATGACGCGAAGCGAAATGCCCCCATGACTTGACCCAGTATCACTGATCTTCGCTGTTGCGCATCTCTCTGGCGAATTGACACTGGAATAGCGGGCGCATATTTGTCGGCTAGCGGTGGGGCAACAGGCTCTCGACCGCGTCCCTCACCCTTTCTCCCCAGCCGGCGGTTAATGACCACGGGCTTGGCTGACGCACGATATGCAGCTTCCCGCGCTGATCGAGGATTTCGTAATCCGTGTCGCCATCCGCGGTGCGGAAAAACCGCAGACTAACCGCTGACGGTCCAACACGCATGTTGTGCAAACTGATCTCCGGCAGCCATTCCGGCAAGTGAGGGTCCATCAGAAGTGCGTTCAGCGGCGCGTAAGGATATATGCCCAGCATTGCCTGCAGGTGAGTGAAAGGAGCCGAAGCAGACCATGCCTGCGGCCAATTGGCTTTTGGATACATCGCTGGGAACGGGTGCTCCTGATCGCGTTTGTGACCGGCAAAGACTTCCGGAAGGCGATAGTAGTCATATAACGCAGCCGCCTCAAACTGGGCCGCACACAACCGGTGCATGAGCTCGTGCAATCCATACCTGGCAAAGGCAAGTGCGAAGACTGCATTTTCCACGGGCCATACTGTTCCACGATGATAGGCGTAAGGGTTAAAGGACGGATGACTTGCCGACAAAGTGCGTATGCCCCAGCCGGAAAACAGGTCGTCCTGCATCAGCCGTTGCGCCACTTTCTCCGCCAGGCTCTTTTCTACTATTCCGCTCGCCAGGCAGTGCCCAGAATCGGACGCAATAGATTTGATTTGCCGCTTCTGCTTATCGAGCCCCAGGGCGATGTATTCTTCATCTTCCATCCAGAAGACTTCGTTAAAGCGCTTCTGCAATTCCTCCGCTTGCTCAAAGAGTTTCCGGGCAAGATCAACTTCGCCCATCCACCACAGCACCTCAGACAGATGCAGCTTGGAGGCATAAATAAACGCCTGCATCTCGCATGTGCCCAGCGGATCCGCTACCAGGCTTCCGTCCTCGTAAACAATTGCATCGCCCGAATCCTTCCATCCCTGGTTCTTTTCCCCCTGTTCGGACCGCGTCAGGTATTCGCAGAAGCCATCGCCATCGATGTCGCCGTACTGATCGGCCCATTGCAGGCCTTTCAGGGCCGTTTGCACCAGCGGATGCACCAGCTCTTTGTTTCCAGTCCAATGCCACAAACCTGCAACCACCACTCCAAAGTAGATAGCCCCGGTTACCCCGCCGTAGTATCGGCCGTGAGGATCAAAACTCAGGACTGACAGGGGATTGGTGTGCAGCTCGTGCACGATCTTTCCTGGTTGCTCATCGCGCCAATCGTTCACTGTCGTGCCCTGCGACTTCCCGAGTTCCGTTGCCGTGCCCACGGTCATTTCCGGGCTCAGCATTAGCGCCTGCCATGAAGCCGCCAGTGCGTCGCGGCCGAATAACCCAACGTAAATCGGTAATCCTGCGGCCGGTGTCCACCCTTGATCGCGATCAAGGTCATAGAGCCTGAGCGCGGCAAGGTCTTGTCTTGACTGTTCCAGCGCGCCCACGACCACGCCGGTCAGGGTTGAGCTCTCGGGACCGGTGAACGCGGTGCTCGCTTCAAGGAACCTCACCCGTTTGCCGTTCCATTCGCTCTGACCGGAGAAGCGGCAACCGGTCTCAATTTGCTTTTCCACGCCTTCTACCTGCGGATGCCACTTCAGACACGCGCGCCAGCTTTGGTGTGGATCTAAATGCAGTGAGAAGCGTATCTTCCTGCCCCTGTACTGCGGCCTGCCGCCATCGCAGCAGAGAAGTAAACGAGTGCCTCGATGCAGGTGTGCCGTTCCCCGATTGCCCTGGTGATCGTAGTTGTGCTCGGCACGGTAGTCGAACGTTAGCTCAGCTTTTCGATCATCGAGATCGCGCCAATGGGTGCGCAGCTGGCCTCGTTGTCTGCGTCTTCCCCCGCCTTCTTTGGGATCGGCGAAGTCGCTTTCGACTTCGAGCTCCAAACGAATCGTGGTTGAGAATCGGCTGAAGTTTGTAACGTCAACATCCTCGTGCAAACCAGGGCCGACCTGCCGCGACAGGCGAAGTTCAATCGTCTGCTGGGCCGGGTCCGTTTCATCCAGTCCGGTGTCTTTCACATTGGCCGGCGACGCAACGTAGTAACCGAGCCAGGACTGCTGGTGCAGATTGGAATTGGCGGACATCACCGGAGGCTTTCCATTCACCAGCCAGCGGTATCGGGAGAGCATCCGGCTCTGGTAAACCCATAGCCCGTGCTCCTTGTGCTTAAAGACAAATCCGTCCGGGCTGGTCGCCATCACGCTCCGGCCCTGGCTGGCGTAAATGGTCGAGTGTCTCGGGCGTAGGCGGACCAGCCAGCTCGTGGGGACGTGAAATGTCTGGTTCTGAGCTGAGGATGTCGATTCGTCAGCAACACGGCTGGTGAGCGAGTGATCGGCAGCTATATGTCTCATCCTTTTAGTTGGATGATGGCTATTCGCCAGCAAGCAGAGATGCCGCGCAGTCTTTCCCAATCATCAGCTTTGGTAATCACAGCAACGCCCTGTTCCAATTAGCTTCGTAGATGCTGCAACTCCTCTCCATGTTTTCGCGGCGCATCTTGACGTTTGCAGCTTGGAATGTTTTCCGGTACCCTGAACCGCCACAAATCCAATCTAGCCAGGCCCTGAAAGTGGAGACACCGAACAAAGCTTCAACCATTTTGTGTGTTGACGATAATGAAATCCATGCATACGCCATGGTGCACGCGCTGAAGCACGAAGGCTTCAAGATGCTACTGGCGCACACCGGGGAAGACGCCCTGGTCCTGACTCTCCGGCATCTGCCGGACCTGGTTCTGCTTGATATCAACTTGCCCGACATCAATGGCTTTGAGGTCTGCAAGCGTATAAAAGAAGACCCGCAGACCCACGCGATTCCCGTGGTTTTTCACACCGGCACCAGCGCAAATGCGAGTTCCAGCCTTCGCGCTGAAATCGTCGGTGCTTCGGCGTTCTTGACCGTCCCTGTTGATCATCAGGAGTTGCTCACGGTTATCCGTGGCTGTATTGCCCGGAATTCGGTTTGATTCTTTAGTGGGGCTTCGGCTCTACAAAAGACGTTAAGAGAATGCTATTTCGAAACCGAACATTAGATGTTGTCGAAAGATGTTGTCGAAAGTTGGTTCTGGCACAAATCGGCGCTGGACGCATGATGACAGGCTATTTAGACTTACGGTTCGCGTTCCTTTCGGGGTTAAGGAGACTAGAAGCTAGTTTGGGCGTTCCGTCGGAATCCCGAGGAGATGTACCTGAACTTCAGTTACTTCAACCTGAACTGGACGAAGCGGATCCTGGTCGAGCCAAGTCTTCAATTCTGAGATGACCCTGTTTTCCAAACCAGCATCCAACAGTGCAGCGCGCAACTCATTCCAAGGCTCGGGTCGTCGAGATTGCATTCCACCCGCATCTCGGTCCTGTTTTGCCGCGCATACATGTGCCGAGTACAGGGTTATTTTGTCTGACTGCTTATGTGCGAAAAGATTTAACCACATTAATCTTAGAGATGCCCAGTTGCAGCCGACCGTTGGCGAGACAATTGCAAGATCCAATACAACCTCTCAGGGAGAGTTATGGCAGTAAAACGCTTTTCGACTCATGATGAAATTCCAACGGATGGTGTCTATTACGTCTACCATGTAGCCCACAGGCTGGTACGCTCTGTCATGCTCTTGCAGGGCGACCGATTTCCCAGGTGTTCACAATGCCTTGACGCAGTAAGCTTCGAACTGATGCTTTCTGTCTCTCCTGCCCATCAATACGAGCCTCTTCACGTCTTTGAACTCCCGCTCGCCGAGGAAGCTCAGGAGCCCACATCCCTTTAAGATTTCATCCAAACGGCGGAAAGACAGCGCCTATAGGAAAACTCGCCGTTCGGTTGCGATCATCCCAATAGAAAATGTGGTGGACCACCATAGCGATCTCTGCTGTTGCCGCCTGGTTTGAATGGCAATACCGCCGCAACCGTAAAAAGGAATCGCAGGAAAAATTGCCGCCGTCCAGCGTAAAAAGTGAAGCCGAGGCGCCCTCTGATGACGCGTCGGCCATCGTTACTCTCGAAAAGAAGACCAGCTGACGAACTTCAGAACAGTGTAGGAGTGGAAGATTCAACTGCGGGTGCCTCTCTGGCGCACTCCGGATCGTCATTCGCTGGATTACTCACGCGTGCGCTGACCGGATACTTTCTCATGGCGCCGCAGAACGGCTTTAACAACTCCTTCACTCTACGCGGATCCACAATTCCCGGGTCCAGCCACAGATCATAGTCTGCCGGCCACAGGATCACGGGCATGCGACCATGAACGTCCTGCGTAACAGCATTTGCGGATGTGGTGAGAATGGTACAACTCTCAAGCCAATCGCCCGAAGGCTGGCGCCACCTGTCCCACAATCCGGCGAAAGCAAAGATGCCATCATCACTCAATCCAATGTTGTAGGGCTGCTTGTCTCGTGTACCAAGTTTTTTCCATTCGTAAAAGCCGTCCGCTGGAACAAGGCAGCGATGCCGCTTGATGGCGTCGCGAAAGGCCGGCTTTTCTGCCGCCGTTTCGGTCATGGCATTGATTGTCCGGTTGCCGATGCCGGCATCGTTCGCGAAGTACGGAATCAACCCCCAGCGCATCAGGGAAAAGTGCCTGCGCGGCTCCCGCGTGTCCTGCCGAATCACGGGTACTTGCTGCGTGGGGGCGATGTTGTAACGCGGAGACCATTGCACCTCTTCGTCATCCAGGTTGAAGTGTTCCGCGATATAGCGTTCTTTCGCCGTGAGCCGGTAGCGTCCGCACATGCGAGTAGTGTAACCAATGCGGACGTTCTGAGCAGAGCAATGCCAGCAATCCCTTCCAGAGCAGGGAAGGGTTGATTATGAGGCTTCGCATTCGTGAGGTGAGGAAAATCCGGGTGGCGGAAACCACCCGGATTGGGTGTCGCAGGCCCGTCACTTATTGCAGCAGGATTACTCGATGCGCAAACATCTCAGGATTCCCGCTGGTTTGGTCTTTGAGCATCAGACCAAAAGTCGCCAGCCTCATGCTGCCGCCAGTCTGAATGGCAGACAGTCCGCTGATTCCCTGGAACCTCGTAACGTTGGCGGTCTGCACGTCGAGAGCTGTGCCAAGAACATATCCCAGCATTCCGTTGTTTTGTAGCTGGAAACTGCCGGCATCGCCGTTGTTAATCACAACGGTTCCCGTCACCAGCTGCCCCACAACGCCCTGCCGGCGCAGCACAATCCTTGCCGGCACGAATGCGCCGGTGGAATCAATAGAACCACCAAGAGCAATCCGCTGGCCTTCAATCAGCGCGCTGCTGTTGAACAGGAAGCTCGTGAACCAGTTATCGAGATGACGGATGTCATAATCCGTCACCGTACTCACGTCCAACGTTACGGGCGTTCCCACGTTAATTCCGTTGATGGCGGGCAGCTCCTCGCCGACCAGAAGGGTCACCTGCTGTGCCGGCCCGGTTGTGGGATTTACGGCAATGATGCGCCCTGACAGAAAGGCCTTTTGGGTGGTGACTACCTCTACCTCATCGGCCATGATGCTGCCATCAGCCTGGACGTGACCGTCAACTTCAATCACCGATGGGTTGGGGAGCGTTGCCAGGGTGAAGTTGCCGCTGAAATTGGTGCTGGAGTTCACGTCTATGGTGAACTGGTGGCCGGCGATTCTTTGCAGAACAAAGCTGTTTCCGGCCGTATTCACGGAGACCAGACCTCCGCGAAAATCGTTAACTTCCGCGTCAGGATCACTAACCGTGACCGGCTTCACTTTAATCTGAGGATTGATAACGCCCGTGATTTGCCCCGTGGCATCGGTCATGATCGAATCATGCAGATTGAAATCGAGATGCAGGCCTGCCAGACCGCTGGCGCTTACCGTCAAAGGCTGAGTCAGAGGCACTGTAATCGTTGTATTAGGAACGTGGTTCCCGCTCTGGTCTTGAAACGTCCCCGTGATTGTGGACGCTGAAGGCGGAGTTGTAGTGAGGTCGAGAAAAGAAATACTCGGCGAAGTCAGCGTGATAGAAACATTGTTATACGTTCCCGGCGGGACCGTGTTAAACCCAAGCAGCGTACGCAATCCGAGCAGTCGGGCAAAGTCCACCGTAGTAGCTTCTGAAAGCAGTTCGGTGGTGCCGTTCAGCTTCATGCTGGTCAAAGTGACATTGAAGGCGAGAACGGAAGGAAGCGGAGCGTCTCCGCCGGTAACAAATACTGACCCTGTCTGAGCAGAACTGAGGTTGTTGTTAGCGTTTCCGCCCCCGCAACCGGCAAGGGCAAACAGGACGATTGCTAGACAGCCCAAAACAAACAAGCGACGCATCAATCGAACTCCTGAGTGGATTGGGGAAAAATTTCTGGTGCCGGGGTGCACTAACCCAGGCTAAAAAGGTAAGTTGCTGAAATTCGTAAGAATCGTAGAAATTGGCATGCGCAAGGTTTTTCACAGTCATGGGAGAGCGATAGTCACGCGCGTGTATCTGGGAGCTGCAGGTCGTGACCAGACGTAATCCAGTCATTGCGCGACTTTTGTCGCCGAAAGGCGTTGCGACAGGCTAAAGATGCCGTCCTTCCGCGGATCGCAAGCGGCATGCATTGCTATAATCCTGCTACTCCAGGATAGAAAAATGGATGATGAATCGCTGGACAGGCAGCGGGAACAGGCGAGAGAGATTCGAGCGGAGATCCTCAGCGGGGCCAAAAATAAAACACTTGGATGTTTGGGATACTTACTCGGCGGTTTTCTTGGCGCCCTGCTACTGACGACGCTGTTTTCACCATGGGCGTTTTATATTGGCGGGCATTTCTCGCCTGCCACGTCCTGGGAAGGAACAGGCACGGTGAAGTCATCCACCGGCGCCAGCTATGGGCTCTATCTGAAGCTGGCTCACTACTCCGCGCGGAGGAGCAGCCGGAATTTGAGTGGGACCGCGCTGCTTTGTACACCGAAGGGTGAGACTTTCCAGTACAACGTGTACGGATGGATCGAGCACGCCTGGCTCTACACGGAAGGCAAACACACAAAACTTGATCTGTGGAAGGTAAAAGGCGCACCCATCGATACCAGCTTGCACTTTCAGGGAGATTGGCAGCATGGCACGCTGGTGCTCAGTGATAACGGCAGTATGGGCAAGCCCTTTCGCAAAGATGGTTCAGTCCAGGCGAAGGGAGTCTACAGCGCGAATCCGATCAAAGATGAGCGCGCGGACGTGAGCGTGTCCTACGGCAACAAGTTTGATTTCGATGAGCTTTGCACAAACGAGATTATGAAACGCTGATCGGCTCAGACATGTCAGGAAGGCGTTTTCAATATCATGTATCCGCCGGTCAGGCCGAAGATTATGTCTGGCGCCCAGGCGGCGATGATGGGCGGTAACTGGCTCACATTTCCCATGGCTTCAAACAAGTTCGAAGTGACCCAATAGACAAGCGCGATAATGAGGGCAGTGGCCACACCGCTAAGCGCGCCTTTGCGCCCCATGGAGAGCGCGAACGGAACCGCCAGTATCGCCATGACGAGCGTGATCAGTGGGAAAGCCAGCTTCTTTTGCAGAGCGACGCGCAGGCGGACCACGTCAAATCCGGCTTGTTCCAGATCGCGTATATACGCTCTCAATTCCTCGTAACTCATTTCCTGAGATTGCCTGACTTCTTTTTTGAAGTAATTGGGCGGCTCGTTTAGCTCAGCGAAGGTCTGGACCTCAAACGGTTGATACTGGGTTACGTTGTCGCCGTCGAAGGAACGCTCCCAGCCATTTTCAAAAACCCACTTTTGCAGATTGTCTGACCAGTGAGCGCGCGCGGCATACATGCGTTTGCTGATCTGGAATGTGTGTGGGTCCAGTTCAAAAGATGAGATGTTGCCGAAGACATTGCGGTCCGGCTCATAGAACTCATAGTAGTAAATCTTGCGAGGTGGCTGCTGGCCATTATGTTTCTTTTCGTTTTGGCCGAAAATCCACTTGCGATCCGGACGTGAGTAGGTCTGCGCCGGTCGTCCCTTGATCTGGTTCTTCAGGGTTTCCACGCGTTTGTTGGCGTAAGGAACGTACCACTGATCGAGCAGAAAAAGACCGCCAGCCAGGAAGACTGAAATCACCAGAATGGGCGTGATCGTGCGATAGATGCTGATGCCGGTAGCCTTCATGGCCGTAATCTCGTTGGACTTCTGCATCAGGCCGAAGGTGACCAGCACTCCGAGAAGCACGCTGAGCGGCGTTACCAGATAGAGGAGTGACGGCACCTGGTTAAATAGATACTCGCCCACCGTGAGCATGTGGATCTTGTTATGCAGGATGTCGCTGATGAGTTCAAAAAAAGTGAAGACGATGGTCAGAACCAGGAAGCTGGCCACAATCAGCAGGAGATTGCTGATGAAGTTGCGCAGTACGTAGTCATCGAGAAGGAGAGGAAATCGCGTGCTGAAACGCCGTTTCCGCGCTCCGTTACCGCGCTCCGTATCGCGGCGTCTGGTCAGCGCGGCCATCAGATCCTTGAAGCGGAGGCTGAGGACTTGCCCCAGCCCAATTTCAACCGGTAACTTGTCCGTACGCCAGAGCAGCGCGAGTCCAACCAGGCCGAACACGATGTTGGCCAGCCACACGCCAAAGAGGGTAGGAACCTTGCCATTGCGAGCCAGAGATAACCCGGTTCCATAAAGAAAGTAATAAATAAAGACGAGAACGATTGTGAGAACAAATCCCGCGCCTTTGCCGCCTTTGCGCGCAGAAAGTCCCAGCGGTATACCAATCAGCACCAGGACGAGACAGGCGGTAGGCAATGCCAGCCGGCGATTGAATTCCACCCAGTACAGTCGCGCCTGTTCTTTGTTGGGGTTAAAACGTTGTCGCCACAACTCGCGTGTATTCATCTGCGAGACGGGAACAAGCTCCTGTGCAGCCTGCGGCGCAGGCGGAAGGGAAAGAGTCGTATCAATCTCGTTGAAAGTCTGGATGGTGTACTGGTCAGGGCTGCGCACATTGCTGTTGTGCTCTTCACCGCTCATCAGATGAAGATGAATGGTGTTGGTGCCTCCGCTGGTTACAACAGCTTCTTTGGCAATCGTGATCTTGGGCGCGCCGGGTGTGGTGATGTCGGCAAGGAACACGTTCTTCCACACGGCTCCGCCGGACGCAGTCGATACGTCTTCAACATAGAGCACATAGCCCTTGAACTCTTCATAAAAGACCCGAGGCTGAACTTCAAACGAGATCTGAGAAGACGCCATGTTCTTTTGCAGATCAGTGAGAGCAGCCGCGGAACGGGGCGCAAGGACGGCCGTATTGACGAGCGCAATCAGCCAGGCGGCAAAGCCAAAGATGGCCACGATCTTGAGAAATGTGCGAACGCTGACGCCCGATGCCCGCATGGCCGTCACTTCGCTATCGGCGGCCATCCGGCTCAACCCGATGAGAATGCCCACCAGGACACCCATGGGAATAGTGACGGTAAGCGCCGTGGGCATGATAAGAAAGAAAATTTCCGCCACGCTGGGAACCGGAGCGCTGTTGCGTACCACCAACTCCAGGAGCCGGCCCACATCGCGCATGAAAATGACGAACGTAAAGACGGAAGCCCCGATGAGTCCGTGCGAGAGCACTTCTTTGAGAATGTATCGGGTAAAGATGCGCACGCTGTTCGGCTAGATTCTCCGCGTTGGTTTCACTCGGTTCAAGTCTAGCAGAAGGTGGATATGTTATTAATTAATAACGGGTATGCCCACAATCCGCCTCATTTTCCTCTGGCACATGCACCAGCCGTATTACAAAAATCTGGTAACGGGAGAATACCGCCTGCCCTGGGTACGGCTGCACGCGCTCAAAGATTATTACGGCATGGTGAAGCTGCTGGACGAATTTCCCGGCGTGCATCAGACCTTCAATCTGGTGCCCTCTCTCATGGCGCAGATTGAGGACTATGTTTCCGGGAATGCGAATGATCCCTTTTTCCAGATTGCTGCCCGCCCGGCTCATGAGCTCGGTTTCACCGAACGTCTATTTGCCATCCAGTATCTGTTCCAGGCAAATCTGGATCGAATGATCGGGCGATATCCGCGTTATCGCGAGCTATGGCAGCAATTCAGGTCACGTCCGGAAGAGGCTGCGCGACTGGTGCCGCGGCTTACCGATAAGGACCTGACTGACCTGCAAGTGCTGTCACAGATTGCCTGGATGGACGAATTTTTTCTTGAAGATCCTGACATCAGTGAGCTGATCAGGAAGGGCCGTGGCTACACCATTGAAGACCAACTCCTGATCGTCAACAAGGAGCGTGAGTTTCTGGCCAAAGTGCTGCCAGCTTACAAGGCCGCAGCCGGGGCTGGAACGATTGAGATCTCAACCTCGCCCTACTATCATCCGATTTTGCCGCTCGTCTGCGACACCGATACCGGTGCGCTCTCGCATGGAGGGTTGCCGCTTCCGGAAAAGCGTTATCGGCAACCTGAGGATGCGCACGAACAAATTGTGCGCGGCATGGAGCTTCATAAGAATGTATTTGGCGTCCGGCCGCGTGGCATGTGGCCATCAGAGGGAAGTGTTTCCAACGAAGCGTTGAAACTGGCACACGGCGCCGGCATCGAGTGGATGGCAACCGACGAAGGCGTTCTGGGGCGCTCACTCGGCTTTCTTTTTGAGCGCAATGGAAGCGGGAAGCTTGTGCCGGACGCAGCCGAGAACCTTTACCAGGTGTATCGCTGGGAACAGGACGACTTGGCGATGAACCTTATCTTCCGCGATCATTCGCTCTCTGACCTGATTGGGTTTGTCTATTCCGGAGTGCCGGCCAGAGAAGCGGCGCAAGACTTCATTCAACGCATTAAAGAATCCGCAGAACCCTTACTCGCCAGGGGCAGAGACGCGGTTGTTTCGATCATTTTGGACGGCGAAAACGCATGGGAGAGCTATCCGCAGTCGGGCAGGGAATTTCTCCGCAGGCTCTATGATGGAATACAGTCCGATGAGACTTTCCAGGCGCTGACAGTCTCAGAAGCGCTGGAGCCAGAAAAATCTCCGGCGATGCTGTCATCCATCTTCCCAGGTTCGTGGATTAACGCCAACTTCGATGTGTGGATCGGCGCGCCGGAAGACAATCTCGCCTGGGATTACCTGTATGACGCGCGCGAGTTCTATTCTCGCCACGCTGAGCAGGCTTCTGAGCCGCAAAGAACGCTGGCTTATGAGGAGCTCCTGATCGCTGAGGGAAGCGACTGGAACTGGTGGTATGGACCAGAGCATCATTCGGACAACGATCAGGACTTTGATGATCTCTACCGCAAGCACCTGTCCAATGTGTACCACGCATTAGGCGCGGCGCCTCCTGACATGCTCGCCCATGCCATCACCGGATGGCACGCTAAACCGCAATTTACGCCGCAAACGGTTTACATCAAGCCGCGTGTTGACGGTCGCAATGTCGGCTATTTTCATTGGATGGGCGCGGCCACGCACGTGGCAGATCGCCGTTCGTCGGCCATGCACGGCAAGTTGTTTCTGCTGGATACGGCATACGCGGGAATTGACGAAGAGAACCTTTATTGTCGGTTGGATTTTACCGGCCCAGCGAATGAATGGTCGGGGCAGGAATGCGTGTTGCTGGTGACCATTGAAACCGTGGCTGCTGACGGACGGCCCGATCTGGTTTACCGGCTGGAAGCGACGATCTCCAATGGAGAGCTAATAGGTGTAAAGTTCGGCGAAAACGGACAGAGTATGGTGCATAAATCAGCAGTTGAGACCGGCTTGCAGTCGATCTTCACCTGCAAAATTCCATTCACGTTACTCAACGCCGC
>Ga0134126_10004124_pt1 | contig 18196 bp, 14 predicted proteins | sample KB31752_FD_96881 | JGI IMG/M metagenome (GOLD analysis project Ga0134126, IMG submission 96881) | Terrestrial soil microbial communities with excess Nitrogen fertilizer from Kellogg Biological Station, Michigan, USA - KB3-175-2 | ecosystem: Environmental > Terrestrial > Soil > Unclassified ...
CCTAAATTCCCTGATTGATTTCTGCTCTGTTCAGCGAGGATTGCCGAGAAGCGGCTCTCTTGCAGGGCTTATGTTGACATTTATCCCACCGGGCCACCGCGGAAATCGAGGCCAGTGCCTGAATTTTTCCCTGTTAGCAGGGAATTATGGCGGAGACGGGTTCGCAGCAGACTGCAAGCACCACCAACCCTTATCTAAACTGGGCACTCCGGGCGCGGTAGCGCGTCCGGAGCCCAGCACACCTTCTGCAAGATTTGCTGTCGGGCCGATAATTTTAATTTCCTGATCACCGGCTTCGATCCGGTCGACGAACTCGCGGACATAACCCTTCCGTAGAGTGGCGTCAGAGTGGCGTCCTCACCGCGCAGCCGCTCGAGCGCGGCAGCAGCAAAGCGCCCCATATTGTCCTTGGTCAGGAGATGGCGCGGAACGTCTTGCCACCGATTGCGCGCCGCGATGCTACGCACGATCTCTTCGCGTTCATTCTCGATCTTCGACAGTGACCGGCGAAACGTGGGCTCGAACGGCAAGAGCGTGTCGAGGTGGGGCCCTCCTGAGTGCGGCCATAATGCGCCGCAGGTCGCGATGCAGATCGGCGCCGGTATCACCAATGCAGCGCAGCGCAATCTTCCCGCCGCCCGGCGGCGGGCGGACTAGGGCCGGTGGTTGGCAAGCACCTGCTCCATCCGCTCGATGCGCGCGATCGCCCAATGGCTGTCGCGTATCGCCCCCCTCGCGGCGGATCAGCGACATCTGCGCCATGGCACCAAGTTGTCCCGCCGTCACGCTAGGGCAGGGCAGCTTACTGAACGATAGATCCACCCGCCTCATGCCCTCCCACAGCTCCAATGTCTCGCACACATCGGAGCATGCGTCGCAGAGCGATTCGGCGACCGCCATCGCGGCGCGGTCATCTTCCGCCTTATACTCGCCGCGGCCCTGGAACGACCCTGACCCGCTGTAAAGATAGACCCGGTACCATTCATGGCTCGGGACCTCCAAAGCTAACATGCATACGCTACGTCCCGGCGAGTTGGACCGAAACCGAAGTCGCGGGGCACCGTGCGCCCGGGCGCCGGAAAGGGGAGGTCGCGGCGCCGTCAGCCGAGCACGGATTTGACCGCGCGTTTCAGCAGCGATTGCTGCTGGAACTCGTCCTCGACCGCGGCCCAGTCCTCGAGCCGCACGATGTCCTCGAAGCGTTCCATGTCGACGCTATCGTCGGCTGACAGCGGGCGCCCGGCGATAAGGTCGGCGAGTGCCCGCTCTATGGCACTCGTGGCGCGGAACAGCACCGAGGTCGGGTAGAGGACCATGGTAAAGCCGAGTTCCTCGAAATCGGCGGGCGCGAGCCACGGCGTCTTGCCGCCGCGCTCGAGGACGCTGGTCGCGAGCGGCACGCCCTTGAACTTGCGCCCGATCTCGATGAGCTCTTCGGTGGTGCTCGGCCCTTCGACATAGACGCCGTCGGCGCCGGCCTCGAGATAGTGCTCGGCGCGCCGCAACGCGGCGCTCAAGCCTTCGGGCGCGATCGCATCGGTGCGCGCCAGCAGGAAGGTATCGGGATTGCCGCGCGCCGCGGCGGCGGCGCGCACCTTCTGCTCCATGACCTCGACCGGCACGACGTGCTTGCCGCCCATATGTCCGCAACGCTTCGGCGCCTGCTGGTCCTCGATGAAGATGGCCGAGGCGCCGATCGCCTCGTAGCCGCGGATCGCGCGAGTGACGTTCTTCACGTCGCCATAGCCGTCATCGGCGTCCACGAGCACGGGCAGCGGCGAGGCGCCGATGATCTCACGCACGCCCATGAGCTTCTCGCCGTAGTGCTCCAGGTCGACATCGGGATGCGCATAGCGCGAGCCCACCAGGGCGAAACCGCCGACCTGGTACGCGAGAAAGCCAGCGCGCTCGATCAGCCTTGCGGTCAGCGCATCATGCGCCGCCGGCAATTGCAGCAGCCCGGCACGCGCCAGCGCGTCCTTCCAGCTCAGCCGCTCCGTCCGACCCTTCGCTGTCTCGAGCATGCGCCTCTCCTTGGCGTCCGGCGGCTCCCCATGCGCAACGCTCAGGTTGGGCGATCGGCGCCATCCACACCTGCCGCGCCCACGCCGCGGGGGCTGACCTCTACCGCCAGTTCTTGGCGCGCGATCGTCTTCAGCGCGGCGCTGTATTGGCGAACATGGCCGTAGCTGCCGCGTTGGAACGACGGATCTGCAGTTTACCTGGAGTGCGTCATGCCCGACACGAGGCGCGAACTCGCCGTCGTCACCGGTGCCTCGACAGGGATCGGGTTCGAGCTCGCGCGCTGCTGCGCTGGGAAGGGCTTCGATCTGGTCATCGCCGCCGACGAACCGCGTATCGAAGAGGCCGCTGCGGAGTTGCGGCGTAGTGGCGCGGCCATCACCGCGGTGGAAGCGGACCTTGCCGACACCGCTGGCGTCGACAAGCTGCTTGACGCGATTGAGGCGCAGCGACGGCCGGTCGACGCACTCCTCGCTAATGCCGGTCGTGGGCTCGGCCGCGCCTTCCTTGATCAGGATTGGGAAGACGCAAGGCGGGTCGTCGACACCAACATCACCGGCACTCTTTATCTCATACAGCGCGTCGGTCGCGACATGCGGGCACGTGACGCCGGCCGCATCCTCATCACAGGCTCGATCGCGGGTTTCATGCCGGGCACCTATCAGGCGGTCTACAACGGCACCAAGTCCTTTCTCGATTCCTTCGCCTTTGCGCTGCGCCATGAGCTCAAGGGCAGCGGGGTCAGCGTGACCTGCCTCATGCCTGGTGCCACCGAGACCGATTTCTTCGAGCGCGCCGACATGAAGGACACCAAGGTCGGCACGATGAAGAAGGATGATGCGGCGCAAGTCGCCCGCACCGGCTTCGAGGCGATGATGAGGGGCACCGGCGACGTCATCACCGGCTGGCAGAACAAGCTGCAAGCCGCCATCGCCAATGTCCTGCCGGCCGACGCCACCGCCGAGATGCATCGTCGCCAGGCGGCACCGGGCACAGCGCGCAAATGATGCCTTCATCTCGTCCATCGGCCGCGAGGACCACTCGATGAAAGCTTTGTGCTGGCACGGCAAAGGCGATATGCGCCTGGACACCGTGCCCGACCCAAAAATCGAGCATCCGCGCGACGCCATCATCAAGGTGACGGCCTGCGCCATCTGCGGCTCCGATCTCCACATCTACAACGGCGTCATCCCGCGCATGGAACACGGCGACGTCATCGGTCACGAGACCATGGGCGAGGTGGTCGAAGTCGGCTCGGGCAACCGCGCGCTCAAGGTCGGCGACCGCGTCGTCGTGCCCTTCACCATCGCCTGCGGCGAATGCTTCTTCTGCAAGCGCGGCTTCTATTCGGGCTGCGAGCGCTCAAATCCCGATATGAAGGCGGCTGAGAAGCTGTGGGGGCATTCACCCGCGGGCCTCTTCGGCTACTCGCATCTCCTCGGCGGCTATGCCGGCGGCCAAGCCGAGTATCTCCGCGTGCCCTTCGCCGATTCGGGCCCGATCAAGGTGCCGAGCGGGCTCAGCGACGAGCAGGTGCTGTTCCTCTCCGATATCTTCCCGACCGGCTACATGGGCGCCGAGTTCTGCGATATCCAGCGCGGCGACACCATCGCCATCTGGGGCTGCGGCCCGGTCGGACAGTTCGCCATACGCAGCGCCTTCCTGCTGGGCGCCGAGCGGGTCATCGCCGTCGACACCGTGCCAGAGCGCCTGACCTTGGCCCGTGCCGGCGGGGCCGAGACGCTCGACTTCAGGCAAGAAGACGTCTACGACCGCATCCAGGAACTCACCAAGGGGCGCGGTGCCGACGCGTGCATCGATGCGGTCGGCACCGAGGCGGACGCCACGGCGAGCGCCGACTCGGTGCTTGACCGGGTCAAGACCGCGACCTTCATGGGGACCGACCGGCCGCATGTCCTGCGCCAGGCAATCCATTGCTGCCGCAACTTCGGGACCGTGTCGATCATCGGCGTTTATGGCGGCTTTCTCGACAAAGTCCCGATGGGCTCGGCGATCAACCGCGGACTTACCTTCCGGATGGCGCAGACGCCGGTGCAGCGCTATTTGCCTGGCCTGCTGCGCCGCATCGAGAAGGGCCAAATCGACCCGTCCTTCGTCATCACGCACCGCGCGGCGCTGGCTGATGGCCCCGATCTCTATAAGACCTTCAGGGACAAGAAGGACGGCTGCATCAAAGTCGTGATGAGGCCCTGAAACTAAGGCGTAGTGACCCCGCCCAGCACTGCTGGGTTTGCTTCCGGAACGGTGGCTTTGGATATTGCTGCGCGGATCTTCCTTGGTCTGCTCGCTGCTGGTGATAGGCCAATTTTCTTTCCCGTGCGAGTGCCGGTCCGGAAGCTGCTGCCGCCACGCCGATCCCCGCCGCAACGAATTGCCTACGGGATAGCGCCCCCTGCTCATCCTGGTTCATTCGCCCGCCTCGTACCTGTTAAACCACAACAGGCCGAGGCTGGAATTGATTGCCCAAGATCGGGTGCGACTGGCGGGAAGAGGCGCTACGCCGGCGCCATCGTACCGAGCGCAGCGACCGTCGGCATCGACCGATGAGGGTACGGACGGCGAGCGATGAACCCGCCGGCAGAGAGCTTGTTCCGGGCCCCCCGACGTCGGTCAGCGCGATGCAAGCTGGCGCGATCGGGCGGCTGTCCTCGGTTGCGTTGACGCACGCCGCGTTATACCGTGAGTTCTCGCTGCGCGGAGGTGTGCATGGCAAAGCTGCCGCCTTTACCCTATGACGCTCGCCATTGGCGCGACCGTGCCGAGGAAGCGCGACAGCTGGCCGAGCAAATGAGCAACCCGGCGGCGCGGGAGGCGATGCTGCAGGTGGCCGGCAGCTACCAGCGTCTGGCCAAGCGGGTAGCCATCAAAAAGGCGAAGCGCCGCCCGGCCTGAGATCGGAACGATGGCGCCGGCACCTTATCAGCGAAGTGTCCAAGCGCATCATGACGACGGTCACGGCAACGAGCCGCGAAAGGCCGCGGGCGGCAAAGGGCAGGGCTGACCGAGCCAGAAAGGCTGGTCATCGGCCGGATGAAGCGAGCGGTCTTCCGCTAGGTCCTCGACCGTGGCACGAGCGGGGTTCCATGGCCCTAGGCGCTTCGGAGCTCTCCGCGCCGCGCCGCCAAGTCGGGTGCCTCGACAGAGACATGACCGCTCTCAACGCGCAAGCGCATATCGATATGGCGCAGCGTCGCCAGGCGGTGAGCAATGACGAGGGTTGTGCGGCCGCGCCGCAATCGTTCGAGGCCGTCGACGATCGCCGCCTCGGTCTGCTGATCGATGGCGCTGGTCGGCTCGTCGAGAATGATGACCGGCGCGTCGGTGAGGAATGCCCGTGCAAGCGCGATACGCTGACGCTCGCCGCCGGAAAGCCGCAGGCCGCGCTCGCCGATCCTCGTATCGTACCCTTGCGGCAACGCGGTGATGAAATCATGAGCGTTGCCTTGTTTCGCGGCGACGATGACATCGCTGCGTGGCGCATCCGCGCGGCCATAGGCGATGTTCTCGGCAATGCTCGTGGAGAACAAGGTCGGGTCCTGCGGTACCACGGCGAACTGCCGACGAAGATCGGCGAGGCGCCACTCGCGCAAATCCACGCCGTCCAGCATGATCTGACCGCTGTCGGGATCGAACAGGCGGATGAGCAGATTGATCAGTGTCGTCTTGCCCGCGCCGGTGCGACCGACGATCCCGACGCATGCACCCGCGGGAATCGTGAAGAGGGCACGATCGATTACGCGACGCCCCTGCTCATAGCCGAAAGACACCTGGCGGAAGGCGATCGCCCCGCGCGCTCGGCGCCGCGGTCGTGCATCCGGACGGTCGGCGATGGTGACCGGCTGATCAAGGACCGCGAAAGCGCGCTCGACGCTGGCGACGGCGTGCTGCTGCCCGGTGACATGCGTGCCGATAGCCTGCAGTGGCGCGTAGAGCTGGCCAATATAGGTGATGACCACCAGCAGGTCGCCGACCGAGAGCACATGGGCTTCGACGTCGCCCACCCCGAGATAGAGGATCGCCGCCGTGCCGAACGCGGTCGAAAGGGAGAGCAGCGCACCGAGCATGCCCTCCGTGCGCATGGCGCGCAGGCGCGCGGCGATACTGAGCCGCGATTGCGCCAAGAAGCGCTCCGTTTCGCGACGCTCCTGTCCGAATAAGGTGACGACGCGCAACGCTCCAAGGACCTCGTGGATGATCGATTGGGCGGCGCTGTCCTCTTCTTTGGCCATGTGCCACTTGGCCTTGAGGCGATGCTGATAGCCATGCATGAGAGCAATCATCGGCAACGACGTCGCCAATGCGATGAGCGCGAGTTTGGCGCTGATGGCTGCCGTGACGTAAAGGGTGCATCCAATGGTGCTCAGGGAGATCAAAATCGGGATCAACCCGTAGATCGCCGTCCATTGCAGCGCCGGCGCATCCTGATTGATGCGGTAGCCGAGATCGAGCGTTCCGTTGGCGCTATGATGCAGCGCCGATAGCCGTAGGCCGTGGAACAGCAACCCACCGCGGAATCCGTGCACCATGCGGTCGGCGATCGTCTCGCGCAACAGCCAATCGGCTACCCTGTGGACGATGCCGAGCAGCGCGAGAGCAACGGAAAGCGCGATCGCCAATCCGAGCAGCTTGGCATGATCGGTGGCGATCGCCGTCGGCACGAGCGGTGCGAGGGGCGCGGCGAGCGGCTGACCAGCCAGGACGTTGTCGACAAGAAGCTTGAGCGGGAGAGGCAGCACAAGCGAGATGGGGATCCAAGCGAGCCCCAACCCGAGGACAAGGCCGAGCGACGGCCAGAACTGCCGCGCTTCCCTCAGCGCGCGACCATAAACGCGAAATGCTCTGACGAGGCCGGATTGCATTGCGGGTACTGCCTTCGAAAGTTGCTTGTTGCGACCCCTGCGCCGACGACAGCGGGCTGCCGTCATCGCCAGCCGGAATAGGAGTTTCCGTTTAAGGATTTGCTAAGGCGCTGGGCCAGCTAAGTACGAGTCTGACGCGCCGATCGGGAGGCTCGAGACGATCGGCGAACTAGGAGGCCTGACCTCCGGCACCGGCCGGAATCCTGCTCGCGGCTCGGACGCCGACCGCATGCGCCGCACGCCCCACAGCCTCCCGTGCTCGCAGCGTCTCCAAAAGATAGGCTTCGAGTTCCGCGGCGCGGTGTGCCGCGGTGTGGTTGTTGAGAATGCGGTCCCGCGCACGGATGCCGATTGCGCGCCGCTCGGCGTCGGGGATGTCACGGATATAGCTGATCGTGTCACCACCATTGCGCGCCAGCAAGATCTCGCGGTCCGGTGTCAAGAACGCCTCGATCCCCGACCAGCGATCGCTGATGATCGGCGTGGCGCACGCCGCCGCCTCGAAGAGGCGCACGCTGGGCGACCAGCCCGCACGCACCATCTCGGCGCGCGTTATGTTGAGGGTGAAACGCTGGCTCGTGTAGAAGTCGCGGTGACGCGTGGGCGCAAGGTGCTGCACTCGACGCACGTTCCGCGGCCAGGCGATATGCGTCGGGTATTGCGGGCCGGCGACAGCGAAACGGCCTTCGGGCCAGGCGCGCGCCGGCTCGCAGAGCAAGCGCTGCAGCGCCGGCTGACGATCGTCACTATATGTCCCCATATAACCGAGGTCCCACCGGGTGCAGCGATCGCGAGGCGCATAGATGGTAGGATCGACGGAGCAATAGAGCGGCAATGCGCGGCGCGCGCCATAGCGTCGCTCCAGGCGCTCCAGCAGGGGCCCGCCGGTGAAGGACAAGTACAGGTCATAGCGCCGTACCAACGCTCGCGTTACGTAATCGGCATCGTCCCTGGCGAGCTTGGCCAGGGTCACCGGCGTATCGATATCGTAGAACGCGGTGACGCCGCGCGCCGTCCGTGTCACCCATTCGCCGATCTCTGTCCCCTGGGGTACGAAGGAGCCTATCATCACCAAGTCTGCGTCGCCGACCAGCGTCTGGAACCGACTTCTGAGCTGCCGCAGCGAGCGATAGATGTGGGTCACGCCGTAAGGCGGCTTGGGCAGATCGCGATTGTCGGCATACCAAGGCCGGTCGCGTTCGAGGAAGGTCACGCGGTGACCGCGTCGCACAAGCTCACGCATCAAGCCACGATACGTGGTGGCATGACCATTGCCCCAGGAAGAGGTAACGGAGAGGCCGAGGATGACGATCGATAGCCCGTGCGGCGTGGTGCAGGATACCGTCATGCCGGACATCCTTCGAGCACGCTCTCGAGGGTGCGGATCCGCGCGGCATATGTGTGATGCGCCAGCACGCGACGACGGGCGGCTTCGCCGATGCGCTGTGCCCGCGCCGGCGTCAGCGCGACCAGATGCGCCGCGACCTCCTCGCGATCGGCCGCGACCAATATTTCCTTTTCGGGCTCGAGGAAGAGCTCGATGCCCTGCCACGCATCCGAGATGATGCAGGCGGCGGCGCCGGCCGCCTCGAAGATGCGCGTTGCCGGGCTGAAGCCTGTCGCGGCCATGCTGTCGCGGCTCACATTGAGCACGGCCTTCGCCGTCGAGTTGAGCGCATTGTGATCGCGGGTGTAAACATGACCGAGATAGTCGACATTCGCCGGTCTGGGTTTGTCGGCCCAGCCATTGCCGCCGAGCAGGAAATGCTGCTCCGCAAGCCGGGCTGCCGGTGCCAGAAAGAACTCCTCGATGCGCGCTTCGCGATCCGGCAGGCGATTGGCCAGGAGGACCAAGTCGGCGGCAAAGCGCGGATCGGGCTCGACGCGAAAATGCGTTGTCGGATCGAGCGCGTTATAGATCGGCACGCAGTGGCGTGCGCCCAGCGCCATGTAGGCTGAGACCACCCGGTCGCCGCCGCCATAGGTGAGCACGAGGTCGTACGTGGCGATCTGCGCATGGAAGGGGTCGAGGGTATTATCGTGCAGGCGCTGCAGCGTCGCCGGGGCGTCGACGTCCCAGAAGATGGTCGTGGTGGACGAGCGCTTCAAAGCGGCGACGGCGGCCTCGAGTTCCACGTCGAGCACGCCGACTCCGCTCGCCTTCACCACGACATCGGCGCGTGCGGCTTCATCGAGGGCCTTCGTCACCGCCGCGCCGTTGCTCGGGTCGTAGATGACGACAGTTGCCCACTCCGGATCAGGGATGTCGCGATGCTGCTGCCGTTCGAACGCAGCGGGCTCGTAGAAAGTGACGCGATGGCCACGAAGGTGCAGCGCCCGGATGATACCCCGGTAGTAAGTCGCGGCGCCATTCCAATAGGCGGAGACCAGGCTGGAGCCGAAAAAAGCGATGGTCAGCTGGCTGCGCATGGCAGTCTCTCATCGTTAAGACCGAGCTCGCGGCAGATGTGCAACAGCTCGTCGACACGATGGCCGCAGCTATGCCGCGCCAGGATCGTGCGCCTGCCGCGCTCGGCAAGCGAGGCCGCGTAGTCTGGCTCATTGAGCAGAAGCCGCAGGTGCCGCGTCATCTCGGCGCCGTCGCGCGCCAGGAGGAAATCCTCGCCCGGCGCAAACAGACCTTCTGCGTCGTCCCACGGCGCGCTCACCAGCGGGATACCGCAAGCCAGCGCCTCGAAGACGCGTATCGTGGGTATCCCCGGAAGCGCCTGGGCATAGGGACGTCGCGGCACGTGGACGGTAACGTGATGGCGGGCAAAAATCTCGGGCACCCATGCATTGGGCAAATAGCCGCGATAGGCGATGCCGGCGTCGGCCAAGGCTCGCCGGGCTTCCGCGGGATATCGCACGCCGTGTACCGTGGCCGCGAGGCGCAAGGTGCGCACTGGCTCAAGCAGGAACTCATGCAGCTCCCGCGTCCGTTCGTCGTCGCCCCAATTGCCGATCCATACGAGGCTGCCGTGCCGCTCTCGGGCAAGCGGCCGGAAAAGCGACGTATCGGCGCCCTCGTGCCATACCCACGCGCGCTCCACCCAGCCGCGCGACAGATAGACGCGGCGAACCGCATCACCGAAGGCAAGCACCCCGTCGAACGCCGCAAGGGCGTCGGCGTCGATGGTCTCGGGTGCCGTGATCGAGCGGTGATGGGTGTCATGAAAGAGCAGGCGATAGCGCGCGCCGTTCCGGCGGTGCTCGGCCAGGCGACGGACGAGGGCGGCATCGGTCCACTCGTGGACCAGCACCAGATCGACGTCGTCGAGCGCAGCGTCGAGATCAATGTCGGCGGGCTCATAAAAATGGCTGCGCAGCATCGGGTACGCCTCGCTGAAGGGGAGAAGCGCGTCCTCGCCGGCATCAAGGCGCAGATTGCGCAGGCTCCAGCCGTCGCGTGGCTCGAAAACATCCAGCGGGTGTCCGCGCTCCAGCAGCTCGCGTGCCACGCCGCGCAGGAAATGCGCGTTGCCGTGGTTCCAGTCCGATACGAGAGAATGGCAGAACAGGACGATGCGCATCTCAGACGGCATCCGCCAATGCGGCCGTAGATGAGCGTTGCGCGTCGATCAGCTCGTTATAGAGCTGGCGATAGCCGAAGGCCATCCGCCCGGCCGAGAAATCTTGCGCCCGCTGTCGCGCCGCGCTGCCCAACCACGACCGGCGCTCACGGTCGCGGCGCAATGCGGAAATCGCTTGCGCGAGGGCATCCGGGTTCTCGGGCGGCACGAAAACGGCGGCACCATGCCAGTACTCGCGCAGAGACGGTATGTCACCGAGCACGAGCGCGCAGCCGGACGCCGCCGCCTCCAGGACGGACAGCCCGAAGGGCTCATAGCGTGCCGGCAAAGCATAGATCGATGCGCGCGCCATCCAGTGCGCGAGTGTCTCGGGCGCGAGCACGCCCAGTGACTGCACCGCCCGTGGCGTAACGAGCGCACCGGTCGGATGCGTGATGTCGCCGGCGACATAGACGGGGCAGCGAAGCTGTGCCGCGATGCTGTCGAGTGCGCCGATATTCTTGCCGTCGTCCCAGAGCCGGCCGGCGGCGAGCACGAAATCCTCCTTGGGCGCCGGCAGGAAGCGATCAGGAAAGCACCCATTGGCTATAACATGCCCACCGCGCGGCAGGCCATACTGGCGGGCGAGTGCGCGAAGCATCGTGCGGCTTGGGGCAACTATTCGATCGGCCCGAGCAAGGCCGAGTGCGACGAGCCGCGCGTAGTCGTCCCATTCGGGCGGTGCGGGCGCAGCGTGGACCGCGCGCCACCATGACAAAACGCAGGAGTGGCCGACCACGACGACGGGCGCGGGCCATGACTCGGCCGCCAGCATGTAGCCATTGAAGTGAATAATGTCGGGAGCCCATCCAGCCGCGATTTCACGCAGCCATGCCGCTGCCGGCCCCAGATCGGATTTACCCTCGGGCATCCATTCCAGTCGGAAACCGCCCTCGCAGAGGCGCAAATTCGGCACGGCGGCGGCGCGCCGACGTTGCGCCGCCGCGGGTGGGGGGCCCATCACCGCAAGGCATACCTCGGCACGGTAAGGGGACGGCAAACGGCCGAGCGCTTCGGCCAGCGTGATCGCGTAAGACCACACCCCGCCGACGGCATCGGTCGTCATGAGGATGCGCAAAGGCCGCGATTCGTCCGTCATGGCATGATCGCGGTATCGCTCCGCTCGAGCACGTGAAGCGGCAGCGGACGCTGATCCTGTATGTCGCTGAAGTCGCTGAATTGGGCGAGGTAGTGCGCATGGGCACGTTCCCAGGCGTAGTCGTCCGGCGGGCCCCAGAGCCGCCGATAGTCGGGCGTACCGGGATAGGGGAAAAGCGGCACCGGCTCGTTGGCCCATACGCCATGCGCCTGTAGCCCGCCGCGCCAGCGCTCAATTTCACCGGAGTCGTCGACCTCCGCCTCGATCAGATTGGCCTGGACAAAAGCGATGTGTCGCTTGGCAAAGAGCAGGCGCTCGGTCAGCTCGTCGGTCGACATCCGACATTTCTTGTCTAGGCGTTCGCGTCCTTCCTGGGATAGGCTCTCAACGCCCGCCTCGATCGACACACATCCGGCATGGCCCAAGAGCTCAAGCATCTCGTGATTCCACAAATCGATGCGTGTTTGGACGCCGAATTTGAGCCGTCGCTGTGCGAGTGCATCCAGTAGGGGCCGGTTCGGAAGGAAAATCTCGTCGATAAAATAAATATAGTCGGCACCCTGCGCGAGCAGGCCGTCAAGCTCGTCGACGATGCGGGACAAGGGCCGGCGGCGATAAGCGTCGCGAAAGTTTTCCTTGGCGCAGAAGGTGCAGTGATAGGGGCAACCGCGCGACGTCTCCATCTCGGCGCCCGGTCCCTGCGGGCATCCATCGAAGCGGTGATGATGGTGGGCGTGGCGCCTGACTGCCGCGTCCGGCCAAATCAGCGAGGGCAGTGCGCGCATGTCGCCAGCATGGGGTCCGCCCTGCACCACGATCTCGGCGCCCTGTCGATAGGCGATCGCCGGGACGGCACTCCAATCGCGCCGCGCCATGCCGGCCAGCCGCAGCAGGATTTCTTCGGCCTCGCCCATGACGACGATATCGACGCCGAGCTTTTGCAAGGTGCGACGCGGTGTGGTCGAGGCATGGGGGCCGATCGCCACCATCAAGCCGCCAACCTCTCTCAACGCGTGGACTGTGTCTTGCGGTATGCGAAGCTCCGGCGGCGCGCAGCGCCAGAAGAGGTAGGAGGGCGCCGTGGTGACCACGGTCATGTCCGGCGCAAAGCCGGTCACCGCCTCGCGCAAGCCCTGAAGAGACAGCGCATCGAGTTGCGCGTCGAGTAGCACGACGTCGTGCCCCTCGGCCGCGAGCATTTGTCGGGCGTAGCCGTATTCGAGTGGCAGGTGAGGTTCGCGGCAGCCGAAATAGATCGAACCGGTGAAGGCCCAGGGCGGATTGACGAGCGCTATCCTCATGGCGCAGCGCTCACTGTATGGGTCCTGCGCACTTTTTCCGGTTCGAGGAGCGCCGCCGCATTGCCGCCGAGATTTTGACGGAGCCAATGGTAGAGGCGAGCGACGCCCTCATTCGCGGTCACCTGCGGCCGCCAACCAGTCGCTCGGGTAAACTTGGCGGTATCGGAGACATAGTATTTCTGGTCGCCCGTCCGCCAAGCGCCGTACGCAACCTTCGGCCGTCGTCGGTCCAGAACCTCGATGTGATCTATCAGCTCGATAAGGCTCGTCGTATTTGTCGAGCCGCCACCGATGTTGAAGGCTTGCCCGCGCAGACGGTCCATCTTGCGCTGTGCCAGCAGAAAGGCGTTGACGAGATCGTCGACATAGAGAATGTCGCGCACTTGATGCCCGTCGCCATAGATGGTGACGGGCGCACCGGCCAGCGCGCGGAGCAGAAAATGTGCGACCCACCCTTGGTCTTCCGTTCCGCGCTTATGGGAGCCATAGATGCAGCTCATGCGGAAGACGACGGCAGGCAGTCCGTAACTCCGGGCATAGTCGAGCACATACTGGTCGGCCGCTCCCTTGGAGCAGCCATAAGGGCTGTGAAAGTCGAGTGGTCGTGTCTCGTCGATGCCGAGCGGTCGCCCGGCGGCCGGCGCATAGCGCTGGCCGCGATTTTCGAGCTCGAGATCATCGATCGCGCCGTAAACCTTGTTGGTCGAGGTGAAAATCAGCGGCGGTGGATCGGCGCAAGCGCGGAGCGCCTCGAGCAGGTTGAAGGTGCCGGCCGCGTTGACGGCGAAATCCTGCTCGGGATCGGCAAGACTGGTGGTAACAGCCACTTGCGCAGCAAAGTGAAACACTGAGCTGGCACGCGCTGCCGCGGCGCGCAGAGCCGTGATGTCGCGGACATCTGCAATCTCGGCGACAAGGGCGTCGCCATATGCCGCGCGCAACCAGGCTAGATTCCCTGCGACACCTGGCCGGGAGAGATTGTCGTAAACCAATACCGGAACACCGCTCGCGGCCAAGCGGGCGGCAAGATTGGTGCCGATGAAACCGGCACCGCCGGTGATCAGCGCGAGCGGGCGGTGAGCCGCCCTGCGCCGGCCGTGACCGTTCGCGGATTGTAGGGTCCGCGGTCGGCTCATACCGTGAGCCCCCGCGTCTCCAGCGCTTGCCGCGCCTCGGCGACCCGATCGGCTGCGATTTGTCCTTCGAGCCAAGCGGCAAGATCGCGGATCCCATCATCGAGACTAACGCGCGGTGCATAGCCGAGAACGCGCCGCGCCAGTGAGATATCGGCGAAACAGTGCCTGATGTCGCCGACGCGGTACTTGCGCGCGATCTCGGGCGCGAGATGCTGCTTCCCGAGCTGCTCGGCGAGCCGGCGGGCAATCTGATTTACCGTCACCCACTGCCCACTGCCGACGTTGAAAACCTGTCCGGTGGCCTGGGGTACCTCGAGCGCCAGCCGGCAGCATTCGGCGACATCGCGAACGTTGACGAAATCCCGCCGCTGCTCGCCATCCTCGAAGACAAGCGGCCGATTGCCGTTGAGCAGGCGTGCGGCAAATATGGCAAGGACCCCGGTATAGGGATTGGAGAGGGCTTGCCGCGGGCCATACACGTTGAAGAAGCGCAGCGCCGTCGTCGGGATGTCGTAAGCACTGCCGACCATGAGGCAGAGGCGTTCCTGGTCGTACTTGGACAACGCGTAGACCGAGGCGAGCGAGGGTGGCTTCGTCTCGGGCGTCGCCACCGGCGTGAGCGGTGCGCCATCCGGACCTGCCGGTTCCCATTCTCCGCGTCGCAGTTGCGCGCTGCTGCGCTCCCCCGCGACGGCCGCGCCGGCTGCATCACAGTATAGCCCCTCGCCGTAGACGCTCATGCTCGAAGCGACCACCAACCGATCGACCGGCCGCGCAATCAAGGCTTCCAGCAAAACTGCCGTACCGAGGTTGTTGGTTGTGGTGTAGTGGGCCAATTCGTACATGCTTTGGCCGACGCCCACCGCAGCGGCGAAATGAAAGACCGCATCGATCCCGCGCAACGCGCGCTCTACCATCTCACGGTTGTGGATATCGCCGACTATTAGCTCGACGTCGCGGTTGAGGTACTGGGGGCGCCCGGCTTGCAAACCGTGAACTTGCGGCGACAGGTTGTCGAGCGCACGCACGTCGTAACCCCGTTGCAATAAATTATCGGCGACATGCGAGCCGATGAAGCCCGCGCCGCCGGTAATGAGAACTTTCCTTGCCATCGTGGCGCCCCGCGGAGACTTGTCTGCTTAACAGGGCGACCGAAGGTTTGTTCCAGCCGCGAAAGCAGTTCTATCTACGGGCGTGCGGTAGCGCGCGAGTCCACGTAACTGGCGGGCGAGACACCGTTCACGCGCTGCTTTAATCTGGAAAACTACATACCTTCTGCACGCCCAGTGCGGAACCTCGTGCTACCGCCCTCGTTTCCAGGAATGCTTTCTGAATTCGAATCACCGACGAATGTTTTGCCACGGCGCGACTTGTTCGCTTTTCAGGGGCTCTTGCGAGGTCGGCCAGTGAGGACGAGAAAGCTACGCGTGGGCATCGTCGGCGTGGGCAATTGCGCATCCGCGCTGGTTCAGGGCGTGCGCTTCTACCGTGACGCCCTATCGTCCGACCATGTTCCGGGGCTGATGCATGTCCGGGTCGGCGATTATCACGTCGGTGATATCGAATTCAGTGCGGCCTTCGACATCAGCGCCGCCAAGGTCGGCAGGGATTTGGCCCACGCGGTATTCGCTGAGCCCAACAATACGATTCGTTTCACCGACGTTCCGGCGACGGGCGTTCGCGTTGAACGCGGTCATACCCTCGATGGCCTCGGCAAATACCTGCGGGAAGTGATCGAACAGTCCGGGGATCCGCCGGCCGATGTCGCCGGTGTATTGAGAGAGACGCGCACAGACGTGGTCGTGTCCTATCTGCCGGTTGGATCGGAGCGGGCGACGGAATTCTATGCAGAGCAGGCGCTGAGCGCCGGTTGTGCTTTCGTCAACTGTATTCCGGTTTTCATCGCGTCGCAGAAGCACTGGCGCCGCCGCTTCGAGGAGCGTGGCCTACCCCTCATCGGCGACGATATCAAATCGCAAGTCGGTGCGACCATCATCCATCGCGTGCTCGCCAACCTAATGCGCGAGCGCGGCGTACGCCTGGATCGCACCTATCAGCTCAACTTCGGAGGGAATACCGACTTCTACAATATGCTCGAGCGGGAGCGATTGGAGTCGAAGAAGATTTCAAAGACCCAGGCGGTCGTCAGCCAGCTCGACCATACGCTCTCGATGCAGGACGCGCATGTCGGACCGAGCGACTATGTGCCTTGGCTCAGCGACCGAAAATGGTGCTATATCCGCTTGGAGGCGACAACCTTCGGCAACGTGCCTTTGAACTGCGAGCTCAAGCTCGAAGTGTGGGATTCGCCGAATTCGGCCGGGGTCGTCATCGATGCTGTCCGTTGCGCCAAGCTGGCGCTCGACCGCAAGATCGGTGGTGCGCTCTTTGGGCCATGCGCCTATTTCATGAAAAGCCCGCCCGTGCAATGCACCGACGCCGAGGCGCGGCTTAAGACCGAGGCCTTCATCCGCGGGGAGACGTCGGCCTGAGGGCGTGACAGGGATGACGATATTTCATTTGGTCCGGCACGCCGAGTACGATTTGCTCGGGCATGAGCTGGTCGGACGGCGCCCGGGCGTGCACCTCAATGAGAAGGGGCGCGGGCAGGCGGCGCGATTGGCCGCCATTTTCTCCGAGACCGCGCTGGACGGGGTCGTTTCCAGCCCGCAGGAGCGCGCGCGCGAAACCGCCGATCCTATCGCCGCGCGACGGGAGCGTCCCGTGACCGTGACGGCAGCGCTCGACGAGATCGATTTCGGCGAGTGGACGGGGCGTAGTTTCCGTGAGCTCAATAACGATCCGCGTTGGCACCGCTTCAACCATGTTCGCGGTATTGCCATGGTCCCCGGCGGCGAGTTGCTACTGGAAGCGCAAGCGCGCGCCCTGCGATTGATGGACGAGCTGAGACAGCGCGTGCCGCAGGGGCGTTTCGTGCTGGTGAGTCATGGCGACATTATCCGTGGCGTGCTGACCCAGCTCGCCGGTCAGCCGCTCGATTTCATCCGGCGCATCGAAGTGGGTCCGGCGGCAGTGAGCACCATTCTGCTCGATGAGGGCGAGCCGCAGATCCTTGCGGTTAACGTCAAATACGATGGACAGGTGTGACGCCGTGAAACGGGAAAGGCGGCGGCCCGCCTGGAGGCCGTCGTTGCCCGATAGGCCGCATGAGGGACGGGAATGAAGCTGGTGATCTTCGGGCTGACCGTCAGCTCATCTTGGGGCAATGGGCATGCGACGTTGTGGCGGGGCCTGTGCCGGGCGCTGTCGCGCAACGGCCATCGCGTCGTCTTTTACGAACGCGACATGCCCTACTACGCCGGGCATCGCGATCTGACAGAGCTGCCGGGCGGTGGATGTTTGCGGCTCTATACAGGCTGGAGCGAGATATATCGCATCGCCCGGCAGGATCTCGCGGATGCCGACGTTGTCATGGTGACATCTTACTGTCCCGACGGCATCGCCGCTACGGAGCTTGCGCTGTCGTCGCCAGTGCGTTGCCGGTGCTTCTACGATCTTGACACGCCGGTGACCCTTGCGCGGCTCGCTGCTGGTGAGAGTGTCGAGTATATCGGTCCGCGCGGGCTGGGCGATTTCGACTTGGTATTGAGCTATACCGGCGGCACCGCGCTCGAGGCGCTCAAGACCCGCCTCGGTGCCCGTTGCACCGCGCCACTCTATGGCAGCGTCGATCCCGAGTTGCATCGGCCGGAGCCGGAGAAGCCACAATATCGTGCCGACCTCTCCTATCTCGGCACTTACGCGGCGGATCGCCAGGATACGCTCGAAAGCCTCTTCATCGAGCCGGCACGGCGACTGCCCGAGCGGCGCTTCGTCATCGGTGGCGCGCAATACCCGGCGGCGTTTCCCTGGACCTGCAATATCCATTTTGTCCGTCATCTGCCGCCGGGCGAACATCCGGCGTTCTTTTCGTCCTCGCGGCTCACTCTGAACGTGACGCGGCGGTCGATGGCCGCCATGGGGTTCTGCCCGTCGGGCCGGATGTTCGAGGCAGCGGCCTGCGGCGCCCCGATAGTGAGCGACTGGTGGACCGGCCTTGACGGCTTCTTCGAGCCAGGCGCCGAGATCGTCGTCGCCCGCTCGACCGAGGAAGCGCTCGCGGCGATCGAGATGAGCGATGCCGAATGCAGCGCCATGGCGCGCCGTGCCCGCGAACGCACCATCG
>Ga0134126_10004125_pt1 | contig 18196 bp, 18 predicted proteins | sample KB31752_FD_96881 | JGI IMG/M metagenome (GOLD analysis project Ga0134126, IMG submission 96881) | Terrestrial soil microbial communities with excess Nitrogen fertilizer from Kellogg Biological Station, Michigan, USA - KB3-175-2 | ecosystem: Environmental > Terrestrial > Soil > Unclassified ...
AAGAAGGGCGCCAAAAAATCACAAACGAGAGGTAGAACCTTGGCAACGAAGAAAGCAGCAAAGAAGGCAACGAAGAAGGCAGCGAAGAAGTCAACCAAGAAGGCTGCGAAGAAGAAGAAGTAGTTCCTGCTGCACCTAAGGCAAGCAAAACGGCCCGGGCTCCTCTCGAGAGGTCCGGGCCGTTTTGCGTCTGCGGGAGACTATTTCTTTTCGGCGGCGATCTCGGCCAGCACGTCGTCCGTGTGGGTGTTGGGATTCACGTTGGTCCATACCTTGACGATCTTGCCCTGCGGCGAGATCAGGAAGGTGTCCCGCTGGGCAAAGCCGTTGGCCCCGTGCATGGAGACAGGAACGCCGTACGCGTCGATCACCTTATGGTCCGGATCGGCGAGCAGCTTGAAGGTGAGCGAATCCTTCGAGCAGAAGGTCTTGTGGCTCTCAACCGTGTCCAGCGAGACCCCGAGCACGACGGCGTTGAGGGCGTCAAGCTTGGGCAATGCCTCCTGGAACTTGTGCGCCTCGATGGTGCAGCCGGTAGTCATGTCCTTGGGATAGAAGTAGAGAACGACCCACTTGCCGTGGTACTGCGACAGTTTGACGGCGGTGTCCTCCTGCGAGGGCAAGCTGAAGTCGGGCGCCTTGGCGCCTTCGGCGAGGGGATCGCCTGCGCGGGCCTGAAGGCCGAACGTGGCGAAGGCGAACGCGGCGGTAAGAGCTATGGCAAAACTTTTGCTGCGAAGCATGGGTGCTTCTCCTTTTTGCGATGTCGCGTGAACAAAATCGTGCGGAATAGCAAGATTCGCGCAGCGACCATACTACCGCTTTGCAGACCCGGGAGTTGTCACGCGACTGTCTCCGCCGCGCCGGCCGCCGAAGCCGCTTCGGGGGCCCCGATCTGGTGGGGTTGCGCGATGATCGCGATCCCGGCTTCATCGGCTGCGGCGACGATCGCGGCGGAGTCGAAAAGCAGCGTGCGGCCGGACTCGATGGCCAGGCAGGTGGCTCCGGCACGGGCCATCGCTTCGATGGTTGCGACTCCGATGACCGGGACGTCGAAGCGCATGTCCTGCTTTGGCTTGGCGACTTTGACGACGGTGAGGGCGCGGCTAAGGGTTGAGGCGGCGTCATCCCAACGCCCCATCAGCGCACCGGCCCGTTCAACCGTAGCGTCGGTGCCTTCCATGGCTTCCACGGCGACGCATGCCTGTGCGGCGATGACGACCGTCTGCCCCAGATCGTAGGCGGCAATCGCGCGGGCTACGGTGCGTCCGTAAGCGATGTCTTTCTGCTCGGCCTCGGTTGGCGCGCGGCGCGTGAGCACGCCCGGCTTCGCGAGCAGCGGCTCCAGGTAGTGCGTGGAGGAGATGAGTTCGATGCCTTCGTCACCCAGGACTTTCGCGATCGCACCGAGCAGCATGTCGGTATTGCGTGTGCGGAGGTTGAGGAGAAGTTTTGCAAGACGCCAGTCAGGTCGGATGGAGGAGAAGATCTGCGTGTGGCGCACCTGGCCGGCCATCACCGCGCGGGTCACGCCTTCCGCGCGAAAGGTGTCGATGAGTTTCGAAAGTTCGCCGAGCGACAGCCAATGGACGCGAATGTTGGGATCAGCGGCGGCGCGGCCGTCGATCTCCGGATCGGTTTCCTCCTTGATGGCGGCGACCACAACGGTGAGGCCATGGGCGCGGGCAGCATCCAGCAGCAGAAACGGAAACCGCCCGTTGCCGGCGATGAGGCCGAGGCGGCCTGTAGTACCTGCTCCCCTCTGCCCGCCCGTAGAACCATCTACCCTTGTTTCCGCCATTTGCGGCAAATCCCTTACAGCTAATCGTAATTACTGCGTTACAGCCAGGTGTTTATTTTGCGCCGTTGGCGAAGGACACAGGGGAAGCAGGGTTCGCCGATTGGATCGCTGATGCTGAATTTGGCCCTTTCTTCTATTGTAGTAGTCCGCGTACTCGACTTATGTCGTGGAAGTGGGCAGGGACAATGGCTTGCGCGAAGGAACTTGACACTTTGCGCGTCATTCGCATCCGTCCGAATCAAAGTGTCTTCAGGAACGCGATGAGGTCGTGCTTTTCTTCGGGCGAAAGATCGAGGCCTTTTTCGTGACCTTCGATGGGACCGGGGCCGAGATGGAAGCCTTTGGGGACATAGCCTTTCTCCAGGCGACCCGGATCGAACCACTCTTCCAGCGTGGCGGCCTGGCCACTATGGCTGAAGGCGCTGCGATACCAGAGGCCTCGCAATGATGGGACTTTGTAGAAGCCGGTCCCGCGGCGGGTTTCAAGGGCAAGCGTCGGATCCGTGTTCACGGAACTATCCATGATGGCATCGGTCTTGCGGAGGTCGTCCGGGACTTTGAAGCCGCGCGCCGGGTTGAGCATGTTGTTGGTGTACAGCGGGGGCGTGTGGCAGAAGGGGCAGCCTTCGCGCTCAAAGATTTGCTGGCCATGGCGGGCGTGTGCGTCGAAAGGATTCGGATTGGGTGGAGGCTGAAGTGATTCGATGTAGAGGGCGAGAGCGTAGAGCTGCTCATCGCTGTAGCGTGTACCGGCGTCGGCGCCGAAGCCGCCGAGACTCTGCGGGTCTGGCTGGAAGTCGCCGAAGTGCGCGCTCATATCGAGGCCCTCGTTGACGACGGCATAGCGCATGAGGTCGCCGATGGACCGGTTGCGGACAAGGCCTGTGGCATCGAGGTATTTGAGATCGCCGATGCCGACCAGCGAGGGTACGCGCACGGGATGGTCATAACTGGTGCCCTGCCGCGGGAACACTGCCGGTTGAAAAGCCTCAAAGATGCGGATGACTTCGTCCCTGGTGAGACCCTTTTCGAAATCTTCCTTGCTCTCGATCCAGGGCACTCCGTACCGTTTCCACCAGCTGTCTACTACTCTTTGAAACCGTTCCGGAGTCTCGCTTCGGACAGTCGCTTCGGCGGTGGCGGAGCCGAAGAAAGGAACGCCCTGGCCGCCTTCAAAGAGGGTGCCGTCAGGCAGCAAGCGCGTGTGGCATCCCGCGCAGGAGTTTGCGCCGGTTTCCACCACGCCTTTGGTCCGGATGTAGTAGCGGGTTTGCGCGTGGAAGCATTGCAATTGGCCGTCGCTCGAGGCCTTGCAGCCGCCCGGCGGAGACGCCGGTGCGGCAACTGCCGGGAGAAATGTTGTGTCCATTTCAAAGACGAGCTTGCCGGCGCGGATCCAGTCGTCCTTGGTGTGGAGTTTTGAGGGATCGAAGACGATCTCCGGATCTTTCTGCTTCAGCGAGTCAAGATACCCTGCGGGCTCTCGGCCTGCGAGGTACATCGGATAAGAGCGGTAGATGGGCCGCACCTTAAGCGCGTAGTACTCGGCCGAGGACATGTACTTCGGGGAGCGATCGCGCTGCGCAAGCGGCACCTCCATCGTGGCGAGGGCCTGGTCATCCCAGACCTTAGGGATATGAGGTTGGAAGGGAGGGTCGCCGGCGCCATGCGCCGCGAGAGAAAAGACGGTGAGGGCGGCCACGGAAATAGCGCGTCGCATATCGGTCTCCTTCCAGAAAACTCGGAGTCGGAATAAGGTGGCCCGGATTCGCGGAACGATAGTATCACCGCGGCCGAGGCGCATAAGCCGCAATCTGTTTGAGGCGGCTTTCCTGCCGGCCCTGGATAATGCCTGCGATGGAAAGCAGCCGTCCATCCGCGGCGATTGTCTGCTGGATGCCGAGTTCGAGGCGGTCGATCTGTTGGGGAGTGAGGCGCGAAAAGTCCAGCGACGGACTGGTGGCCGCGATTTCCATTTCAGTCGCACTTTCGGAATGAGTGAACTTGTCGTCGAACAGAATCGCCCCGTTCATTCTCGGTTGCGGGAGCTGGGTGTTCTCGTCGTAGAGCACGGCGGCGGCGGCTTCCAGAGCGCTGTCGGCTTCGTCTGCCTCGGCGTTGAAACGGTCCTGCTGGAGATAGTCGAACCCATAGGCGATACGTTCGTCAGGAGACAGATAAGCCGTTGCGCCGGTTTCCTCCGCATTCTTCCAGTGAACATTGCTGAAGATCCGCAGGATGTCGAAGATCAGAAGCCGATCGCCGGGAGCGGAGGAGTGCGTGCGGAACCGGTCGAGGACGCCAAGGTCGGCGCGCAGGTTCCTTTCATGGATATGCAGTTGCATGATGTTGATCCGCAATACATCGCGATTGTTCCCGAGCTCGTCCGCCAGGTCTGCGCGCGCCTGTTCCGCCTGGTAGTGGTGGTGAATGTGTTCGACGATCTGTTCCAGGCCAACGGCGATGAACAAACCCAGCACGATGGTGGCGATGTGGATGAAGAAGTCGGTCCAGGTGTGGGCAGCATTGTGCGCGTCATGGATGTCGATCATGGGGGCTGGTTCCTCGGTGGGAGTCTCAGAGGGCGGCGCGGGAACGACTTCAGGAGAATCAGGCGAGGTGCTCGGGGCGGCCGGCGCCATCGGATTGCGACTAGGGGCGGCTGCGGAGGCAGGATGGGTGCCTGGATCGGGGACGATCCTTGCTTCCAGGTCGGGCGAGTTGGGGTCCTGCTCTGCCATGTTGCCGTTCGTTGGAGGCCGGAGGAGACGGCCCCCGATTCGCGGAATGATCCTATCACCGCAGCGGAGATATCCCGGGCTGGTTACCTGAATTTCGTTGACTCCGGTGCTTGCCGGGCGGGATGATTCTTATCCACCCAGAAGCAGCAACAGTTTTGGGACGCGTTTTACCCGGAGCCTTCCATGCGCACGTTCGGCCTTCGCCTTGCCCTGCCTGCCCTCGCCTTTACTTTCGCGCTAACAACAACTGCGGTGACCAGCGCTCAAACGGTGCGGACGCATCATGTTCACGAAGCTGTGAAAAATGGCTCCGCGCAGGTGAACGGGCATTTGAAGGCCGACACGGTGCTACAACTGGACGTAGTGCTGCCGCTGAGCAATGCGGCGGGCCTGAACACGTTTCTGGCGGACATCTATAACCCGGCGAGCGCGAACTACCGGCATTACCTGACACCCGCGGAGTTCACCGCGCAGTTTGGCCCGTCGCAAGCGGACTATGATGCAGCCGTCACTTACCTGACGAACAATGGCTTGGCCGTGACCGGTGGCTCGCGCGATGGCATGGATATCCAGGCGAGCGGAACGGTGGCTGCGATCGAGTCGGCGTTTCGCGTGCAGTTGCTGACGTACAAGCACCCGACGGAGAACCGCACCTTTTACTCGCCGGACACGGAACCGACAACGGGACTGCCGTTCAGCCTGTGGCACGTGTCGGGGCTCGATAACTATTCCATCCCGCATCCGTTGGTGAAGAACCTGAATGATTTCGCGGCGGAGCACCACCTGAATCCAAACGATGCGGTCGATCATGCGACGACCGGCTCGGGGCCTTCGGCTTCGTATCTCGGCAGCGATATGCGCGCGGCGTATGCCGGCGGGACGACGCTGACAGGCGCGGGGCAGGACCTGGGGCTCTTCGAGTTCCTGGGCACGAACCTCGCAGACCTGAATACGTACTACGCGAACATCGGACAGACGAATACCGTCCCCATCACACTGTTGAGCGTGGACGGGACCTCCACCAACTGCTCCGCGAGACCGCAGCACTGCGACGACACTGAGCAGACGCTCGACATGACGCAGGCCCTGGGCATGGCGCCCGGACTTGCAAGCCTGACGATGTTTGTGGGTTCAACGGATACGGCTTTGCTGAGCGCAATGACGACAACGACAAAAGGCAATCCGCTGCCGACGACGATCGGCTGCTCGTGGGGATGGACGCCTGCCGACCCCACGACGCTCGACCCCTACTTCCAGAAGATGGCAGCGCAGGGACAGAGCTTCTTTGCCGCTTCGGGCGATTACTCGACCTGGGCGGCGAGCGGCAATAGCGAGGCATGGCCGGCGGATGACGCATATGTGATTTCGGTGGGCGGCACGGACCTGGTGACAGCGAGCGCGGGCGGCGCTTGGCAGTCGGAGACGTCGTGGACGGACTCCGGGGGCGGCATCTCGCCGGACAACATAGCGCTTCCCTGGTACCAGCAGAACCCGGCAATCACCGCGAATCCCAACGGTGGCTCGACGACGCTGCGCGTTGGGCCGGATGTGGCGGCGAATTCGGACTTCACCTTCTACACCTGCGCAAACCAGAAAGCCTGCAACGCAAACCTGTACGGTGGAACCAGCTTTGCCGCGCCGATGTGGGCAGGGTTTGCCGCGCTGGCAAACCAGCAATTGGCTCAAGGGGGCCAGAAGCCGGTGGGCTTTCTGAACCCGACAATCTACTCGCAGAACCTGAATGCAACGGCGTATGCAGCGAACTTCCATGACATCACAAACGGAACGTCAGGCAGCTACTCTGCCGGGACAGCCTTTGATCTGGTGACAGGATGGGGCAGTCCGACGGCGGCGCTGATCGGCGCGGTGACAAGCGGGACACCGGTGCCTCAGCCGGCGAGCTTCAGCGTGTCGGCTTCGCCCACCAGCTTCACGGTAGTGCAGGGAGGCTCGAATAGCACAACGATTTCGACCACAGGATCGAACGGCTTCAACAGCTCGGTCGCGCTGAAAGCGTCGGGCATTCCTTCCGGAATAACCGTGAGCTTCTCGCCGAGCACGATTACGGCGCCAGGAACAGGTTCGTCGACGATGCAGGTTTCGGCGGGCAAAAGGGCTTCGACAGGGACATACACAATTACAGTGACCGCTACCGGCGGTGGGATCACGCAGAAGGCGGCGGTGAAGGTAACAGTGGGCCGCTAATCAGTGAGATGACGGCGCGGGTGGCCGCGGCGACTTGTCGCTCGTGGCGCGAATGACGAGATAGGACGCGCGTGTTGTGCCGATGTTGCGGAAGTTACGCTGGTCGGTCGGAGCCCAATACATCAGCGAGCCGGCGTTCATCCTCGATGAGATGCCGTTGACGGTGACTTCAACCTGTCCTTCGCGAAGAATGCAGACCTCATCGTTAGGGTCCCGGTCAGGCGTGGTCTGCTTGCCCGGATCCAGACGTGTGATGTGGGTCTCCAGCGCGAGGAAGGTGACGGTGGGCTGCGACTGCACGACGACCGAGCGCGAGCCGGTGGGCGTAGCGATGACAGGCAGAGAATTGGTGTCAATCACGGCGGACCCGAACTTGCCGGGTTGGTTCTGCTGTGCCGCAGAAGGGGCATTGGCCTGCGCCGCGCTCGATGCAACGTCGCTTACAAAGTTCACGACATAGTACGTCGCGGGCTCGGTGCCGACATTGCGCGCGTTGTGGGGATCGTTCGACGCGAAGAACGCATAGCCGCCGGGTCCGGCGTGATGCACGGTTCCGTTGATGGTGAAGTCGACCTGGCCGGAGCGGATGTAGATGATCTCCTCCCACGGATGGCGATGGACGGGGTGCGACTCTTTGCCGGGCGCGAGGGTGGTGACGTGGACCTCGACCTTATCCATGGCGACGCTGGGATTATCGAAGACCTGGCGCGGGCCGGAGGTGGCCAGCGAGTCGAAGTCCACGAAGGTGGAGTGGAGGACCGTGGAGTCCCTGGGCGGCGCGTAAGTGGAGACGAGTGGCGCGGTGGGCGCAGATGTTTGGGCGTGCGCGGGAAGAGTGAGGGTGAGAGGTGCGAGGAGCAGCGCAAAGGCGGCGCGCGCGAGAACGCGCGAAAGACGTGCGGATTTCATGCAGGGGAGGATAGCAGGGCTTAGGCTGCTCTGGCGCGGGATCACTTGATAATCCCTCGTTCGCTGGAGGCAATGAACTCGGCGAGGTAGCGGACGTGTTCGGCGGCGGGATCGCCGGCGGGAAGAGAGTCCAATGAGGTACGGATGGCGGCGAGGGCTTCGGTGGTGTTGAGCTTAGAGTGTTGCAGGAGACGATAAGCCTGGCGCAGCCCTTTGAGTTGTTCCGCTGTGAAGCCGCGGCGTTCGAGGCCAACCTTGTTGAGGCCGTAGGCATGGTTGTTGCGCTCAATGGAGGTGAGCGAGTAGGGCAGGACGTCCTGGGTGATGGTGGTGCCGCCGCCGATGTAGGCATGGAGTCCGATGCGGCAGAACTGATGCACGGGGCAGAGGGCGCCGACGGTGGCGTAGTCCTCGACGGTGACGTGGCCGGCGAGCGTGGCGGAGTTGGCGAGGATGCAGTGGTTGCCGATGTGCGAGTCATGACCGATGTGGGTGTATGCCATGATGAGGCAGTGGTCGCCGACGGTCGTTGTGCCTCCGCCGCCTGTGGTGCCTCGCGAGATGGTGACGTACTCGCGGATGGTGGTGTGCTCGCCGATGGTGCAGGCGGTGGGCTCGCCGGCGTACTTGAGGTCCTGCGGCGCGATGCCGAGGCATGCAAAGGGGTAGATCGTCGTACCATGGCCTATGGTGAGCTTGCCGGTGTCGTCGCCGGCGAGGACGACATGCGAGAGCAGGCGGACCTCCTCACCGAGTACAACGCCCGCGCCGACGGTGCACCACGGGCCGACGGTCGCCGAGGCGGGAACAACCGCGCCGGGCGAGATGATGGCCGTTTGATGGATGTTCGTGCTCATCGTATGCGCGCCTTAGTTCGCATCAGGTCTCTCGATGTGGTCGATGTAGATGTTGAGAAACGGAGCAGTTCCTGGCTTGAGTGTCAGACCAATACTCGTCACTGGCATTCGATCCAGCGGAATTGTGGAAGATCCCTCGGCATCCGGAGAATTATCGAGAGGCAGACTGAAGTCGTAGCGTCGTGTGAGGCCGGTTCTGTCTTGCACGAGATGTCCGTTGTTTAATCTCGTCAACAGGAGGACTAAGTCCTCCATCGAGACTCCCACGAATTGGCGCTTCCGGTCGTCCTGAATATAGAAGCCGTCACCCAATTTATATGTCTTGCCCGAAATCGGTTTTACAGCGCCGGGCACCGTAGGTTCCAGCTTCGGCGCCCGCTTCGCAACCAGCAGATTCAGACAGGGCTGCTCTACAGTCGTCGTGTGCACTGCAAGTTTGGCGCGATCTCGCAGGGCCGCCTGTAGCCCCAGACTGAAGAGCTCTGAATGCGCAATATTGTGATCCCTCTGCCAGGCTGCTAGATCCTCCTGACCTACGCGCGCTTCAATGTCGTATAGGTCGGTAAATGCCCATTCGGGAGCGGCTTTTACGGCTGATCGCGATCCCGCATACCCAGACTTGGGCGTATAAGCCAGCGAAATGAAGCTAGAGAAAGTCGACGTCATCTGAAAACCGTCGGGCAGATAAAACGGGTAGAGACCATCCCTTCCAGGTTTGTGCGGACGAATGGACACGATTTCGAAGGCGAAGGGTTTGGTGGGTTGCGCGGTGTTTGCTGAAGCGAGGGCGTTGCTTTGCGCGGCAGGGATTTGAGCCGATGATGTACAGAGCGCGGAAAGCAAGACAAAAACAAATACGAAGGTCCCTCGACTGCGCCGCTTCGCGGCTGCGCACGAGAGGGCGGCGCGAGGACTTGCGGCTCGATCCCACTCATCGCGCAAAAAACGCGCGATCAGTTGGGCACGGATTGGTGATGGTTTGAACGGGAAAATGCGGGAATTCTTCGCATGCGGCTCAGAATGACAAGCCGCAAACTTTCGCGTCTTCATTCGGCGGACTCGGTGGCGGGCGGCTGGGGCTTTTTGCCGCCGCGCGGGGTGAGGGCGCACATGACGATGGCTTCGCAGGCGAGCTTGCCGTCGACAGTGGCGACGCCGCGCATCTTCACTGCTGTCGATCGCCAGTTGAGCACGGTGACCTCGATGCGCAGCTGGTCGCCGGGGACGACGGGCTTGCGGAAGCGGGCGGAGTCGATGCCGGTGAAGACCATGAGCTTGTCTTCGCGGTCGGGAATCTCATTGAGCAGCAGCGCGCCGCCGGCCTGCGCGATGGCCTCGACCATCATGACGCCGGGCATGATGGGATAGTCCGGGAAGTGGCCGGCGAACTGCGGCTCGTTGATGGAGACGTTCTTGAGGGCGACGATGCGCTTGCGCGGCTCGAGCTCCAGAATGCGATCGATCAGCAGCAGCGGGTAGCGGTGCGGCAGGATGGACATGATCTCGACGATGTCCATGACGTGCGAATTGGGTTGGTCTGACATGCAGGATGAGTATATTCGAGGGCCGAGGTGCAAGGTTCGCGGTTCGAGGAGCTACCAAAACAAATGCAGGTCCCTCGACTTCGCACGCCGCTTACGCGCCGTGCTTCGCTCGGGATGACAAGCTCTTGGTCGGTCATTTCTTCTTCAGCTTGGCGGAGACGGCGTCGGGGGAGAAGGTGTCGGGCGGGAGCGACTCGTTGTAGGTGACCTTGGTGAGGAAGGCCTGACCGACCATGTCGCCGTTGTGGTACGTGGTGATGGTGAGCGGGGTGTTGATGCCCTGGTAGACGTGGTAGTCGTCGTAGGTCTCGGACTCCTCGTCGAAGTCGTGGAACTGCGGGTCGCGGTACTGGAAGGTGCTGCGGATGGGCAGGTGGCTGGCGGAGTCCAGATAGAGAGTGACGGCGTCGTTCGCCGCGTTGAGGACGGAGACCTGATCGGCGAGGTGGCGGTCGATGAGTTGGCGGCCCTCGTAGACGATCATGACACCGGGCGCGTGGATCCACTGCTGCAGGACCGCGTTGAGGGAGTGGGCGAGGCGGCGGAGATCCTCGTCGCTAAGTTTCTGGGGAATCTCGGTCTTGCCCTTGTAGGTGACCTCGTACTCCTTGTTATCGACCAGCAGCTGGATGACGTCGATCTTCTTGCCGGGAAAGATCATGCTGCGGTCGGTCAGCAGGCCTGTGCGCGAGGCATAGGTGACGGGGGGCGTGGCTTTGGGCTGGGCAAAGCGGACGGCCTGGTGGTACTCGGAGACGTAGGGGTTAGGCTCGCCGTGGAAGAAGCTGGAACCGCGGCCTTCGGCGGTCATGGTTGTTTTGTTGAGCCAAGCGTCGCCGCCGAGGGCCTGCAGCGCCTGGTCGATGAGGGCGCGGCCGCGCTGCTCGGCATCGGCGCCAGCGGGTGCGGAGGGCGCAGCGGACGGGACCGTGGAGGCCTGGGCGTGGAGGCGTATGGGGGCGAGCAGGGCTGCCGTGAGTACAGCGGCAGCGCATACCACCCCCCCCGTATCAAAATTGCATAATCTTGAAAACAGAGGGTTTGCGGCCATGATCTTGATTCTATTGAGGATCGTCATGTGATTCATTCCACGTGAGGTTAGACGCAGCGTAGCACCATTCAGGTCCTGGCGGGAAAGCGCACGACGGCTGAAAGGATTTTGTTCCTCTTCTTTAATTGTACGGGTGGTGTCAAGGTCTGACCGATGAGAAAGCTTAACACCGATGACACCGACAGGCACCGATAATCCGGTCAGGACGGAGGAGCGAAGTAGGTAGAGAGCGTGTGAGCTTCCAGGTCCTTGCCGGCCAACTGGAGTTTGAGCTTGTGCGGTTTGCTGTTGCGGGCGGCATCGGCCGCGGTGAACTGCAATACATATTGGCTATCGATGGCGGCTGCGATCTGGGCAGCGACGGCCGCAGCGGCTACGGAGTCGGGATCGACTCTGACGTCAGTATTGAATTTGAAAAATAAACCGCCGCCCTCTTTGGCGAGGCGTTTGAGATTGACGAGTCCGTACCTCGACGGCATCCAGATTATTTTGGCGACAAAGCAGGAATAGACTGCCGGCGCCCCGGGCTGCTGAATCTTGTAAAGAGCTGCTCCCCGCTCGGCGGCGGTTGAAACATTGTCCTCGCCATCACTGAAGATAACGATGGCCCTGCGCGGGTACTTCGCCTCTGCCGCCACGTAAGTTTCTGTTGCAGTGAGGGCGTTGTAGAGAGCCGTGGGGCCACTGGGCTTCAGTTTGTCCAGGACCGACAGGTCAGCTTTGGAGGCCGGAGTGAAGGGAATATCCAGGAAGCCTGCGAAGGAGAAGTCGACAACCGTGACTTCGCTGTCAGCTGGAAGTGCGCGGACGATGGTTTTGACGGCGGAGAAAATCTCTGAGGTGTGCTCGAAGGTCGAGCTGGAGAAATCGATGAGGAGGGCAAGCGAGATGGGGGAGTCGGCTGGCACAGGAGAACGAAGCGGCCGCTCGATGCCATCTTCCATGAGCTGAAAGGCGTGTTCGCCGACCTTTTGAGGCGCGTTGTGTCTTCCGGTGACAAGGACGTTGAGATTGACGTCGGGCCAGGTCTTGTATGCAAGTGGAGTTGGGGGAGCCTGCACAACCGCGGCAGTCTGGGCCGCGGATTGGTTCGCGTTGGCGGGAACGGTGGAGTTGGGAGTGGCTTGCGCGGTGAGGTGAGTGGATGCGGCGAGTATGGCCACAAAGAGGATCGCTGCGGCAGTTTTCATGCGGAGATGAGTTTCGCGCGGAGAGGCGGAAAAGGCAAATGCGATTCCCGGGGGCTAAAGCCCGATTCGGTTTGGGCCCGATGTGCCGGGACTAAAGTCCCGGCCTATCTCAGAGACAAAGGCAGGCAGATATTTGCGGCACGCGTGAACGCGTGCCCTTCCGGTTTTGTGGCACGAGCCCACCCAAGCGGAGCTTGGATGGGGCACCGGACCTCGACGGATGGTGTAGCTGTGCCGGTTCAGTTCATGGTGGGGTGGTCGATGTGGTCGATGACGAGGGTTTGGATAGGGCCGCGGCCGCGCTTGATCTTGAGGCCGAGGCGGTCGACGACCGAGTAGACGGCACCGAGAACGTCCTTATTCTCGCGATCGACCGGGTCGAGGTGAAAATCCCAGGAGCCGGTAATGCCGGTCTGGTTGAGAACGGGAAGGCGGAGGTAGGAGCTTAGCCGGGTGGCGAGGTAATCGGTCGTGGTGTTGTTTCCTCCCGCTTCGCCGTCGTAAATACCGCCTTGCTTCGCAACCACGACGGAGCGGGGATCGGAGCCGGGGTGGGCGGGCGGGACGAACTGGAGCGGCTTGGCGCCTCGGGTGAGGAGGTAGACCTCGCCTTGGCGAATCTCAAAGTGACATTGGAGGGCAAAGCGGTCGCGCAGGAGAGACTGGAGCATCTGGCGCTGCTCGGCGGTGGGCTCGGCGTTGTGGATCGGGTTGCTGCGCGATGGCGATGAATCGGGTGGAACCGCGGTGATGTCGAATCTGTCGGATGCGATCCAATCCGGACCGCCGGCTACTTGATAGTCCTGCAGGCCGTAGGCGAACCAGATGAGCATTTTCGCGTTGCCTGCATATGTAATGCGCCCGCCGGGATAGCTGAGGAATCCGGCGATGGGAATTCCGCCCGTGGGTGGACGGAGCTTGATGGCCGCGGCATCGAACTGGGCGAGCGGAGCGGAAGCGGGAGGCTGCGCGGTGGCTTGCGTCGATCCGAGCAGGGATGCCACGAAGAGGATCGCTGCGGCGGTAGTTTTCATTGCCGAGATGAGTTTCGCGCGGGGCTTGGGAAAAGGCAAATGTGATGGCTGCGGTTGAGGCTTGTGGCGCAATTCATAGGTCAGGCTTTCAGACTTTGGTTATTCTTCGGCATTCGTATCCATTGGCTTCGCCCTGGGCTGGTATAGGGTTGCGCCTTCGGCGCTTAGTGTTATGGGGCGATCCCACTAAAAGCGGAGCCTGGATGGGGCACCAGCATCCTCGCGCGAGCGGATTTGTGAGAACGGGTCGAGCCGCAACGGCGGCGCGAGATCCATCGGGGGTCCCGCTGCGCGGGACTTGCTCAGGATGACGGCGGTGGAAAGTGGTGGCTGAATTGTCTACTGGCGGTCGGTGGAGAGGTAGAGGGCGACGCCGCCGAGGGTGGCGACGAGCGTGATGGCCAGGATGAGAGGGGCGAGGCTCCAGTTCCCCACGAGGGCCGTGAATGAAGAGAAAGACACCGAGGAGGCGGAAGCCCGGGCGGTGTGGCTGAGGATGAAGTCCCAGTGCGTGGCGATAAGGCCGATGGCGGCGGCGGCGGTGATGGCGATGGCGAAGATCTGTGCGGCTGCGATGGGTCGCGCAGCCTGCGCGAGCGCGGCGTTGCGACGGCGGAGCTGTGCGCGCCACCAGAGAAGTTGCGGAGCAGCCGCCGGGGCTTCATTCTCTGCGGCAGCGATGGCGGAGGCTTTGGCTGCGGAGAGGTGCTGCGTGATGAGAATCTCCTGCGTGCAGCGGTTGCAGGCTGTGGCGTGGGCGCGGAGTTCCGGAGTGACGGCCTGCGGCCACTGGCCGGAGATGAGGGCCTGTTGGACTTCCGTGAGATGAGAGCAATTGGAGGTCATGAGATTTTCGCGCCCTCCTGCTGGAGCAGCTTTGCCATCTGGCGGCGCGCGCGGAAGAGCAGCAGACGGATGCTCGGGGCGGCGAGGCCGGTGATCTCCGCGATCTCGCGATGCGAGTAATTTTCAGCGTGCGCCAGCCAGAGGAGCTGGCGGTCACGTGGGCGGAGCTTGGCGAGCGCGGGCGTGAGGGTAAGGCGCGAGTCGGTGTGTCCGGTGAGATCGCGCGCGGCGGAGCGGTCGGGCGGGAGATCTTCGAGCGGTACCGTGCGCTTGCGGCGCCAATGGTCGCGCAGCAGGTTAGTGCCGATGCGGAAGAGGTAGCTGCGGGAGGCGACGTTGCCGCCGCCGGGAAAGCCCGCGCCGAGGAAGCGGATGTAGCTCTCCTGCATCAGGTCGTCGGCGAGGGCTGGGTCGCCCGAGGTGCGGGCGAGGTAGGCCCAGAGCGGGTGCGAAGTCCGCTGGTAGAACTCCGCGAATTGCTCGCTGTCCATGGCCGGCTCCGCTACTGGGGCCGCGTGGGCGATTGCGATGGCCGGAATTGCGTCTTCCCAGTTCATCCTGCGGTCCTCTTGGTTCTTTGCTGGGTGCGGCCCGTTCACTGCCGGGCGGACAGCTCGGCGGCGGTGGCGGAGGGCTGCGGCATGAGGCCAAGCCGCGCGCTGATGCGCCACGTAATGATTGCAGAGATGATAAACCCGAGGCCCGGCATCAGGGCCACGGTGCCGAAGACGAGCAGAGCATCGGCGATGCTGGGCATCTGCGTCTGCAGGATCAGAAGGCCGGCGCCGAGCAGCGTAAGCACGATGCCGAACTGCAGCGGCCCAAGCACGCGAGACAGGCCGCCGGGCAGGCGCTGTTCGCGCTCCAGTGCGATGGGGACTGGACCGGCTTCAAGAAAGCGTCTTCCGGATTCGGACTCCATGTACTGGAAGAGCTCCTGATTGTTGGCGAGGCGGTCGATGAGCTTGCCGTGGATCTCGCTTTGCTGGCGGACGATGCGGGACCAGCGGCGATTCTCGAGAAAGATGCGGATGAGCCAGAGCAGCGAGCCGACGATACCGACAAATACCAGGATCAGGGAGATGTTGTTGATTTCCTCACGACGCAACTCCTGGTCGTTGGGGGGTTGATACCTGTCTCCGCGGCGGTGCAGGCTGTCGACGCGCTTGTCGGGCGTGGAGAGGTTGGCGAAGAGGAAAAAGTCGGGATTGCGTGTGATGTCAGGGTGCTGTGTGAGGAACTGCGCGAGCTGCGGGTTCGCGCGGGAGATGTAGTCCTGGTCGGCGAGGAGGGTCGGGTCGGTTTCGAGGACCTCAGTGAGCGTGGGGCTCATGCGAAGGAGAGCGAGGAGCTGCTCGCGAACGGTGGCGAGGTCTTCAGTGGATGGGGTGGCGGGAGCGGTCGCGGCGGGTGCGGGTGCGGCTTTTGTCTGGGCGTAGGCGCCTGGCGCGGCGGGAAGGAGAAGCGCTGCGAGTGTGAGGGCTGCGGCTGAGGTCCGGAGAGAGATGCGCATTGCGGCGAGTCCTTATCGGTGAAGCGGGCCCGGCGGGAGGCGGCGCGCTGAGGTGCTGATGCAGATAGAACGGGCGGCGGCGGGTTTGGTTAACGGGATTGTTGGGACGAGGAATTTTGCATCGCCGGCGTGTTGCCGAGGATCGGATATGGATGCAAAGTTGAGCCCAAAAGGCAAAGGACTGACCGCGGATTCACACCGATGAACCGCGGATTAAAAGCCGAGGAGAAGCGATGAAGATTGCGGTGATTATTGCGCGGGTGCTGCTGGGGATTGCGTTTGTGTTCGCGGGCGTGATGAAGTTTATGCCGATGAAGCCGGGGTCGATCCCGCCGGGCGATACGGGCGCGATGGTGACGTTGATGGTGGCACACAAGTGGATGCTGTTCTACGGGCTGGTGGAGGCGGTGAGCGGGCTGCTGCTGCTGGCAGGGAGGTTTGTGCCGCTGGCGCTGACGCTGCTGGCCGGTTTGCTGGTGAACATTATGCTGTTTAACGCGACGCTGTTTCCGGGCGCTGTGCTGCCCACGCTGGTGCTGGGTGCGCTGGAGATCTTCCTGGTGTGGGCGTATCGCGAGTCGTTTGCGGGGGTGTTTGCGGCGAAGGCAAGACTGAAGGCGACTGCTTAACACAGATACACACGGATGGAACGGATCTTCTTGGATAAAGCAGACCGAGGAAGAGCGGATCAGGAGGGTTCGATAGGGTGGGGCGTCAGGAGCGGCTGGCCTGCTGCGTGGCTGCGTGCATCCAGCTTTGCGAGTTCTTTTTTGTTTTTGGACCATTCCGCGTAACCACCGTACCATCCGGCGGCTACGATTCCTGCCACCTCACCGAAATCGGTTGAACGCAATAGATTCATCCAACTATGCCAGTTTCCGTGCGTTTCAAATAGACGCGCGATGGCTATACCTATTACGGCGATGAATATGTCGCGCACGGCTAGATAGCCGATGCCGCGGCCGCGAACCTTCTCCAGATACTCGCGCCGCCGATATTCCTTCTCTGTGAGTGGCTCGATCTCCATGTGCGGAAGGATACACCCGCGCAGACAGAAACTAGCTGCCGTGTCTTTATACTTGGGAGGACATGGCGACGACGGCAAGTGAAGCGGCGGGCGGGTTTCTGCCGAACTCGGGGCAGTTCCTGTCTGTGGATGAGCAGCTGGACCTGATTGCCAAGGGCGCGGCGGAGGTGATTCCGCCGGTCGCGTCGGCGGACAAGGGCGGGCTGCGCGCGCGGCTGGCGGAGTCCACGACGGCGGGGCGGCCGCTGCGGGTGAAGGCGGGGTTCGATCCGACGGCGCCGGACCTGCACCTGGGGCATACGGTGCTGATCCGCAAGCTGCGGCATTTTCAGCAACTGGGGCACACGGTTATCTTTCTGATCGGCGATGCAACGGCGCTGATCGGCGACCCGACAGGCCGCAACGTGACGCGGCCGCCAATGACGCCCGAGGAGATTGAACGGAACGCCGAGACCTACAAGGAGCAGGTGTTCAAGATTCTCGATCCGGAGAAGACGGAGGTCCGCTACAACAGCGAGTGGCTTGCGGAGCTGGGGTTTGCGGACATGATCCGGCTGGCGGCGAAGGCGACCGTGAGCCAGATGCTGGAGCGCGAGGACTTCAACAAACGGTTCGATCAGGAGAAGCCGATCAGCATGCATGAGCTGCTGTATCCGCTGGCGCAGGGGTATGACTCGGTGATGTTGAAGGCGGATGTTGAGCTGGGCGGGACGGACCAGAAGTTCAACCTCCTGATGGGGCGCGAGCTGCAGCGCGATGCCGGGCAGCCGCAGCAGATTGTGCTGATGACGCCGATTCTGGAGGGGCTGGACGGCGTGCAGAAGATGTCGAAGTCGCTGGGGAATGCGATCGGCATTCAGGAGCCGGCGGGTGAGATGTACGGCAAGCTGATGTCGATCTCGGACGACCTGATGTGGCGATATTACACGCTGCTGACGGATCTGCGCGCGAGCGAGATTGATGCGATGCGCGATGAGGTGGCGCACGGCGGGCTGCATCCGATGCACGCGAAGAAGAACCTCGCGCACGGCATTGTGCGGGACTTCCACGGGTCGAGCGCGGCGGATGCTGCGGCGGAGAGCTGGGCGAAGCAGTTCCAGCAGAAGGCCGTGAGCGAGGATGTGCCGGTGGTGAAGGTGTCGATGAGCGCGGAGGGTTTGGTCGACAATTCCGCGGCAGATGGTTTGGTGAAGCTCGCGAGGCTGCTGGTGTTGGCGGGGTTGGCGGCCAGCGCAGGCGAAGCGACGCGGAAGATCAGCGAGAATGCAGTGAGCGTGAATGGCGAGAAGGTGAGCGCGCGTGCGCTGCCGAAGAGCGCGCTGGGCGAAGGCCCGATTCTGCGGCTGGGGAAACGCAGCGTGAAGGTGGAATGGGCCGGATAGTTCCGTAATCTGTGCGACATCAACCAATTAGAGCAAGTTGGCGTCTAAGGAAAGCGATGGGAAGACGCGTGCAAGTTGCAAGCGCTGTACGAAGCG
>Ga0134126_10004127_pt1 | contig 18192 bp, 14 predicted proteins | sample KB31752_FD_96881 | JGI IMG/M metagenome (GOLD analysis project Ga0134126, IMG submission 96881) | Terrestrial soil microbial communities with excess Nitrogen fertilizer from Kellogg Biological Station, Michigan, USA - KB3-175-2 | ecosystem: Environmental > Terrestrial > Soil > Unclassified ...
GTGGTGACGGGTACGTCTGGAGCACTGGCGGAGAGGTCGCGCGTCGGGCAGTTACCAAAGCTGGGAGGCTGAGCATGACTGAACAGACTGGCCATACGACCGATGAGACCGGTTACCGCACCGATGGGGGCGCCACCCACCGGGTCGTGGTCATCGGCTCCGGATTCGGCGGCCTGTTCGCGACCCGCGCGCTACGTCACGCGAACGTGCAGGTCACCATAGTCGCCGCGACCCCGCATCACCTCTTCCAGCCGCTGCTCTACCAGGTCGCCACCGGCATTCTCTCCCAGGGCGAGGTGGCACCCGCGACCCGGGAGATCCTGGCCAGGCAGCACAACGCCCGGGTGCTGCTCGGTGAGGTCATCGACATCGACCCGAGCGCGCGCAAGCTCACCGCTCGCGCACCCGGCCGCGGCGACCTGTTCCACGTCGAGTACGACAGCCTGATCGTGGCGACCGGCGCGACCCAGTCCTACTTCGGCAACGACCAGTTCGCCGAGTTCGCCCCCGGCCTCAAGAGCATCGACGACGCGCTCGAGCTGCGCGGCCGGATCTTCGGCGCCTTCGAACTGGCCGAGCTCGAACCGGATCCCGAGGTGGAGCGGCGGCGGCTGACCTTCGTCGTGGTCGGCGCCGGAGCGACCGGAGTGGAGATATCCGGGCAGATCGCCGAGCTGGCCCACCGCGCGCTGGTGGGGGAGTTCCGCCGGATCGACACTCGAAAGGCGCGCATCGTGCTGGTCGATGCCGCGCCGATGGTGTTGCCCACCTTCGGCGATCCGCTCTCCACCAAGGCCGCCGAGCGGTTGCGCAAGCTCGGCGTCGAGATTCACCTCGGTGCGATGGTGGTCGGCCTCGACGCCGGCGGCATCGAGATCAAACTGCACGACGGCGGGCACGAGCGGATCGAGGCGCTGACCAAGATCTGGGCCGCAGGCGTCTCCGCCTCGCCGCTCGGCCGGATTCTCGCGCAGCACGCCGGAGCCGAGGTGGACCGGGCCGGTCGGGTGAAGGTGAACCCGGACTGCTCGCTGCCCGGATTCCCGAACGTCTACGTGGTCGGCGACCTGATGGCGCTGGACAATCTGCCGGGTGTCGCGCAGGTCGCCATTCAGAGCGGCCGGCACGCGGCGCGCCAGATCCAGCTGCGCCTCGAGGGCAAGCCCGCCGGCGAGTCGTTCCACTACCACGACAAGGGCAGCATGGCGACGGTGTCCCGGTTCAACGCCGTGGCCAGCATCGGCAAGCTGAAACTCAGCGGCTTCGTCGCTTGGCTGCTCTGGCTGGTGGTGCACCTGATGTACCTAGTCGGGTTCAAGCACCGGGTCACCACGGTCCTGCACTGGGCGGTTAGCTTTGTCGGCCGCGGCCGTTCCGAGCGCGCCGTCACCGCGCAGCAGGTCTTCGCGCGCACCGCGTTGGAACAGCGCGCCGCGCAAGAGGTGATCGAGGCGGAGACCAGGGCCAGCGTGCAGTAGCAGACGCCGCGATCGCTGCGGGCCAAGTAATGAGGCGGTCGAGGACAGGACAGGAGAACGGCCTCGGCGCGCCTTAGCGTGCTGTTTCCGTGACGTCAATTAATATCTACGCAAAGCCCTTGTCTATGTGACAAGGCTCACTTACCGTCCAGTAATACTACCGGCCGGTAGCTGTGACGGTCGCAATGCCGCGACCGGCTCCGTGCATTTCCTGTCCTGTCACGGAGGACCCCATGGCTCCGGCCCACCCACACCCTTCACAGACCCCTGATTCGACCCGCCCGGCGCAGCGTCGCGCCGCCCGACGAACTCGCGCTCGCATTCGCGCTCGCACGACACTGTCCGCCCTCGCGGTTGCCGCCATCCTCGGCGCGACCACCGTCGCCACCGCTGCGAGGCCCGCCGCTGCGGCGTCTACCGCGCAGCCGGTCAACAAGCCGGTGCCCTACAGCTTCGCCGCCGGGATCGCCGCCGAACTGCTCACTCCCGGCGCCGCCCCGCCGGGCTCGAATGATTTCGGCTGTAAGCCCACTGCTGCACACCCGTATCCCGTCGTCCTCGTGCACGGCACTTTCGGCGACATGACAGACTCCTGGCAAGCCCTCTCCCCGCTCCTGGCCAACCACGGCTACTGCGTCTTCGCGCTCAACTACGGCGGCGCGGCCGGCAGCATTTTCCAGGGCTACGAGGAGATCGCGGCTGGCGCGGGTCAGCTATCCGCCTTCATCGACCAGGTCCTCAGCGCGACCGGCGCCGCGAAGGTGGACATCGTCGGCCACTCCCAGGGCGGCATGCTCCCGCGCTATTACCTCGACTTCCTCGGCGGGGCGAACAAAGTGGACGCCCTGGTCGGCCTCTCGCCATCGAATCATGGCACCACTCTTGACGGCTTGTTCGGCCTGCTGGCCGCCTTCCCCGGCGGTTCGTCGTTCCTCGGCTCGCTCTGCGCGGCCTGCACTGAACAAGCCGTCGGCTCCTCGTTCCTGACGAACCTGAACGCAGGCGGCGACACCGTGCCAGGAGTGCGCTACACCGTCATCTCGACCAAATACGACGAGGTCGTCACGCCCTACACGTCCCAGTTCCTCTCCGGGCCTTCCGTCACGAACATCACGCTGCAGAACCAGTGCGGCCTGGATTTCGCCGATCACCTGGCCGTCATCTACGACCCGGTGGCGTTGAACGACGTGCTCAACGCCCTGGATCCAGCGCACCATGTGCCGGTCGGCTGCACGCTCGTCCTGCCGGTGCTCGGCGGCTGACTCAGCTGCCGCAGTAGGGAAGGCCGGGCTCGGGCTGGTCGTTCGCACCGCCACTGAGGTCGACCACTGACACCCAGCCGAAGGTACCCTGCGCCGACTCGGTCCAGGCCCACCAGTGATTACGCAGTCCCTGGAAGGTGTGCTCGGCGCCCGAGGACTGGCAGTAGAAGGGCTGCGGCCCGGCGCCGATCGTGCCGGAGGGGTTCAGCGTTTCGGGCTGGAACACCGCCGCACCGCCGTCGCGACCAACGGTGCACTCGAACTGGCCGGGTGCCAGCTTCGTGCAGCCACCGTTGCCAGCCGCGACGGCGGTGTAGCGCAGGTAAGGCGTGATCGGCGCGGGCGGCGTGACATTCGACGTCGCGCCCTGATTCGTCGTCTTCGCGGTCGTGCCGGTGGTGGCGCCGTTTCCGCCGGCGCCGCCTGCGCCACCCGCGCCGCCCATACCCATCGCCGGGACAGAGGGCTTCGCCGCGGTCGAACCCGGCGCGCCACCCATCCCGGCGCCCGGCTTGGCAGCCTGGCTGCCGCCGGTCATCGCGGGAGTATTCGTCGCCTTCGGGCGATCCGCGCTGGGCATCGCACCGATCACGGTCCCGTTGCCGGTCATCGCCTGGCGGCTGAGCACGACGCCGAGGGTCAGGCCCGCGACGATGCTGACGATCAGGAAAGCGGCCGGGGCGCGGCGCTTGCGTCCGGTCTTCACATAGGCGCCGTTAGCACCCTGCCGCTTCGAACCGCCGCGGCCACCGCGCCCGCCGCCCCGGCCGCTGTCGCGGCTCTCGGCGCGCGGCTTCGGCTTTCCGCCGCCTTCGCCGTTCCACTCGCGCAGCGCGTCGAGGCCGAAGTCCGGCGCGGGCTCCTGCTCTAGGTCCAGTTCGACGTACGGCACCGACTGCGTCGCGGTGGTCGCGCCGAACAAGTCGTCAAGGGTCTGCTCGTGCGCGGCCTCGGCGCTCGCGTTCGGATACGCCATGGCCAGTGACTCGAGCCGGCCGGCCACGATCGCCGCGGACGCGGGCCGCGCCGCGGGTTCCTTCGCCAGCATCCACAGCACCAGCTGGTCGATCTCGGGGGCCACCTCCGGGCGCCAGCGCCGCACCGGCGTCGGCTCGTCGTGCAGGTGGCGGTGCAGGATGGTGAGGCTGTCGTCAGCGGGGAACGGCGGCAGTCCGGTCAGCAGAACGTAGAGGATGCAGCCGACCGAGTACAGGTCGGACTGGATGGTCGCCGGACCGCCCATGATCCGCTCAGGGGCCGTATACGCCGGGGTGCCGAGGCTGTTCGCCCCGGTGCGGGTCAGCCGCTCGGTGAACCCGGCGCCCTGCAGGAAACCGGCGATGCCGAAGTCCAGGACTTTCACCATGCCGTCGTGGCTGACCATGATGTTGGCCGGTTTGATGTCCCGGTGCAGCACCCCGGCCTCGTGCGCCGCTTCCAGCGCCCGGCTCATCTGCACGCCGATGGCGAGGGCCGCGCCGATCGGCATCGGGCGCCCGCCGCGCAGCTCGTCCAGGTTGCAGCCGGTGACCAGCTCCATGACAACGAACTGGTGCCGCTGGTATTCGCCTTGGTCGTAGACCGCGACCACATTGGGGTGGGTGATCCGGGCCACCGCGATCGCCTCGCGGGTGAACCGGTCGGCGGTCTCCGGGTCGGTGCTCGGGTCGCCGAGCACCAGCTTGACCGCCACGTCCCGGCTCAGCCGTTCGTCCCGCGCCGCCCACACCTCGCCCATCGCGCCGAGGCCGAGCCAACGCGAGAGCCGGTACCGGCCCGCGATCAGGGCTCCTTCGTCGATCTGCTGCGAGTAGTGGTGGTCGGTGCTGGTCACAGGTCCCCCCTGGTCGGGCTCGCTGCGGAAACGTGGGTGTGTTCGGGACTGGACTCTTACTCAGGGCGTCCCGCGCCGGTGTGCGGCACCGGCGCGGGACGTCGTGGGTATATTCGGATGGACCGTCACTCTGGCGGTCGCGGCCGGATCAGCTGTTGTAGCCCCAGCTGTTCATATCACTACTGCTGTAGTTGTAGCCGCCCCAGTAGTTCCCGTTGCCGCCGTTGCGCAGCGGGCCGACCGCGCTCAGGTTGTTGCCGAGGTCGTTCACGTAGAACAGCCACTTGCCGTCCCAGCTGGGCGCCAGGCCGAACAGCGCGCCCGCGCCCGGACTCGAGCCGGAGACCGCGGTGGTGTCCAGCGCCTTGACCAAGACGACCTGGCCCTTGAGGCTGATCGCGATCAGGTTGCCGTTCGCCGCGTTGACCGTGAGCAGGAAGCCGCCGAACGAGGTCAATCCGAGCGGCATCTTGAGCAGCCCGGCCTCGGCCAGGGTGAATCCGAGCCCTGCGCTGTTGTGCCGGGTCGTGGCCCAGTTGATCTGCGCGATCCGGTTGGCGAGGGAGTCGGCGACGAACAGGGTGTTGCCGATGAGCGTTACTCCGGTCGGGCCCTGTACGAACCCGTCCTTGCTGACCATCTCCGGGAAGCCGGAGCCGACGATCACCGCGGTGTCCAGACGGAAGGTCTGCCGGGTGACATCCAGCTTCAGCCGCACGACAGTGCCCTTGTTGACCTGCTGGCCCATGTGCCCACCCACGCCGTTGAGGACGTTGGTGACGAACAGCTGCACGTCATCGCCGTGCTCCCAGGCCGAAAGGCCCCAGGGTCCGTTGATCCCGTGCCCGGTGATGACCGCCTTGGCGTGTCCCAGGCTGTTGAGCACGATCAGGCAGCCGGAGCCGGCCGTCTTGTAGGTGCCGTCGGTGGTGGGCAGGCTGCCGACGATGACCCAGCCGTTCTGCAGCACCGTGAGCGCGGTGGTCAGTCCGATGCCGCCGGGGCACCGGGACGGAAGCCGCGACTGGGTCAGCCACGAGAACAGCGTCTTCTTGCCGGTGTTCGGGTTGATCTCGACGATGCTCGAGCCGGTGCCGTTGAGGTTGCCCTTGTTGTTGTAGTTGCTCACCAGCACGTCGCCGCGCACCAGGTTGCCGATGCTGCGCGGCACGATCGCGACGCCGTACGGGTTGACGTCGCCGTTGGACGGAACCGTCGAGGAGATGGTCTTGAGGGTGGTGGTGCCCGTGGCGACGTTCGGAGACCACTTCGACGAGTAGCTCGCGTTCGACGAGGAGCTTCCATGACTCCAAGGCGACGCGTAAGCGGTCGTCAGCGCGCCGGCGGCAAGGGCGACCGCCGCGGCGGACCCGATGCCGACCCGGACCTTCGTTCTGCTCAACATGTCGCTGAACACGCTCCTTGAGATTTGTAATGCTTCAGGCTTTGTTCGGCTGATGCCGAGGGCGAGGCTTCGGACGGTTATCGGCCAAGCACGCGGCAAGTGCGGATCCGGTTCAACCCCGCGGCCCGAATCGGTATTACGAAACGCTGACGCGCCTCGCGCGCAGCAATACATCCGACTGTCCGTCAGTTCCTGCATCGCTCGGCACGGCCCCTGGCCGCCTGGGGTTCAGCGTCGGATGAACTGGATGGTGCGCTCGGCGATGCGTCGCCTTGTATACCGCGTCATACACGGCCTGATCCTCGGCACCAGGTGTGCCTGATGCGCCGCTGGTCCGCGGCGGGTGCGCGTTCGCGTTGAACCGCTTTCGAGAGTCCTGCGTGCTAGCGGTCACGCGCGCGCCGAGTCAGTCGGCTTGGCGCCTCGACAGCCACGGAAAGGGCGTGATGAGCACGTGCGCCGTCCTCTAGCAGCCCGCTTATCTGGCCTTGCCGTCCCACTCGGGGCGGCGGCTGCGCTGCTGCTGTCCGTCGGGCCCGCGCACGCGAGTTCCGGGTATGGACAGCTGATTGTGAACCCGGGCAAGGTCGCCCCCGGACAGAGTGTCAGCATTCTCGGCACCTGCCCGAACAACGGCCACGGTCTCGGTGGTGTTTACTCTTCCGCGTTCGTGGGCGGATCGGCGTCGCTGACACAGACCTCGATCAACTTCTCGGGCTCGGCGACCATCGCGTCGAACGCGTCCGGCAGCTACCAGGTGACCGCCGACTGCGGCCCGGGCAGCCCCAACGCGGTGACGATCACTGTTGCCGGCTCGGCGGTCGCGCCACCCACGACGCAACCGGCTTCCGCACCGGCCATGGCGAAGAGCTCAGCGGCCATGCCGCCGGCCGCGACGAGCAAGGCCGCAATGGGCGGCGGAATGAACCAGACCACCGCCAAGCCGGCTTCCCCCACGGCGAGCGGCGGTGCGATGGCCATGGGCGGCGGCGCCCAGGCGATGTCCCCGACGCCGGGCATGACCGCGGCCGGAAACGGGCCGGTGACCAGCACGGGCATCGTGCGGGTCGGCCTGGCCGGATCGAGCCGTTCCGCACTGACCACAGCAGGAGCCGCGGCGATAGCCGTGGCGCTGGCACTGGCCGGCGGGGTCGGGTTCCTCGTGATCCGCCGCCGTCGCAACACACCTGGTACGCACTTCTAAGGAGCGAGAGTGTCCGCATCGAGTTCGCACGGACGGGACCGGCGCCAACAGCCCGGCCAGCCGTTGCGCAGGACGACGAGGGCTGAGTCGACCCGGGCCCGCCGGGAGCGTCGCAGTTGGCGGACGCGCAAGGTCGGTACGATCTTCGCCGCCATGCCGGTCGTGGTCATCGCCGCTGTAGGTGTAGCCATGGCCTCGCCCTTCCACCATCACCACAACAACAACGGCCAGGCTGCCGGCGCGACAGCGTGTATAAGCCCGGCTGCCGGAATGACCACGACGACCGTGGCCAACACCGGCGCGAATAACGCCGGCACGACCGGTGCGACGGCCAACAACGGTGGTGCGGCCAACAACGGCGGCGCCGCGAACAATGGCGGGACCGCCAACAACGGCGGCGCCGGCATGGCGAGCAGCAGCGCCGCGGCCAACACCAACATGGGTGGCGCTGCCAACCACATGACGACGGTGTACACGAGGCACCACTACGGTCCGAGTGCCTCGCCGACCGCGGCCGCGGCAGGCGCCGCCGGAGCCGGCGCTACCACAGCCGCCGCCGGCACTGGCGCGGCTGCGGGTACGGGCGCCGCCGCCACCACCTCGGCCGCCGCAGGTACCGGTACCGGCGCCGCCGCCGCGACCACCTCGGCCGCCGCCGCGAAGCCGACCTGCACCGCGACCGCAGCCGCGGCCACCACCTCGGCCGCCGCCGCTGCCGCGGCCACCCCGAACCCGAACTGCACCCTGATCGTCCCGGCCAACCCGCTCACGGCGGCCGGCCTGGCCACGCCGTACCAGCTCGTCGCGACCGACGCGGCGATGGGTCCGTGCAACGAGGCCAACGCGGCGCAGTCGGCCTTCGTCGAAGGCGCGATCCTTACCGCGGACGGACAGCTGACGCTGTACGACCCGCTGGTGATCGACAAGGGCACCCAGCCCGCGGCGCCCACGAAGGCCGCACAGGTCCCGGCCGGCTCGACCGTCGGGCTCTGGTTCGGGTTCAACGGCACCAACCTGACGCTTCAGTCCGCAGCGGGAACCAACAGCCTGACGCAGGGCAACTGTGTCAACGGCGCCCAGGGCTCGATCTTCGGTCAGTTCTCCTACTGCAACGCCCCGGCGTTCTTCCAGACGGCGAACCAGGAGATCGGCGCGAACATGCTGCAGGTGCCGCCGGTCGGCACCGCGACGGACGGGCTGCCTTGCCCGACCACGCGTGACTTCTCCCTGGTGGACCAGGACCAGAGCGACAACGTCGTGACCCACTACCTCGCCAACGCGAACGGCCAGACCGCGCAGATGAACGCGGCGTCGATGGCCGCGGTCCCGAACGCCACCGACCTGGCGAACGGCTCGGACAACCTGCTGCTGAACAAGTTCGTGGACCCGACGCTCGGCTGCCAGCCGTGGACCCGTCCGAACCAGTCCAGCGACGGGCAGGCCACTGGCGCTCTGCCGCTCGACGAGCTCTCAGCGATGGCCAACCAGCAGGCTCCGATCGCGATGGTGCCGCTGAACGACCCGATGACCCTGAACAACAACAACATGTCGCAGAGCAAGGCGAACCTGTACCGCGCCGGCGTCGACCAGGGTGCGATCGGTCAGGCTGCTGACAACGGCAACGGTGCCACGTACTGCACCAACCTGTTCGGCAACCCGGCGGGTATCGCGCGGGTGTTCAAGGACATGGCCATCTTCCAGAACGGTCCCTCGGTGGACGCGGCTATGGCCACCAACCTGTTCACCTTCCTGGCGATGCGCGCCAACCAGTCCTTCACCAACCTCAACTGCCAGGGCCTGCTCAACATGCCCAACCCGATCGCGCTCACCACCAACGGCCAGGGCGTCGTGACGGCCGCGGTCATGGTGCCGCTCGGTCAGACCCCGCCGCAGGTCATGGCGGGAGCGGGCGCGGCGGCCGGTGGCGCCAACACGGCCACCACCGCCCCGGCGGCCGGTGGCGCGACTCCCACGCCGACCATGACCATGCAAAAGAAGCCCAAGAAGGTCCGCTGGTAACCGCAGTACGTTGATTCGATAGCAGGGCCCTTTGAAGACTGGGTCCGCTTGAAAGCCTGGCCCGCGTACCTTGGAAAGTCAGGGTACGCGGGCCGGTCGCGCGTCCGAGGCCGCCTCTAGGCGGCGGTCAACGCCGCCTCGATCGCCGCTCCGTTGCGCTCCAGCCAGGCCTCGCGCCGCTTGATCTCGTCGCCGACTCCGGCCTCCCACATGCGCGCCCAGCCGCCTCCCTCCGCCTGCGCGATGTAGCGCATCGAGAACCAGATACGGCGCGCACGCAGCACTGCGACCTCCACGACGCGGGAGCGATCGATGTCCGACAGCCCGTACGCGTCGGCGAGGATCCGGCATCGGCGCGGGACGTCGACGTCGCGAAGCAGCGGGTCGCGGTCGGCGGGGTCCTCGAACGGCGCCCAGAAGCGCATCGCGTTCTGTACTTCGTCAACCCTCGAGACCGGCTTGGCCAGGTCGAAATCGATGAGCGCGACCGCCCGGCCGTCCCGGAACACAATGTTGTCCGGTGAGACGTCCATGTGGCCGACCAACTCGACGGGATAGGGCGGAGGCGGTGGCCGATCCGGGTCCTGCGGCGCCGCCAATCCCTGAAACGCCCGGATCCCCTCAGGTAGCGTGAACCCGGCTGCGGCATCGTCGTATTCGCGCAGGAATTCACCGACCGACACCAGCCGCCGCTCGTCCGCGATCCAGGCCGGCCTCGGCCGAGCGGCCACCTGTCCGTGGATGAACGTCAGCACCTCGCGGCCCGCCGCGTCGATGCCGAGGAGCCTCGGCGCGCCCTGGAAACCGACCGATTCGAGGTAGCGCAGCAGCGCGTGCACCAGCGGCGCATTGGCGCCGATCGGCCTGCGCACCGTCTCGCCGACGCGCACGACGCCTTCGGTGACGTCCCCGCCGACAAGCGGGATTTCGGGCTCTGTCTCGCTCGGCTCGGCGTACCTCTGCGTCCCGGTCACCGGGTCGGATGGCGTCACAGTCCCAAGAGCCTATAGAGACACGCCTATCGAGACACACCAACGCCCCCGAAGCGGACCGAGCCGTCTGGTCTCGGCCGCCTCGGGGGCGCCAACCCATCCCGGGTTATGAGTGCTGCACAGGCACGTCCAGCAGGGTCTTGCCGGTGGCCGTCACCACCTGGAACTTCGAGATCTCACTCGCCTGCATCGCCACCCCGCCGGGGATGGTCGCCGTGCCGCTAGACGGAGCCCACCAGGTGCTGGCCACTACGCGATCGCCCTTGCCGTCGACCGCGAGGAGCATGCAGTCGTCGCCCGGCGGGACGTTGTGCATCGTGACCTGGACCCAGCTGCCCCACTCTGTCGCGTGGTACTGGACCGTGCCGGTGATGCCCATCGCCGCGTTGGCCGCGTTGATCGTCGTCGTCACCGGCGCGTTCGAGCCGGCGGTCCCCGCGTACACGCTGATCACCGCGGTCGCGGCCAGGACGCCGCCGGCCGCCGCGATGGAGACGCGGCGCATCAGGCTGCCGGACCACAGGCTCGAAAGCAGGCCGGATTTCTGATGCCCGGCCGACTTCTGCCGCGCCGGACGCCGACGTCGCGCGCGCCCGGAGTGGCTCGAACCACCGGGGGACAGGTCGAGATCGGGGTCGCCGGCGAATCCGGACGAGCCCGGCCCCGAGCTCCAGGCGGAGGCGGGCGAGGAAGCCGCCGAGTTGGGCACCGCGCCCCGACCCGACGCCTCCCGAGCCGCGGCCTTCTCCAGCAGCCGGGTCAGCAGTTCGCCGTCCGGGGGTACCGGTCCGGCTGCCATTTCGGTCTCGGTGATGCGGGCCAGCACCGCCGGTACCGCGGCAAGCTCGCGGTACTCGGCGCGGCAGGCTGCGCAGTCCACCAAGTGAATACGGACCTGGTCGGCCTCGGCCGGGTCCAGTGCGCCGAGCGCGTAAGAGCCCAGCGCGATGCGTTGATCCGGCGAGCAGGAGTCTGCCGCCGGCGGATAACCGGGCGGGTAGCCAGGCGGTCCGGTCCTTCCCCGACCGGACCCGGCGCCCGCGTGCGAGCGATCGGTCACGGAGTAACCCCCCGTTCCTCACAGGCGAGCCGCAGGGCTCTCAATGCGTAGTAGGTGCGGGACTTTACGGTTCCAGGAGGTATGCCGAGCGTCTTCGCGGCCTGCGCGACGGACGCCCCATGGTAATAGGTTTCCACAAGCACGGCCCGGTGCTCCGGGGAGAGCACGGCCACCACCTCGGCCAGTTCCCAGGCGTCCAGGCTGCGGTCGTACGGGTCGGCGCCGGTGTCGGCCAGCGACTGCGCCCAGTCCTCCCCTAGGCGCCCCTCGCCGACCTCGGGCGGGCGGGTCTTGCGTGCCCTGATGGCATCGATGACCAGGTTGCGGGCCACCGTGAACAGCCAGTTGCGCGGCGAGCCGCGCGACGGGTCCATCGCCTCAGGATGGGTCCAGGCCCGCAGCAGGGTCTCCTGCACCACGTCCTCGGCGGCCGAGCGGTCACCGTGCAGCAGCCGCAGCGCGTATCCGAGCAGCGGGCCGGCGTGCTCCGCGTAGAGCGCCCTCAGCCGGTCCTCGCTGGTACGCGCCGGTTTTCGGGACTGATCCGCCTTGGTTGGCAGGGTCCTGCCAAACGACCGGTTCAACAGTTCCACTCCGAGTGGGTAGGGCTTCGGAAGAGTAGTGCTATCTGCCACGGAGTTCTCGCATGGCTGCTCCGAGCCGGCTGCTCCATCCGCCGCCGCCGGCATCGTACGGCGGTTCGTCCATCTCCTCCTCGCTTTGCGGGCGGGCGCCCTGCGCGGTCTGGCCGAGCCAACCGGCCCAGTCCTCGCTGAGCATCCCACCGAAAGTCTGCGTGGCTTCGGCCGGAGGCAGCGCCGGGGGCGCGCCCAGTCCGGGGACCATGGCCGGGTCCGGGGCCGGGGGAAGCGCGGGCAGCGCCGGCTCGAACTGGCTGGCGGCGAGCGCTGCCTGCTGCTGCGCCGCCCATTGGTAAGCCTGCTGATATGCCTGCGCCATCGCGCCTTCGGTCATGCCACCGGCATTGTTCGACCCATAGCCGAAGCCGCCGCCGAAGCCGTAACCGGGAACGTTAGCGTACCCTGACGCGCCCGGTGGGGCGTATTGCGGATTTGTGCCGAACTGCTGCATGAACTGGTTCTGGCGCAGCTGATCGGCGATCGGGCCGCCGAAGATCATGACCGCGACCCAGCTCTGCCCGTCGCCGAGCATGCGGCCGAGGAACTGCGAGAGCATGGCGGGTCCGGCGTTCGGTGGCAGGCCACCGCCCGCGCCGCCCCACTGCGCGCCGCTGTCCCAGCCGGGTCCCGCTCCGCCGGCGCCGCCGCCCGAGCCGTCGCCGTACGCGGCGACCTCTGAGCCCGAGCCGTACACGTCGGGCAGCTGATAGGCGGGGGGCTGATACGGATCACCGCTGGTGGCTACGAGACTCTCGTAGATCGGTGATCCGGCGATGTTCAGATCAGACGTGCTGGTCATCCGGGCCCTCGCCGTTTCATGTTCCTTCGCTCTTCGAAGGCTGTCCCTGAGGCGAAAGCACGTGCGGATGCCGGGATCGGTTCACCGGCGTCGGGAAAGATTTTTCCGAACGGGCTTGCGGCCCTCTTCCGGCAGCTCATCGCGGCGGTCGGGGCGTCGAGAACCTGTCAGGCGGTGTCGGCGGAGGGCAGAGCCCAGGGCAGCATCGCCCACACGGTACGGCCGCAGCCATGTTCCGTATTCACGCCCCACAGCTGGGCGAGCGCGCTGACCAGAATCAGGCCGCGGCCGCTCTCGGCGTCAGGCTCCCGGACCCGCGGCCCCGACGGGCCGCAGCCCTGATCGGTGATCGCGAGGTACACGGTCTGCGCGGTGGTCTGCAGCTGGCAGGTGATCTCGCTGCTGTCCGTGTGCACGAGCGCGTTGGTGAACAGCTCGCTGACGATCAGCGCCGCGTCCTCATATACCGACTCGCCGACGCCCCAGTCGTGCAGCTGCTCGGTGATCCGGCTGCGCGCGGTGGACACGCTGGCTCCGTGCGCCGGCAGGTGGAAAACGTCGCGGTGCAGGAACCCGGACTCGCCATGGAAGTTATGCGCGGGAAGGACGGCCGTCGTGATGGCGGCCGGACTGGAATGCGCCGGTCCGTCCTCGTCGGCTGCGCTCGCGGCGGCGTCGAACGCCGCCGGAATGGCCGCCGAGGCCGGGTGGGAACGGTTCACGAGCGTCTCGCCTTCCGCGCCGAGGTGATCGGGCCTCGCGCGGCGCGCCGTCGGCGGCGACTGCGGACGCTGAATCACAGGAATCACTATGCTGTCCGCCAGCAACGGATGGCAAGAGTCAACCTGGAAATTGCAGAATCGGATGAGCAGACTGTTCGCTGCGTTACCGACATGGCACACTGAGCCGCATGGCGGCCGGTGCGGAGGCAGAACGTGAGCGGTGACGTACGGTCGTCGGGTGGCGCCCCGACGGTGATGCGAATGGTCCTTGGCAAGCGACTCGAGGACCTGCGCAAGCAGGCCGGGCTCGGCTACGAGGAGGCCGCGGCGGCCTTGGACGTCACGCATTCCACGATCCGGCGCATGGAGAAGGCTGAGGTCAGCCTCAAGATTCTCTATGTCGACCGGCTCTTGCGCATGTACGGCGTCACCGAGCCCAGCGAGATCGAGGCCTTCCTGGCCCTGGTGCGCGAGGCCAACCAGCCCGGCTGGTGGCACCGCTACCGGGACGTGCTGCCTGACTGGTTCAGCGCGCACGTCAGCCTGGAGGTCGAGGCCGCGCTCATCCGTGCCTACGAGCCGCACTACGTGCATGGGCTGCTGCAGACGCCCGATTACGCACGTACGGTGCTGCGCGCGGGCCTTCCGCACGCCCCCGATCCGGAGATCAACCGGCTGGTCGATCTGCGGGTCGAGCGTCAGTCTTTGCTGAGCCGTGACAACGCGCCACGGTTCTGGGGCGTCATGGATGAGACGGTCTTCCGGCGCGCAGCCGACCGCAAGGTGCTGCGCGCTCAGGTGGACCGGCTGATCGAGGCTTGTTCGCAGCCCAATGTGACTCTCCAGGTGATGCCGTTCGCGGCCGGTCCGCATCCCGCGATGTACGGGCCGTTCTGTATCTTCCGGTTCCGCTTCCAGGAACTGCCGGACATCGTCTACGGCGAATCGCTGACCGGGGCCGTCTACATCGACGACCGCGATGACGTGTCCGTCTACCTGGAGGCATTGGACCGGATGTGCGCACAAGCCGCACCCGCACCATCCACTGAGGCGTATCTCAGTGGCATTCGCAAGGAGATCTAGAAATGACCGACACCGACATATACAACGGAATGCCGGCGACCCACCTGGGTCAGCATGGCTGGATGAAGCCCTGGAGCGGAGGGAACGGCGGAAACTGCGTCGAGGTCCTCAAGCTGCAGGACGGCAGGATCGCGATGCGCCAGTCCACCGACCCGGAGGGGCCGGCCCTGGTGTACACCGTCTCGGAACTGTCCGCCTTCATCGAGGCGGCCAAGACCGGCGGCGCGGACTTCCTGCTCGGATAGCACCGCACTATGGCAGTACCGAACACCGCAGTATCGAACAACGCAGCACCGAAACACCGAAAGACCGCAGTACAGAACACCGCATCACCCACGTGACGGTGCACGGGACGTGTCCGGGCGCTGATTACGAATCCTGATACCGTCCCGGTTCCGCCGTACGAGCAGAGCCCCGCCCCCACGGGCCTCACCCCCACAGGTCCCGCGGGTCCCTGCCACGAGGCGGAACCGGGCGTCCACGCACCGCGCGGCCCGTTACGCGGAATTTGAATGATCCTCATGTTTTAGCTCAGTCTTGGCAGTGCGCTGACTGACTCTTTACCCTACTCACGAGTAGGTTGACGCGACGCAAGGCACTCCTCACCGCCTGTTCTTCCTGCCTTCGGAGCGTCAGCAGTGCGCCCAACCCACACCCACACCGTCCCCACCAGCATCCGGCGCCCATTCGGGCGCCGTCCTTACACCCGCCGTCCACACCTGTTCACCGTCGCGGCCGCGACCGCGGCGCTATTGGTGTCGGCAGCCGCCGGTCAGGCGCAGGCAGTGGCGTCGAACGTCGCTTCACGAGCGACCGCCGTCACCTCGCCGACCGACTACTGCGGGGGTCAATGCTCCGACATTCTCCCCCCGGGAGAGAACGGGTCCGAAACCCTCGCCGACATCATCCTGTTCAAGGTCTTCGGCGTACATCCATCGAACAACAACGATCAGCTGACCAAGTATGACAACCTGGTCAATTCCTACACGGGGCTGACGACCGCTCAGATCAACAACTTCTACAACGACTCCTCCCTCGGCGCCACCAGCATCACGCGTACCGAGACACCGGAAACCGGAGTCACGATCCAGCGAGACACCGCTGACATCCCGCACATCTACGGCCAAACCAGGGCCGAGACCGAGTTCGGAGCCGGATACGCGGGCGCCGAGGACCGGCTGTGGGTCATGGACCTGTTCCGGCACATCGGACGGGCCGAGCTGACCTCCTTCGCCGGCGGCGCACCCGCCAACCGAGGGCTCGAACAGAACGTGTGGCGGACCGCCCCCTACACCGAGGCCGATCTCCAGGCGCAGGTCAACGCGCTGGCCGCGGACGGCGCCCGTGGCGCGCAGCTTAAGGCGGACGCGGACAACTACCTGGCCGGCGTCAACAACTACATCTCGGTCGTCAAAGCCGCCAACGACTTCCCCGGCGAGTACGACCTGACCGGGCAGTCGATGGCGAACTTCACCGAGACCGACCTGATCGCCATCGCCGGCGTCATCGGCGGCCTGTTCGGCAACGGCGGCGGCACCGAGGTGCAGTCCGCGCTGGTGAAGGAGGCGGCCGAGTCGGCGTACGGGGTCACTCAAGGTGACGCGATCTGGGCCGCGCTGCGCGAGCAGAACGACCCCGAGGCAACGCTGACCCTGCACAACGGCCAGAGCTTCCCCTACGGCGAGACGTCCGGCGCAGTCACTGGCACCGCGATGCCCGATTCCGGCTCGGTGCAGGGTGTCAACGTCGTGCAGAACGCGACCGGCTCCGCGAGCACCAGCGCGGTGAAGGCCTCGGCCACGGCAAAGGCGGCTACCAATGCCGCGACCGCCAAGGCCGTGCAAGCGGCTGACACCAAGCTTGCCGCGAAGCTTCCGGCCTCGCTGCGCGCGCAGACGAGCGGAAAGCTCAGCGCGCTCAACGGCATTTACAACAACGGCGCGGCGCCCGGCATCGATATGCCCGGGCCCGGCCAGCAGCACCCGGGCATGTCCAACGCGCTGGTCATCTCCGCGGCTAACAGCGCGTCAGGCCATCCGATCGCGGTGTTCGGCCCGCAGACCGGGTACTTCGCTCCGCAGCTGCTCATGCTGGAGGAGATCGAGGGTCCGGGTATCAGCGCCCGCGGAGCCGCCTTCTCCGGGTTCAACCTGTATGTGGAACTCGGCCGCGGCCCCAGCTACTCCTGGAGCGCGACCTCCAGCGAGCAGGACACCACCGACACGTACGCGGTCACGCTGTGCAACGCGGACGGCTCCAAGCCCACCACAAGCTCGACTTCGTACCTGTACCACGGCGTCTGCACACCGATGGACAAGATGGTGGCGCACGACTCGTGGAGCCCGACCGTCGCCGACAGCACCGCGGCCGGCTCCTACGACTTGACGACGTATCGCACTAAGTACGGGCTCGTCGACTACACCGCTACGGTCGGCGGCGTGCCCGTGGCGTATACGGCGCTGCGTTCGACGTACATGCACGAAGCGGATTCCGCCATCGGCTTCCAGATGTTCAACGATCCGAGCGTCATGTCCACGCCGCAGGGCTTCGAGAGCGCGGCCTCGAACATCGGCTACGACTTCAACTGGTTCTACGTCAACTCGGCCCACGTCGCGTACTTCAACTCGGGCCTGAACCCGGTACGCGCGGCCGGGACCGACCCGAACCTGCCGATGTGGGGGACCGCCGCCGACGAATGGCAGGGGTACAACCCGACCACTAACTCGGCGAGCTACACGGCGCCGTCAAGCCATCCGAACTCGATCGACCAGGACTACTACGTCAGCTGGAACAACAAGCAGTCCCTCGACTACAGCGCGGCGGACGGCAACTTCAGCTGGGGTCCGGTTCAGCGGGTCGACCTGCTCGACCAGGGCGTGAAGGCGTACTTGGCGACCGGGGCGAAGTTCACCCGGCCCGCGCTGGTGCAGGTGATGGAGAAGGCGGCGTTGACCGACCTGCGCGGCAAGCAGGTGTTGCCGCTGCTGCTCCAGGTCATCAACAGCCAGCCGGTCACCGACGCGAACCAGAAGGCCTTGGTCGACGAGTTGACGACCTGGCTCAATGCCGGGGCGACGCTCACGCCGACCGCGGCCGGTTCGAAGGCCTATCAGAACGCGGCCGCGCTCCAGGTGTTCGACGCCTGGTGGCCGCTGCTGATCCAGGCCGAGTTCCAGTCCGGAATGGGTACGAACCTATTCAACGCGCTGGTCAACGCGATGCAGGTCAATGAGTCGCCGTCGGCGGGCCAGCAGATCACGGTGAGCGGGACGGTGGTCTCGTCGACCGAAGCGCAGCCGCACAAGGGCTCGTCGTTCCAATACGGCTGGTGGGGCTACGTCAGCAAGGATCTGCGTAAGGAACTCGGACAGAGCGTCACCGACCCGCTACCGGTGGCGTACTGCGGCGGCGGCAATCTGTCCGCTTGCCGGAGCGCGCTGCTCAGCTCGCTGACGCAGGCCGCGGCCGAGTCCGCCGCGACGGTGTACCCGGCCGACTCGACCTGCTCGGCAGGCGACCAGTGGTGCGCGGACAGCATCGTCCAGGACCCGCTCGGTGGCATCACCGACAGTCCGACGAACTGGCAGAACCGGCCGACGTTCCAGCAGGTCGTCGAGTACGCCTCGGGGCCGTGATATCGAATTGCCCGCGGCAATGGATACGGTGTACCAATAGAAGCAGTATCCTGATATA
>Ga0134126_10004128_pt1 | contig 18190 bp, 19 predicted proteins | sample KB31752_FD_96881 | JGI IMG/M metagenome (GOLD analysis project Ga0134126, IMG submission 96881) | Terrestrial soil microbial communities with excess Nitrogen fertilizer from Kellogg Biological Station, Michigan, USA - KB3-175-2 | ecosystem: Environmental > Terrestrial > Soil > Unclassified ...
ACCAGGTTGGCAACCGGCACGATCATCAAAATCCCCCACCAGCTTGGCTTCTTGACCGCCTCGGCGACTCCCATCCAGGTCATGATCGCGACGGCGATGTTCACCAGCGGAATCAGAAACAGGATGAACCACCACATGGGTTTCTTGGCCACGCTCAACATCAAAAAGATATTGGCGATCGGAATCCAAGCAAGCCAGCCATTCGGGGTTGCAGTTTTGCCTGCGATCGTCTGCAGCGCCAGAGCGACATAGATATACATCGCGATGCCGATGACCACGAAGAACAGCATCATTGTGCCGGCAATTGCCATGGACGCCGGCGAGTTGTCCGATAACTGCGCGTTCGCTACCCCCGCACACAGCAAGGTCCCCAGCAACGCACCACCCAACCGCACCAGTCGACGTGCGTTCATTCGAGCCTCCTCCTCAGCATTGAATCACCGCAGGCACACGCCCCCGCAGTTGCGCGGAAGTATATACCGGGATTTGTTCCGTTCAGCCGACAATATTTCAGGGTACCGGAGTTAGAACGGCTTCTGATCTCCAGTACGGACTACCAAATGCACACGGGACCGACTCGCGCCGGAAATACTTGTTGCGACAATGGGGTAGTGAAAACGATGAGGTGGTGTTGAAGAGATTCAGCCGCTAAGCCGCGGGAGAAAAGCCCCGGGCGTGAGCCCGGGGAAACTTCGAAATGACCAAGCCCCCGAAGGGGCGAAAGAACCGCTTGCTTACACTTTACCGATTAACGCAACTCCGACTGATGGACTCGACCACTACTTCGCCGTCGCCGTGCTCTTCTGGCTCTTCGCCCCTGCACCGCCCAGCGTTCGCAAGTACGCCACCACCGCACGTGCATCCGACGCTGACAACCGATACTCCGGCATCGGCGGGTTCGGCGCCCGACCGTCTAACTTGCCGGTGGTAAGGAACGTAACGATCTGCGCGTCTTTCCATCCGGGCAACCCAGCGATTTCCGGTGCGGTCGCGGCCCACGGCATGGGCGCAAGAGGCTTAAATCCAATCGGCGCCCCAGCCAATTCTTTTCCCGGCAGCGGCATGCCTTTGTCATCCCGAGGCGTATGGCAATCACCGCACATGCCGACACGCTGCACAAGATATTTCCCGCGCGCCACCTGTGCTGAATTGTTGGATTGAGCGATGGAAAGTTGAGCGACGAACAACAACACGAGAACTGAAACCAATTTCATGGGTCCCCCTGGAAATTCAGCCGCATGCTAGATGGTTTCGGTCGCGAACGTCAACTCAACTTTTTATAATCTTGGTTCACGCGCTGCGGAACCGCGTGATTTAGAAACGCACCGTCGGCCCAAACGTAATCCGCAAATTGTTATGTCCGCCGTTATTGAAATAAACTTCGTCGCCAAACTCCACCCGCAGTCCCACCGGCCCAAGCACGCCCTCGATTCCTCCTGCGGGATAAATGGCGGCGTTTAGATTCGAAGTGCGCAACCCTAAAATCGTGCTCACCACGTTGCTGTACGGCAAGAGCCCGGGGCTCAGCCGGAAATCTACGAAACCCGCCTTGAACGTGGCAAACGGACGAAAGAACCCGTGTGACGGTTGCACCTTCGGCCCAAATAGTCCGTGCGTCACGCCCACCGACGTGCGCTCTATCGCCGCAAGGTTTCCATTGACGATGTTGACGTACGCTTCGTTGAAATTCAGCCCGTAGTCGTACGCGACTTCGCCTTCCATCATCACGTCGTGATGCAGTCGATAGCCAAACCGCGCGCCCAGTCCGAAGTTGCTGGTGTTGGTTTGCGAGACGTCGAGATAATCGACAAACGCGCCGATCTCAACTCGTTTTTGCGCGGCCAGAGAACAGGGAAGCAACGCGACTGCAAAAGTAAGGATGGCAACTCTGCTTACAGAAAACGTAGTCACCTGTTTAGGATGAGCACCCGACGTCGCAGGTTGGTGTAAACACGCCCGAATTCCAGCCACAAACGATGACACCCCACAAACACGAAAGCCTCGGCCCCTTGCATCAGGAACCGAGGCTAACGCGCTCACTGCAACAGCAACTTAGCCCTTCACAACTTGCAGTTGGTTATCGACCGAGAAGATTCCCGGCACGCTATTGGCCCGCATGCCCGCGATGATCTTGTCCGCCTGGTTATCAACCACGCCGAGCAACGTCACGTGCCCGTTGTCCACGATGATGCGGATCGGCCCTTCGGTGCCCAACGCGTACCTTTGCATGGTTGGATATCCATAGATGCTCCGGTACAGTTGCGCCCGCAGCCGCGTGTCGTAGAACGACACAGGCAGCACCTTAATCTGGTTGTCTACCTGCTCCACACCTTCGACGCGTCTGACCGCACGCGTCATGTCGTTTTTCATGTATGGCTGCGTAACTTCGCCGGTCAGCGTAACCGTTCCATTCGGATCGACGGTGAACTTCACGTAATCGAACACGCTCCCATAGGGCAGCATGTTCAACTCATGCGACACCTGCTTCTCGATTCTCGCCGTCCCCTTCTCGGAGGCCATTGCGCTCTGGGCAGTAAGCCCGGCAAGCAACATTCCTACACACAAAATCAAAGTTTTTGCTTTCATGTTCAACCCCTTCATTCAACCCTTTTGACTACATAGAAGGAAACACCGAATACAGGCGGAAGTTGCTCTGGGAGCGGGGTTTAGGCGAATTTTCGTGTAAAAAATTGTCAAGCGCAGGGCAGGGAACAGAGCGTTATTTTCCAACCATTTTGCGACCCACTGCTGACAGAATCGTGACAGGATGCGTCAGCAGCGTGGTAATTCTGCCCAGGATTCTTTGTGGTTCGTGAAACACACCCAGCTGCCGCAATACGCTGGCGCGATCGTAATAGATCCTCTCTCCTGCCAGCCGGTCCTGTTCGTCGAATGTATACACCCCGCAGAGTGGGATTTCGACTTTCCTGCCGGTGGCCGGAAGCCCACGCCACGGCCCAAGCTGTGTTCCGCGAATCAGGACCTCGAGCACGATGGCTTCTTCGGTGACATGCCGACGCACGACCTTGATGTCGAGATCCGGCAAGGCCTTCATTAATTGCGAATAGAACTCGCGCACGCCATTTAGGCCGCTGTAGTGCTCGCCCCAAGCCTCGTCGTCATAGTGGGCGCCGTCGCCGAAGGTGCCCAGCACACCATCCAGATCGTGCGCATTCTCCAGCCCCACGTGTTGCTCCACCAGCGCAGTGCGCGCTGCCACGCGATCTTTGGACACAGGAGCAGTCGCCATATGCACCTCACGGGAGCGGTATCGATTTCTGCGGAATCCTAGGAGCGCGCACCCCGCCTGTCAACAGAAGACTGTTTTTGTGCGGACGCAGGGGCTTGTACCAGCAAGAACCAGCCCCTGAAAAGGGCGGAATTTAACTAGCCCAGGGCCTAAGCCCTGGGTAGACCGGGAAATGACGGAGTCCCGAAGGGACGGCACCCCCGTTTTCAGGCTTTCACGACGAAGAATTCTTGCGCGCCGCACCAGCTCCCCTCGCGCGAGTGCGTCCAGTACTTCCGTTAAAATCAACTGAGCCGCTCTTGCGACGAACGAGTCCACCGGCAATTTTGATTTTCGAACGACGAACAATTAACAACGTTTCGCCTAGCGCCAATAATCAATAACAGGTCCTCCTTTGCCAACAACCAATAACCAACAACCAACAACCGTTTCTCCCACCATCGGCGTCCTCGCCCTCCAAGGCGACTTTGACGCCCATCGCAAGCGCCTGGAAGAACTCGGCGCCAAAGTGGTGCTGGTCAAGAAACCCGAGCAACTCGATTCCATCGATGGCCTCGTGATCCCGGGAGGCGAATCCAGCACCTTCCTCAAACTCCTCGGCGAAGCGGGATTCGAGAAGCTGAAAAATTTTGTTCACCTGAAGCCAACCTTCGGCACCTGCGCGGGCGCAATTCTCCTCGCCAAGGAGGTCGAAAATCCGAAACAACTCGGACTCGGCGCCATCGACATCGACATTCGCCGCAACGCCTACGGACGCCAGATCGACAGCTCCATCCGCGAAGGCCTCTTTCGCGACGCTCCCATCGAGATGGTCTTCATCCGCGCACCCAGGATCGAGCGCATCGGTGAAGGAGTAGAAGTTCTCGCCACCGAGAGCAAAGACCCCGTCGTCGTCCGCCAGGGCAAAACCATGGCCGCCACCTTCCACCCCGAACTCAGCGCCGATCCACGCATTCACAAAGCCTTCCTTGATCTCGTGCAAAACGGCAATCCGGTGAAGTAGGTCGTCTCAGTTTCGCGGCTTTGTACTCAAACAAACCATAATGTCATTCCGACCGAGGTCAATCGATTCGCTCGCGAATCGGTTAGACGAGTGGACGAACGTGCTTTCGCGATGGCTGACAAGCCAGCTTGTGTATACTTCCACCGCCATGAAACCACTCTGGATTTTCGCGGCCTTGCTGTGCTTCGCGTTGAACGCTTCGGCCCAGGACCGTGTCGCCTCGGCCATCGACTCTTTGCCCACGGTCAAGACCATCGACCAGGTCGCCATCTCTCCGGACGGATCGCGCGTCGCGTACATCGTCGGCGGGGAACTCTCGGTTGCGTCCATCGAGAATGGCGAAACCCATCGCATCGCGCCCAGTCAGAACGCAACCCGCGAAGTCACCTGGTCTGTCGACAGTCATCACGTTGCATGGCTCAATGATCTTCCCGGCGACAAGCCGGCGGCGCAACTGTGGTCCGCCTCCGCAAGCGGCGACGACCTCGCGCAGCACGCCACTTTCGAGGGCTATGCTCAAACTCCGCGATACTCTCCCGACGGAAAGACCATCTCGATCCTCTACATCGAAGCCATGCCGCGGGTTGCAGGCCCCTTGCAGCCCATGACGCCTCTCGCCGGAGTCGTCGGCTCCAAGATTTACGAGCAGCGTCTCACCACCATCGACCTTGCCAGCAATAAACTCACGCAGATTTCTCCCGCCGACGTTTATGTTTACGAATACGATTGGCTGCCCGATTCTTCCGGCTGGATCGGCACCGCCGCCCACGGTTCCGGCGACAACAATTGGTGGATTGCTCGTCTGTACGCAATCGATGGCCGCACCGGCAACATGCGCGGTATCTACAAGCCTAAGTGGCAGATCGCTGAGCCGCACGTCTGTCCGGATGGCAAGTCTGTTGCGCTGATCGAGGGCCTCATGAGCGACGAGGGTCTCACCGGTGGAGAAGTGATGCTCGTACCCACGAACGGCGGCGCAGCACGAAATCTCACTCCCGCGATCCACGCTTCGCCTTCTTCGCTCTCCTGGAATTCGGCCGACCGCATCAGCATGGTTGCCAACTCGGATGGCAGGTCTGCGTACATGGTTCTGAATAGTGCAGGCCTGAAACCCGGCGCTCACTGGAACGGATGGACCGGCGAAGAAGTGATTGGCACGCAAACCGACGTCTGGGTTCCCAGCGCTTCGTTTTCGCGCGATGGATCGGCGAGTGCTGTCGTGCGCCAGTCGTCAAAAAATCCGCCCGAAGTCTGGGCCGGATCGACTGGCAAATGGAAGCAAGTCACTCACCTGAACGACGGCCTTCAACCCACCTGGGGAGAGACTCGCAATGTCCACTGGATGAGCGATGGCCATGACGTTGAAGGATGGCTTTCTTTCCCCAGGGATTACGATTCGTCGAAAAAATATCCGCTCATTCTCAGCATTCACGGCGGACCAAGCTGGTCATCCTATTCGAAGTGGAATTCCGCCGCGATGGGTGACATGCGTGCCGCATCTCTTCTGGGCTGGTTTGTGCTGTGCCCCAATCCCCGCGGCAGCTATGGTCAAGGCGAAGCTTTCACCCAAGGCAACATCAAGGATTTCGGGGGCGGTGATTATCGCGACCTCATGGCTGGCGTCGACGCCATGATCAAGCAGTTTCCCATCGATGCTCACAAAATTGGCATTCGCGGCCACAGCTATGGCGGATACATGACCATGTGGGCAGAAACGCAAACCACTCGCTTCGCCGCGGCCGTCGCGGGCGCTGGCCTCTCCGACTGGAAGAGTTACTACGGCCTGAATGACATTGACGAGTGGATGATCCCGTTCTTCGGCGCTTCCGTCTATGACGATCCCGCCGTATATGAAAAATCCGATCCGTTGCATTTCGTAAAACGAGTGAAAACGCCAACCTTAATCCTTGTCGGCGACAGCGACGGGGAAGTGCCTATGGAGCAATCCGTCGAGTGGTATCACGCCCTCGAAACGATGAAGGTGCCGACGCAACTAGTCGTCTATCCCGGCGAAGGCCACCTGTATAACAAGCCCGCCGATGCCCGCGACTACACTCTGCGCACCCTGCAATGGTTCGATCACTGGTTCTCAGCAGCTGATAAGTAAGGAGCGGTTGCACGAGAGAGCGATCAGAGTTGCAGGCAACGTGTATGAGAAAGGCTTACCCCGGGAGGAACTGCGCATCCCGAGCGTCGGAGCTGAAAATTGCGAAGGTATGAACTGCGTCATCGTGAACGCCCGCGCACTCACCAGCGGGCGGAGGGATCTGGCGTGCAGCATGGATGGCTGCGCCATCTATCCAATAAGCGAGCATTGGATCCTACCGTACCTGCACCCCCAGCGCCGCCACCGCCTGCGCCGGCGACAAGCGCACCGTGAACTTGTCCTCGGCGCCGCAGCTGATCTCCGTGTTCTGATCGCCGTACTCCCGCACCCAGATTACCCGCTTCGGGTTCACGTACACCTCTTTTCCGTGCACATCCTCAAACATGACAAACTCCACAAAGCCTCCTTGTCCCGCTCCTGGCGTCATCGAAGCCCCGCGTTTTCGCCAGCGAGGCGAGGGATCTCGCGTGTATCTGCACGTTGCGGGCTCCAACGGCTCACTCTGGGCCTACGACAAACTAATTTTCGATAACCCGCTAACCCGCTTCCAGCATCCTATGTAGCAGGACTGGAGGATTATCCTACGCTGACGCGAGCTGTGGACGCGGGTCTTCAAGCGGCTTCCATCGCCCGCGGGCGTGTCATCAAGCGTGACAACTTCGTGACCGCCGTCGCCTGCGGCGTTCTCCCCGCGATCGCGCTTTACGCTGTGTTTCCAGCCCGTCCGCTGAACCTGGCCATCAGCTTTGTCGCCGGTTTTATCTGGGCCAACTATTTCGAGTACGCCTATCATCGCTATCTGTTGCACCTGCCGGGCACGAAGCTCGCCCGCAAACATCTCGAACATCACAGCACCGTCGGCGCTTTCAACGAGGCGGAGAACGTCAACCTGGGCAGCGCACCCATCTTTGTCGCTCTGTTATTCGCGATCAACGGCATACCGGTGATCCTGGCGGACCTGCTGCTCGGTTTTCATTCAGCTCCCGGTGTGCTCGTCGCCTTTACCGCCTATTTCCTCCTGACCGAAGAACTCCACTGGCGCATTCATCTCGGCGAATCCTTGCCTCTCGGCCTGGAGAGCACGCGCCGTTATCACCTCTCCCACCACACTCGCCCCAACGCAAAGTTCAATATCTTCCTGCCCCTGTGGGACTTGGTGTTCCGCACTGCCTCCAACGGTAGGGAAGAAGTGGCTGGTGACTAGTGGCTAGTGTCGCCAATTATCTTTCCCCCTCAGCTGGAATCTGCCGGAAGTTGCGTCAACTAGCCGCTAGCCACTAATCACTAGCCACTTTTCAAAAAAGCTCTTGACATCCGAAATGTGTAACTGTATGGTTACACATTATGCGTCACCGATCGGTTACATATCAAGCGAGGACGGCTCAGGCTGCAGGTGGCGTTCGCGACGCCGCCTTCAACGCCTTGGCCGACCCCACGCGCCGCGCTGTTCTTGATCTGCTGCGCGCCGGCACTCGTCCCGCAGGGGACATTGCCCGCGCCTTCACCGTCTCCCGGCCGGCGATCTCCAAGCACCTCAGCATTCTTCGCCGCGCTCATCTTGTTGAAGAGCGCAGGGAAGGACGCCATCGCCTCTATCAGCTCAATCCCGAGCCGCTTCGGGAAGTCGATACCTGGCTCCAGCAGTACCGCGAGTTCTGGACCGCCAGCCTCAACAACCTGAAGGCGTTCGTGGAGGCGGAATATGCCAAGGAAACCACAGCACAAGCGCACCAAAAAGAGCCGAAAGAATCGAAAAAGGAGAGATGAAAATGAACCGCTCTGGTATCGCAATTTCGTTGGTTGTACTTCTCAGCGCTCTGGCCGCGTACGCGCAGTCCAGTTCACAGCAATCGTTCGACTCGATCAAAGCCCTCAGCGGTAATTGGGAAGGGAAGGGCGAGATGAACGAACCCGTGCATGTCTCGTTCAAGACAACCGCCGGCGGCTCAGCCGTGATGAGCGAGATCATCAGCAAAATGCACGGCAAGTCGGACGACATGATCACCATGTTCAACCTGGATGGCGACCGCCTTCTGATGACCCATTACTGCGAAGCCGGTAATCAGCCTCGCATGAAAGCCCGCACCTCGCCCGACGGCAAAACGCTGACGTTCGATTTCGTCGACGGTACAAACATTACCGCCGCGCAGCCTGGACACATGCAGCGCGTCATATTCACCTTCGTCGATCCGAACCATCACACTGAGGAGTGGCACTTCGCTACCGGCAAGGGCAATGAAATCGTCCGCACCTTCGACCTGCAAAAGAAGAGCTAAACAACCCGATTGTGGAGCGGCGGGCGCCCTCGCCCGCCCTTCGATTCGGGAAGGTAGTCCGAATATGAAACTGTACAACCCAACATTTCTCGAAATCATTTCCGTACTCAAGGAGGGTGCGATGGAACTCTCGCGTCGTGAGTTTGTAACAGCGGCAGTATCCGCCACCGCAGTCGCAGCCGTACCCGCATCCGCAATCTCGGATGAACTCGCACCAGATAAAAAAAGGAGGACCCATGACTACCACCCTGACTCCCTATCTTTTGTTCGAGGGCACCTGCCAGGGCGCAATGGAGTTTTACAAGTCCACCTTCGGTGGGGAATTGACCGTCCTGAAGGTGAAAGACTCTCCCATGAAAGACCACATGCCTGCCGCCCAGCAGGAGAAGGTTCTCAACGCGCATCTCAGACGCGGCGATCTCCAGATCTCCGCCTCCGACTGGCTGATGCCGAACCGCACCCCTAAACCTGGCAACACGGTTTGCATGTACCTGAGTGGCGGAACTTATCTGGAACTGACAACTTTATTCGACAAACTCTCCGATGGAGCGCAAGTCACCGATCCATTGAAAGAGTTATTCTTCGGAACGTATGGCGCGCTGAACGACAAGTTCGGCGTCCGCTGGATGTTTCAGACCAACAACAAGGGATAACCGCAATTCATATTTCAGTATTGAAGGAGATTCATATGCCCAATCCGTTCTGTCACGTTGAACTCAACACGACTGATGTCAAAAAAGCCAAAGATTTCTACGGCAAGCTGTTCGACTGGAAACTCGAGGACATGTCTGGTGGCGAGTACACCATGATCGGCGTGGGCGAAGGCGTCGGCGGCGGCATGATGAAGAACCCTGTCCCCGGCGCGCCGTCGTTCTGGCTTTCCTACGTTCTCGTTGACGACATCCGCTCCGCCACCAAGAAGGCCGCATCGCTGGGCGGCGCCGTGATGAAAGATGTCACCGAAATTCCAAACTATGGTGAGTTCAGCGTCATCGCCGATCCCACCGGCGCGCATTTCGCCCTGTGGCAACCAAAGAAGAAGTAGTCAATAGCTAGTTGCTAGTTCTCAGTTCGGATCTATGGCCACTGGGAACTAGCAACTGATAACTAGCAACTTTCTTACGCCGGAGGACTGATGCCAATACTTACTACAGCTCCTGTCTCGCACGCCAGCGCCGACCACGATGCCGTAACTTGCGAAATCTTCATTGCCGCACCGCGCGAGCGCATCTTCGAAGCTCTGACCGATCCCCGGCAAGCCGCCGAATGGTGGGGAGAAAAGGGTCAATATTCCATGTACAACTTCACCATGGACGTGCGCCCTGGCGGCAAGTGGTATACCACCGGACACTCGGCCAAGAGCGGCGAGATCAAGGTCCAAGGCGAGTTTCTCGAAATCGATCCACCTCGGCGACTCGCTTACACCTGGATTTCCAGTTGGCTGCCACACGCCACCAAGGTTCTCTGGGAACTCGAACCTCATAACGGTGGCACCGCGCTGAAGCTCACGCACACCGGATTTGCCGGCAATGCTGATGCGACGAAAGCTCACACTCACGGCTGGAATCTGGCATTGGTCTGGCTGCAAGCTTACGTCGAGCGCGGCGAAACCATTGCATCGAGGAACTAAATGGCAACCGCATACTTAACTCCCGATCAAGACGCGATCCTGGCGGAGATCTTCATCGCCGCTCCGCCGGCCCGCGTCTTCGAAGCCATCGCTGATGTCAACCAGCGCGCCCAATGGTGGGGCATGAAGGGCGGGTTTCATGTCACCAGCTCAACCTCGGATCTGCGCCCGGGCGGCAAGTGGTCGCATGAAGGCGTCGGCCCGGCTGGGCAGCCGTTTCACATGGAAGGCGAGTATCTCCAGGTCGAGCCTCCTCGATTGCTGGTCCACACGCGCCAGGCGGATTTCGTTGGCCCGTTCAACACCATCGTCCGATGGGAGCTCGAGCCTAAGGATGTTCGCGAGCTCCATTCGGGCGGAACCCATCGCATTGGCACCGGCACGCTGGTGCGCGTCAAGCATTCCGGCTTCGCTGGACATCCCGATCAGGCCGCAAGCCACCACAAGGGCTGGGAAGCCGGCATGAATTGGCTCAAGGCTTACGTCGAAGCCGGCGAAACCTGGGAGATGAGGAACTAAATGGCAACCGCTCAAATCATTCAGGGCAACGATACCGTCGAAGTAGAAATCTTTATTGCCGCTCCACCGACCCGCGTCTTCCAAGCGATCAGCGATCCGTCTCAAACCGCGCAGTGGTGGGGACAGAAAGGTCTCTATCGCGTCACCAAGGCTGAAGCTGAGGTTCGCGTCGGCGGCGAGTGGCGCAGCAGTGGCATCGGCGACGACGGAAAAGAGTTCAGTGTCGGCGGCAAGTATCTTGAAGTCAATCCACCGCGCTTGCTGGTTCATACCTGGAACCCCAGTTATAAGCAGCTGCCTGAGACTGTGGTGCGTTGGGAACTCGAGCCCGAGGAGGTACACGGATTACATAGTCGCGGCCCCGCCAAAGTTGGCACCGGTACTCAAGTCCGCATTCGACACTCCGGATTTGCCGGCAACATTGAAGCCTGCAAGGGCCACGGCGACGGCTGGATGCGCGTCCTCGGCTGGATGCAAAAATTTGTCGAAGAAGGGAAGACCATCGAAACCAGATGACTCCGTGGTTGTGTGGGTCGGAGATTCGCTTCGACTTCGCTCACCGCAGGCTGTGTCCGACCTGCTTGCGGTCATCTCCGATTTCACAGATCGTTTTCCTCTGTGGCGTTCCTTTGTGCACCGGAGCCTGCCCTGAGCGACTGAGCGCAGCGAAGAAGTCGAACGGGTGTCCTCTGTGGTGAAGCTTCTGTTTTGCCCTGGCTGCCCTGAACCCTGCGCTATACTTGACCAATGGCCGCAACCGGGAAGACGTTCTACTTGGAAACCTTCGGTTGCCAGATGAACGCACACGATTCTGAGAAGGTTGTCGGCACTCTCATTTCCGAGGGCTACCGCCAGGTCGAGACCGTCGAAGAAGCCGGGCTGGTGCTCTACAACACCTGCTCCATCCGGGACAAAGCGGAGCAAAAGGTCTTTCACCGCCTCGCCGACTACAAGAAGCTACAAAAAGAAGGCAAGAAGTTCGGTGTTCTCGGGTGTGTCGCCCAACAGGAAGGCCACAAGATCTTCGAGCGCGCCCCGCACGTTTCGCTGGTTTGCGGGTCAGCGTCGTACACCAAATTGCCTGAGATGTTGGCACAACTGGAAACCGGCGTCAGTGATGCTGCGCGCGAGATCCCTCGGCCGGCTGGTGAAAACGCCGGCCTTCGGGATGAACTTTTTTATCAGCCCACACCCACTCGCCGCTCACAGCTCGCAGCTCAAAGCTTGGTCCGCATCACCGGCCTCGACGACCGACAGACCGACAAGTGTTTTGAAACCGAGTTCACCGCGCGCACCAACCCTCATCGGGGATACATCACTATCATCGAGGGCTGCGACAAATTCTGCTCCTACTGCGTGGTTCCATTCACGCGCGGCAAAGAGCGCAGCCGGACTTCCGATTCCGTTCTCACCGAAGCCCGCCGCATGGCCGATCTCGGCTACACGGAAATTCAGTTGCTCGGCCAGAACGTGAATTCGTACAAGGATCCGGCAGGGAAGAAGACCTTCGCCGAATTGCTCGATGCTGTCGGCCACGTTCCCGGCATCCGCCGCGTGCGCTTTACCACTTCGCATCCGCGCGACTTCGGCAAGGATATTGTTGACGCTATCGATAGCAATGAAGCCCTCTGCGATCACGTCCACTTGCCTGTTCAGAGCGGTTCCAGTCGCGTGCTGGACGCCATGCAGCGTCTCTACACTCGCGACCAGTACCTCGAGCGCATCTCCTGGATGAAAGCCGCCAAGCGCGATATCTCGATCACCTGCGACGTAATCGTCGGCTTCCCCGGTGAAACTGAGCACGATTTCGAGGAAACCCTGTCGCTGCTCGATGAAGTCCAATACGACGGCGTGTTTGCTTTCAAATATTCTCCGCGACCGAATACTCCGGCCATCGGTCTGGACGATGCGATTCCCGACGTCGAGAAGTCTCGCCGCCTGAACGCATTGCTGGAGCACCAGCGAGTGATCCAGCAAAAGCGGAACCGAAAACACCTTGGCGAAAACCTTGAAGTGATGGTTGAAGCCCGCAACGAAGCGCGCGCCCAGTGGGTGGGACGCACGACGCAGAACAAGACTCTGAACTTTACGGCAAATCGCAACCTGGAACTCGGCAGCTACGTGCCCGTGCGCGTGACCACCGCGTTTCCAAACAGCCTGGTGGGAGAACTGGTGATTTAAGTTTTCCTTCGTGTACCTTGGTGTCCTTTCTAACCACCAAGGACACGAAGTAACACGAAGGTGAATGGGGAACTCGTCATCGGAGATCACCCGATGACCAGGTCGCCCGATCACCCGATGTAAGGAGTCCCAATGGAAGTCGAGATGAGAATTCGTGGCCTGCTGGTGGATCCCGTCAACAACACTCCCATTGTGATCCTGAAAGACGCGAACAGCGACACCGTGCTGCCCATCTGGGTGGGGGTGTTCGAAGCCAGCGCCATACAAATGGAGATCGAGAAGGTGTCGACCCCTCGTCCCATGACGCACGACCTCATTAAGAACGTTCTCTCGGGACTCGACGCCCACGTCCACAAAGTTGTCGTCACCGAACTCAAGGACGACACCTTCTATGCCGTCATCTGGATGGAACGTGACGGCCGCATCATCAGCGTGGATTCCCGTCCTTCGGATGCCCTCGCGCTAGCCCTGCGCGTCGACTGCCCGATCTTCGTCGACGAGGAAGTGCTCAAGACCTCCAAGAAGGCCCAAACCGCTGCCGACCCCGCCACCAACGAAGACCTCCGCAAGTGGCTCGAGGGCCTCGGCGACGAAGACCTCGGCAACTACAAGATGTAGTCCGCACGCGAGATCCCTCCGCCCTCTGGTGAAAGCGCGGGCGTTCGGGATGACGCAATTGATAGCGCTCATCCAACGGGACGCGCGATCCAGGCGTGCGAGACTTAACATAATATCTGTTATCAGACATTGCGAATATGCGGGTTACCTTTGCCTTTGCTCGCCCAAGCCCGGTCTTTATTGCCCTCTTCGGTCCAGCAATTCCCTTTGCAAAATAGATGATCTGGCCTATGTGCTCTTTGGCGTGACCAGCGCAACTTAGCACCATACCGAAGCGATTCGCCATCTGCGTGCCGACTGCCGAATACGGTGTAGCCCAATCCGCGTCCGACTGTTTACCGACGGTCTCAACCACCGTCTCGATCGCAGCGTCGAACTCGGCCAGGAGTTGCTCTTTGGACTTGCCGAACCCGTGAACTCCTCGTCACGATGTCGAACGTAGCCGGTTTCGGCGATCCGCGCGCCAATGTAGTAGTTGAGGTTTCCCGTAAGGTGGAGGATCAGATTCCCAATGCTGTTGCCGTAAGAGTGTGGCCGGATCCAGAGTTCTTGCGTGGAGAGCGGTTCTATCAGTTCGTGTGCGCGCGCTTGAATGGCTCTAAAATAGGCGCTCAGGCCGTAGCCAACCACGTCCTGGTCCGACATAGCTCAAGCGGCATCTACCGGAATGCTGAGCCTGGTCAGCAATTCCTGAGTTGAGAATTCCCTTGCGGCGATTACGGTCACACCAAACAGCCTCCGCGGTTCCGAAGGATACGCGAGCGAATACTTCTCACCGGAAAAGAGTTGATCCAGGAAGGCCCTCAACTCCGGTTCTGCCGCCTTGCGGGCCGCTTGGTTATTGGGCGCCAGCAGACGATCGTTAATGACAATCTCAATTTCCCGATTATTAAAGTGAAGGTTGAAGTCCTGCTCCAGGCGTTGGAATGCGTTCAAAGCGGAGCGTGTGGCCTGCGCGAGCCGCCCCCGATTGCTACCCGGCCACGGCGCCTTGCGGTTGTATCGCACGCCAAGGCGGCCATCGGTGTCGTCGAGCGCATAGTCGGCTTCGTGGCCGATCAACACCACGCCGGGCCCGTCCGGAACGTGGCTGTAATCCGCCACATCCAACAGCAGCTCGTCGAAGATCTGCCCCTGAATCCACGTGTGGAACACCGGCACCACGGCCTCCAGATCAACATTCTCCGGATCCTTCACCATCAGCTTCACATTGATGTGCTGTAGCTCGATCGCCACCCGTCCCACCTCGTAATCCAGAACGCCCTTTGTGTTGGTCAAACTCTGAACTCCTGAATTCCCGAATCCAAAAACTCACTGTCCATCCGAGGAGTGAAGCCAAGCGGAACGACGAGGAACCTGCTGGTCCCATGCACCTGCACTGCAGCCGAGAACGAAGCAGGTTCCTCGCCGCTGCGCTCCTCGGAATGACATCGCCAAGGGGAGCTTATCAATGTCCTCCCGAAACAGCCCCCTACGCTCCCACCGCCGCCATGCTCAGCTTGTTATTGCAGCTGTGCGCGGCGTCAATGAACAACTGTGCCTCTTCGATCAGATACCGACTGGACTCCTCGCTATACGCCTGCCCAGCCCTCGCGTGCGCATCGAACAAGTAGTTCCCAAACTTCCCTCCGGCAAATGGATCCCAGAACTTCTGCGTGTCGTAATACCGCGCGCGGAACTCGGCCACAATCTGGTCCGCGTTTTCCTTAATGTCCGGATTCTCCGCCAGCACCAGAGCCCGCGCCGCATTCAACATGGCCTTGTACGCGCCGACGCCGGCTTTCTGCGCTTCGCCCTTTTCCAGCGCCAACTGTGCGTCGAACAATTCCCTCTCCGCCGCGGCCAATCCAAAGTCGACAGGCGAAACCACCTCGCCCGCGCACTCCCCATCCCCCATGTCCCCGAGGGTGTAGGTGCGGGGGTCGCCCCAGTCGGAGAAGTAGGAGCGGTCGCCTGCGGGAAGCTTGGTCAAATCTTCAAGTAATACTTTAAGTTGCGCTTTACCGGTTCGTTTGATGTACGACTTGAATGCCTCACCCGGCTCTCGTCCTGCGACATAGCTGTCGGTAAGGCGCTTGACAACCTGCGGAATGTTCTTCGACGGCACCGCCAGAATCGGCGTCCCGTACGACCCCGCATTGTGTTCCCACTCGCCTCCCAGGACCACCTGGAAGTGCGGCACTGCATATCCGGCAACCTTGCGGCTCACACCGTAGAAGCCCATGTCTGCGACGTGGTGCTGCCCGCAACTGTTGAAGCAGCCGCTAACCTTGATGTGCAGATTGCGTACGGCCTCGTCCGCCTGATAGCTGGCCTCGCTTACCCGCTTGCGCAACTCGCCCGCCAAGCCTCGCGATGACGAGATCCCCAGCTTGCAAGTATCCGTTCCAGGGCAGGAAACGATGTCGACCAACGCGCCTGCTCCCGGCGCAGCCAGCTTCACCGCATCCAGCGCGCGATACAACTCCGGCAAATCCTTCTTGCTGACCCAGCGGATCACAAAATTCTGCTCAACCGTCGTGCGGATTGTTTCCTTCGTGAACCGTCGCACGATGTCAGCCAGCGACCGCAGCTGATTCGCCGTGATGTCACCGAGCGGCAAAGCAACCGTCACAGTCACATACCCCGCCTGCCGCTGCGGCCTGATATTCGATCGCAACCACTTCGCGAACGGCTCCGCATCCGGAGATGCCGTCGTGATCGACACCAGCTCCGGCAGTTCCCCGCCGGGATTCTTCGCCGACTCAACCGTCTTCAATTCCTCTTCGATCAATTCCGTCCACCGCGGATCATGCGGGAGAATCTTTCGCTCCTCCAGCACCAACGCGCGGAACTTTTCAATCCCCAGGTCCTGCACCAGGAACTTCAGCCTCGCGCGGCTGCGATTCTTCTTCTCGCCCAAGCGCGCAAACACTCGCGAGATCGCCTGCGCCAGCGGCAACAATTCTTCCGCGGGGATAAACGACTCAAACAGTTTCGCCTGATACGGCACCGCGCCTAGCCCGCCGCCTACGCTCACTTCGAAGCCAACCTCTTCCCTGCCCGTGGCTTCATTCACGCGCTTCTTCGCGATCACTCCCAGATCGTGCAAGCTGGTCAGCCCGCACGCATGCTGCGCGCATCCGCTGAACGCCGGCTTAAACTTGCGTCCAAAACTCTGGCAGTCGGGATGTCCCAGCATGAACCGCATCAGCGCCTTCGAATAGGGGGTGACGTCAAAGCTCTCGTGCTGGCAAACGCCAGCGTACGGGCACGCCGTCACGTTGCGCACCGAGTTGCCGCAAGCCTCGCGCGTCGTAATCCCCACCGCCGCCAAACGCCGCATCACGCTGGGCGTGTCATCAATATGAACGTAGTGCAGCTGGAAATCCTGCCGCGTGGTGATGTGCGCGATGCCGTCCGAGTACTCTTCCGCCAGCTCCGCCATGGTCTCGAGCTGCGCAGCGTTCATACCGCCGCCTGGAATCTTGATGCGCTGCATCCCCGGCGCATCCCACATCGTGTTCGGTCCTTTGGTGAGATCTGCGGAAGGAAAATTCAGCTTCTGGACTTTTTGGCCATCGCTGCGCTGACCGTTGTCATAACGCTGTCCGTAAGCGCCGCGGCGCAGACGGGTCTCGGCGAACAGCTTCTCGTCGAGCTTGCCCTGCTTGCGCAGCGCGATCTCAGTTTCGAAGTTGTCGATCTCGCGGGCCAGCGCTTCCGGCATCCGCCCCGTGAGTTGCTCTTTCCAGCTGGAGTTTGAAGCTTTCATAAAATTCGGCTATTCGTCGTTCGTCCTTGGTCGTTTGGCCTTAGCTGTGAGCGGCGAGCGATGACCTGTGAGCAACCTCGGTTTTGCTGGCTCACAGCTCACTGCTCATTGCTCGTCGCTCCCAAAAACACAAAACCCACCGGCCAGCTTCTGGCGGTGGGCGATGAGCTTAACTCTTGATATTAGTGCGATTTAGCTCATTCACCATCCCCAGAAGGCACACAACAGGCGCAACAACAACACGCCATCAGCTTCTGGGTACAGGTCTTGAGCATTGCCATATTAGTATCGCTTGCCCGATTGGATGTTGCAATTCAAACAATCGATGCAGGGATGCGAAAAAAGTGATGACCGAAGTCAGCTTACCTCCCGAACGGGGAAATGCCGCCGAGATTTTTCGTCTTTGGGTTAGCCCCTCGATTCGCGCCATGATTCGCAAGCGAATCATGTCCCTTCGCTCGGAATGACAGGGAAAAGGGTGCGCCGTACGGCACAGCTGAAGCCGTGCCCTGATACAAACCTGCGCAGTGTCCCACCTGTGCGCAAACATCCGCCAAAACGACGCCTTCTGTGACGAGCTTGAATCGCAGCGAACGCTGAGATCGCAGAGAAGCAGCCTGCTCTCAAGTTTTCTCCGCGTACTCTGCGATCTCTGCGGTGAAATGCGGGTTGTGCGAGCTACACTGGCACAATCACATCCAGCGGGAGATTCCTTATGACCAACGCAGCACCCAAGCTTGCGCCCATGCTGTCGGTGAGGCGAGGCAAACAGGCGGTCGAATTCTACAAAACCGCGTTTGGAGCGAAAGAGTTATTCCTCATCGAAAGCCCCGATGGAGACGTCGTCGCACA
>Ga0134126_10004129_pt1 | contig 18189 bp, 12 predicted proteins | sample KB31752_FD_96881 | JGI IMG/M metagenome (GOLD analysis project Ga0134126, IMG submission 96881) | Terrestrial soil microbial communities with excess Nitrogen fertilizer from Kellogg Biological Station, Michigan, USA - KB3-175-2 | ecosystem: Environmental > Terrestrial > Soil > Unclassified ...
AGATCCACGCTCGCGGGAGATAGACTCAGCCAACCCAAAAGCAGCAGGGCGAAGGTCGGACGCATCATGAAAAATCCTCTAGCGCTGTATCTCATCCGTGTTTCATCCGTGGCTATAAGTCGCCGTCTTACGCTACCGGCTGCCGCGAAGGTTTCGCTTTGGTTTGAGGGGCGGCCGAAGCCGCACGGGCCTTGGCTTTGCCCGCCGGCTTGAAGAAGTAGGCGCGCATGTAAAACATCGTCGCGATGCCCGAGATCACCAACAGGCAGCCGACATACTTCACGCCGCGGCCCGGGTCGTAATTGACCGTCAGGACCGAACCGTAGAGCAGCTTCTTCGGCGACGAACCGGGGACCAATCGCTTGAACTCGGCATCCGACGGTCCCCACGGACCCATGAAGCTTTCCTGATAGAAGCGATACGAACGTCCGTCGCGCGGATCGGCGAAATCCACCGGGGCGTTCATCGTAATCCAAACGTCGCTGTGCAAGACCCGGTCTCGATCGGCCGCGACGATATCGACATAGCTGGAATAGTGCGAAGGCTGGCTAGTGCCGGGATCGAGCTTCATCTCGAACTCATTCAAGCCGACGTTGAACCCCACGTCCACCGCGTCCAAGGGCATCGCCACCGAGACCACCTGCTTGTCGGAGGCCACGCTGTGCGTCACGGGCGGTCGCGGCTCGGCCTCGACCGGCTTTCCTTCCAGCCAAAACGTCTCGCTTTGGTCGTCCACCGTCAGCCGCAATTGGGCCGCGCGCCGCGCAGCGACGACCTGAGTCGCCTTGTCGAACTTCTTGGGCGTGAACTTCGGTTCCGGTCGCGCGGCGGGAACGAAATGACCTCGATCGACGTACATCTTCAATTGCGCGATCGGCATCTTGAAGGCGTCGACGGGCGTCTCGTCGAGCGGCAGCTCTTGGGCCGTGACGACCTTGGCGCGGTTCCAGTAGCGATAATACAACTTCGCCGCGCCGTCCTCGGCCAACGGGCCTTGCAGCAGGTCGATTCTCGAACCGCCGCGGCCGGCTTGCAGCTCGGCCGCCGTCTTCTTGCCGTGGTCGAACCAATAGCTCCCGAAGATGTCGTCGTCGTAGTCTTGCAAACTCAATTCGGGCGTGTCGGCGAACAGCAACATCCGTTGCGGCGCCGCCTCGCCCCGCGAGATGCGCAGCTCGACCGCCGGGTTCTCGGCGCCTTGCTGTCCAGCGGCATCTTCTCGGGCGGCCTCGATCACATGGAGTTCGTCCGCCGGCGCGTCGCGGTCGAGATCGGCGTTGGCGACGTACTTGACGACTTCAACATCGTAGCCCGACTTGCCCAGCGGCGACTTGCCCTGGCCCAGTTTCTCGGCGACGTCGAGCGCGAACTTTTCGCCGGCGGCGAACAACACGGCCTGGCCCTTGGCGCCCAATTCGCCCTCGGGCTGGCTGTGCAGGAAGGCCTGCACTTCGTTCTCGCTGCCGGAAAGCATGAATACGATCTTTCCGCCGCCGACCTCTTCGCGGGCCCCCGTGCCGAACCGATACCGGGCGAACCGCGGATGGTCGATCTTGCGAATGTGCAAGTCGATCGGCATCCACCGTTCGGCGCTCGCCAGCGCCTTGCCGTCGGCGCCGAGCTTCGGCATGCTCGGAGCGGTCATCCAGAGCCGGACATAAGGCGCCTGCACTTCTTCGGAATTGCTGTAGTAGTCGAGCACCTCGAGCTTGACGCCGTCCTTGTCGTAGAGCACGCCCGGTCGCCGCTTGGAACCGTCGCGATGGGCAAGACCCCAAGGCACGAAGGGGAGCTTGCTTTCGTAGTCGGCCCAATTGAACGGCCCGGAGACGAACGGAATCGGGGTCGCGTCGCCTTTGCGATCGAGCGCACGGTCGACCGATTCGCCCGGCGAACGCTCGCGGCGGGTCAGCACGAAATGCTGCGAATCTTCGTAGGCCAGATGGGCCTTGGCGCCTTCGAATAGCGGCATCTGCGCGTCGATCCCGCCGCGGCGACTCATCAGGCAGCCGAAAAGCAGCGTCAGCAAGCCGATGTGCGTAATCACGAAGCCCGTCTGGTGGCGCTTCCAAGGGTAGCGAATGGCCGCGGCCGAGAAGATATTCAACGCCAACAGCGAACACAGCCCGGTGAACCACCAGGCGCCGTACATGCCGAACTGCACGCCGGCCGTGCCGTAGTACTTCTCGACGAAAGTGGCCGCCCCCAGCACGACGGCCGACGAAAAGATCAGCACGACCGCCAGCTTGAGCGAGGCCGCGAATTCGAAGAGCCCGAGCGCCGCTCGCATCCAAAAGGGCTGGTTCGGCGAGCGTAACTTATACTGTGCCATGAAATTCCAGGGCGGGACCAGCCTCGTTGGATCGCCTAAGGTGAATGCGGGCGAGCCTCGTTAGGAGCGCGCGAGCCACGCTCAGGCGGGGTACGAGGCATTCTTCCGCAGCGAAATCAGCCTATGAAAGATTATAGTCGGCCCGGAGCGAAAAAGTACAGGTAACTGTTGGCTAGCTTGGCCGGGAGATAGCGGAACCGGGGCGAGGGAGAACCACGCTCCCGGCTGCCCTCACCCTCCCCTCTCCCAAAGGGAGAGGGAGCCAGCTCAACAAAAACGACCGCTCTCGGCCGGTTTGCACCGGCCGAGTAGCGGCCTTGAATGGAGCTCTCCGAGCAAAGAGTCTCGGCGGGGCTATTTCAGCAGCTTCGGCACGTCGGCCAAAATGGCGGCGACCGTCTTGTCGTTCAGTTCGCCCGAGACGGCATGATTGGCGACCACTTTACCGCCAACCGCCAAGATGACCGTCACTTCGGCCTTGGGATTCAAGCCGTAATTGTCCGGGCCGTTTTCGAATTCGACCGGCACCACGACCGGCACGTTCTCGGCCTTGGTCTTGGAGGCGAACTTCTTGGCCTGCGATTCCAGGGCTTCTTGATCTTCGCCCAGCAGGTTCACGAAAGCGGCGAGCTTCTCGTCGGCGTTCTTGGCGACGGCCGCATCGAGCTTCTTGACCAGGCCGGCGACTTTCTCATCGGTGTTTCGCGTGAACACCATGACCATCGGACGTCCGCCGTACTTGCAGCGATAGCAAAGCTTGTCGCCGGTTGCGACCCCGTCATCGACCGCGCCTGCGCACTTCACAACGTCGAACGCGCCGATCTCCTCGCCCGGTTGGACTCCGCTCTTCAACTCGGCGGCGACGAGCGCCGTTGCGGCCAACATCAAGGCCGCGCAAAACACCGAAGTCAGCACTTTCATGGGATTCCTCGTTTACCTGGTTAAAAAAGAAACACGCCGTCAACAATAGAATGCGCAACTCCGACAGGCTCAATTGCCCCGACTCGAGGAGCATGGCGGATCGTTCTGCGCCGGATAGCCCGTGATTACGTCGCTTCGCCCTCCCTGGTTCGCCGAAAAAAACGCCCGGCGGAGCGTGTCGTCCTTGGTAGTGCTATCATTCGCCGGTAGGTTACGCGCCCATTATGCGGCTTTTCTTCGCGACCGCAAGCATTTGCCCCCTCAAATGCCGAGCAGCCTGCGGGGCGCCGGCCTTGGCTGCGTAACCTCCTACGTGCCTGGACATTGCGCGGCCATCTGTCGATAGCCGGGATCTGTCAGTCCAAATGCATCCGCGACGCGATTGAAAAATGCAAACAGCGCCGTGATATAAACCGCCTCGGCGATTTGCGGATCGCTCCAGCCGGCGGCGCGCAGCTTGGCGGTGTCCTCCGCCGTCGTGCGGTAGGCATGCTTGGTGACCAGTTCCACGAATTCCATCATTGCTCGCTCGGGCGCCGTCAGCCTGGCCGCCGCGAGATCGCCGCGGCCAAGGGCCTCGATGGTTGCGTCAGCGCCGCCCTGCAACTGCAGGAAATAGCCATGCGAGCCCAGTCAGTAGGGGCACTGGTTCAAGCCCGAGACCAAGGTGGCGATCATCTCCTTGGTGCGGCGGGTCAGATGCCCTTCGGAAAAATGCACCGTGGCGCCGAAATCGATCACCTGTTGCAAGAAGTCGGGACGCTGGCTGAAGCACTTCAAGATGCCCGGCATGCGATCTCGACCGGGGTTGGCCCGCTTCCAGGCCGCGTAGACCTCCGCCGCCAGCCCGGTCGCTGCTTCGTCCTCGATCCATTCGATATGCGGCATGGAAATCAGTTCCTTTCCAAAACGCCCGCTTCACGGCCGCGTGCCGGCTTGAGACTCGCCCGGCGTCGCTTGTTCGATCGTCAACAGGCGGTCGACATCGCCAGGCGCGACTTTTTGCGTCGAACCGTCGGGCCAATGCACCGAAAGACTCTCGATCCCCTCGGCGTCTCCCAAGCCGAACGTGACGGGCAGTTCGACCTGCGACAGATAGCTGCGCGTCGGCATCACCTGCCGGCTCAGCGTTTCGCCCGCGACGCGCACTTCGACCCAGGCGCCGATGGCGTCGCGATTGCAGTTTTTGCCAATCAGTTTGACCCGCAGCCAGTGCCGGCCGAGCTGCTGATCGTTGCGCAACAGCCTCGGCGCGCCGCGCGCCGAGGTGACCAGCACGTCAAGATCGCCATCGCCATCGATGTCGGCGAACGCCGCGCCGCGGCCGACCATCGGCTTACTGAAATCGTCGCCGCAAAGCTCTGGCGGCACGAGCAAGAACTCCGAATCGGCCTCGGCCCCGCAGTTCCAATACAGATGGGGCGGCTGCTCGTAGTGCTGGCTCTGCTGCACCTTTTGGATGTCCTCCTCCAAGTGCCCGTTGGCCGTGAACACGTCGAGCCGGCGATCGAGGTCGCAGTCGAAGAAGAACACGCCGAACTTGAGCATCAGCCGCGACGGCGGCCCGATGCCAGTGGCGATGGCGTCGTCGGCGAACTGCATCGCCCGCCCCTGCGAAACGTACATGGCCGTCATCTCGTTGGCGAAATTGCCGATGGCCAGGCCCAGCGTTTCGTCATTGCGAAACCGCGCGGCGTCGATGCCCATCGCGCCGCGCGCACGCCCTTCGGCATCGAATGCCAGGCCGGAAATCGTGCCGATCTCGTCGAAGCCGCCATCGCCTCGATTGCGGAAGAGCAGGTTCTGCACCGTGTCGTTCGCCACGACGATGTCCATCCACCCGTCGGCATCGAGATCGGCGAACGTCAACCCCAGCGATTTGGCCAAGGGTACGCCCGTGTCGGGATTGCGAACCTGCACGCCGGCCGTTTCCGAAACGTCGGCAAACTTGCCGCCGCCGTCGTTCCGGTAGAGATAAGGAAAGGCGCCTTGAAAGGCGTCGGGCCGGCAGTACGCGCGGCCTTCGCCCTTCAGCGTGCAATGCAGGCTCAAGTCGATCTCGCGGGTCCAGCGCAGATAATTGCCGACGAACAGATCGAGATCGCCGTCGTTGTCATAGTCGAACCAGCCGCAGCAAGTGCTCCACGCTTCTGCGTCTCCGCCGACGCCGGCCGCGTCGGTAATCTCGGTGAAGCGGCCCTCCTGGTTGTGAAAGAGCCGGTTCTTGCCGACGGCCGAGACGAACAGATCGACCCACCCGTCGTTGTCGTAATCGCCGACGGCCGCGCCCATGCCATAGCAACTGAAGTCCAGCCCGCAGGCTTCCGTCACGTCCTCGAAATTGCCGCGGCCGTCGTTGCGGTACAACGCCGAGGTGGGCGCCGGCTTGCCGGCCGGCTCGTGGCCGGGCCAATAGGTCGAATCGACCAGGAACAGATCTTGGTCGCCATCGTTGTCGTAATCGAAGAACGCGCAACCGCCCCCCATCGTCTCGGGCAAAAGCTTGTCGCCGTAGGCCCCGTTCTCGTGGACGAATGCAATGCCGCTCTCTTGCGTGACGTCGGTGAACGAGAGCTTCGGCAATTCGACCGATCCCCGATCGCGCCGCTCGGGCAGAATCGCCGGTTTCACGTCGGCTGCTTCGAATTTGACCGGGCGCAGGCGCCAATAGGCGGCGCCGCCGCCCAGGGCGGCCAACAGCACCAGTGCCGCCAGCGAGCCTCGCAGCGCCTTGCCGATTACGGCGTCGTCGCGCTCGACATCGTCGTCCATGTTCGGATCGAGCGGTTTTTGGGAATCGGTCAAGTCTCTTCTCCTGCGCCGGACAATGGAATTCTTCCGCGAAACGCAATGTGGTCCGGCCGCCCTCGGCCGGGACTGCGCTTAAGCAACTCACGGCCGAGGGCGGCCGTGCCACATGAAAGCATCAATTTCCTCCGCCGCCGGCGCGCGATTCCGAGGCCCCGGCCGACAGACCGGGCGCCCCTTCGCGATTGAGCGGGTAGATCACGATCGCTTCGGCCGCATGGTTCGCCGCAGGATAGCGCTTTCGCGCCAGCGCGATCGCGCGATCGGCCGCGTTGTCGTCGGGCTTATAGCGCGCATGCGCCTGGCGATGCTCGGCGGCTTTTTCTTCGTCGCCGAGCTGCGCATAGAGCAGTTGCAGATTGTAATGCGCCGTGACGTTTTCCCAGTCGATCTTGAGCGTCTTCTCGAATTGCTCGACCGCGCGGCGCAGGAAAGACTCGCGTTCGGCATTTCGCTTTTCGCCGCGGGCTTGCTTGGCCAGGTCGAACAAGGTCTGCCCGTGCAAATTGATGACCTCATAGTCGAGGCTGAAATCGAAGCCGCGATCGATCATCGCCTGCGTGCGGTCCTCGAGCACGCCGCGGAAGTTCTCTTCCGCCTCGCTCAAGCGCCCCTGCTGGCGATTCACCAGCCCGCTGAGCCAGCCAAGCGTCCACGGCGGCGCCGCCGGCTTGGTATGTTCGGCGGCGCGGCGGATCGCTTCCACGGCGTCGTCGAGCCGGCCTTCGGCGTAATACACTCGGGCCAGGTTCAGCGGCCCGTCGAACCGGCCCAATGCTTCGACCTGCGCGAAGGCGTCGGCTGCTTGCAACAATTCGCCCTTCGCGCCGGCCTGTCCTTCCAGCAGCAGACCGATGCCGTAATCGTTCCACCGCTGCCAAGGATCGATTGGCGACTTGGCGTTGTCCGGCTGTTCGTCGCCCCCGGCGATGGGGAACGTCACGCGGTCGACGGCCAGCGTCGTGATCGGCAGTTCGTCCAAGTACGGCTCGCCCGGCTTGCGGCCGCGCAACGGCGCGCCGAGTTTTTCGGTCGTGGCGGCCACGAAGTCCATGTACGCCTTGTCGAACTTGCGGTATTGCAGCTTGACCTCGAGGGTTACGGGCGCCGAAAGCCGCTCGGGCAATTCCAGGCCGTAATGCACGATTTGCCCGGCGCCGGGCGGAATCTGGTGGTTGTAGAGCGGGACGAAAATGTCTTCCGGATTGCGGCGATCGATCCGGTTGCCGTCCTTGTCGAGCATGAACACATTGACGAAGTGCGACCACGGATCGACTTCGCTATCGTCGGCGATGCCGCCGTTGCGGCCGATCACCTCGCCGCCGCTGGTCACGGTCACATCGACCCAAATCTCGTTCGAGTCGACCGTGCCCTGCGTGAATAGGTGCCCCATCTTCATCGTGCGCAGCACCGTTTCCAAGAGGTATTTCTTGCCGGGCTGCAGCTCCGGAACTTCGGGCCGTAGCGGGCCGAGCAGTTTGCCGTCGATGCCGCCCCCTTCGCGCAACGCGAAGATATCGAGCCGCATGACGCCGGCCAAAAATTCTTGGTGCGCTTCGATCGTTTCCGGAAAATCCTTCAACCAGGCGATGCCGGTGTTGGCGGCCGGAAACAAGTGATTGTGGATGCTCAACTCCTTGGCGCCGGCGAACAGCCTGGCGCCGAAGTCGTTCGAGGTTTTCGGCGGCATGTGGCACTCGGCGCAGTTCTGCTTGGCCTTTTCAGGGTAATAAAAACTGCGGGCGCCGTGGCCGGAGACCCCGCTCAACAGAAACGGGTCGTAGTGGTTCTGCCCGCGCAAGAACTCGCGATAGTGGTTCAAGGCATAGGGCAGGTGGACCTTGTGGCACGTCGAGCAGAACTCGGCCGTCTTGTGCTCGGGCTTCAAGAACGTCTTTTTGTGCAGCGACGGCTTGGCCTTCACCAATTGTTGGTTGATGAATTGCAGAATTTTGTTTTCGCTTTGCGCAAACGGATAGTGGATCGGCTCTTCGATCGTGTAGTCGGCGTTGCCTCGCGGGCTGTTGACGTGCGTGATGGCGTGGCAGACCGTGCAGGTGATGCCGGCCTGCGACGTGGGGTGATTGATCATGTCGAAATTCGGATCGTCGAATTTTCCGCTGAAGAACGGCACCGGATCGTGGCAGCCCGCGCACCAGCGCGAGGCGTTGACCTTGCCATCGCGCTTCAGCGAGACCTCGCGCGTCTTGCTGACGCTGGCCAGGTAGGGCGGGTTGTTGAACGAGCTGAAGTGATGGGCGCTGTGGAACCAGTCTTGGTAGGCGTCCTTGTGGCACTTCAGGCAATAATCGTCCATCATCAGCGTTTTTTCGGGAATGAAGTTGCCGGTCGCGGTGCGGGCCAGCGAGGGGAAGAAGTATTGCTCGCCTTCCTTCGGGCCGGCGACGTGCCATTTTCGCGGGTCTTGCGAGTGCAACACCACCATGCCCAGCACCACCACGCCCACGGCGGCGGCATAGCTGATCCCCAACCGCCACTTGATGCGCGGGCCGGCGAGCCGGTGCAGCCAGTAAAGCCAAGCGGCGGCCAGCGGCGCTCCGACGTGCAGCCAATAGACGGTCGAACGAGTGAGCGGATGCCTCAGCTCGAACAAGCCGGAGACCCGCATCAGCGCTAAGCCGGTGACCAAAACCACGATCGAAGCGGCGAACAATGCGTAACCGACGCGCACGGCGCGGCGATTCCGGCGATTGCGAGAATTCAAGAGATGAATCACGCCGAACACGACGAACGGCACGATCAACAGCAGCCCCAGCGCCAAATGGGCCAGAAACATGATTTGATAAAAATAGTCCTGATAGGTTTGCCCCTGGGCCCATTCCAGCGCCGTAATGCCCGCCAGATAAGCCGAGTTGGCGCCCAGCAGGGCGACCAGGGCGAACACGAATAGCAGCAACTTGCGCAGCCGCGGGCCGACCGCGCGCACGTACTTTTTCGGCGCGGGCTGTGCGGATGGCGAGGAAGCGATCGGTGCAGACATCGAAGAACCCTTGAAAGTTGTTTCCGCGAGGACTTGAGACTTGCCGACGCGATGGCGCGCACAGGCGGCCGAGCGCTGATCGTTCGACCGACGACATATTCAACCGTGCGCAACTCGCGGCCAACGGAACGCGAGCCGCGGCTACGCCCTAGGCGGGTGCTCGGGAATCGAGCGGAATCCGGCCGCAAGGGAAACGGCCGTTTCGGGCAAGCGCCGGTCGCAGGCCCCAAGTTCGAGCGTCATGGCGCTCGAGCAGCAAGCCCATTGATCGATGCCGAAGCTAGGGCTTGCCGGCAGGGGCTGCGGAGCCGAAGGGGCCTGCCGGCCGCAGTTCGGGCCGTGGCACTTCGGCGGAGCGGACTCGCCGACGGCGTTTTCCGAATAGGGCGAATCGGAAGCAGGCGACGGGTCGGTCGCGGCTGCCGTATGCATGTACGCATGATGACCGATCATGACATAATCGCCGCAAGCCGCCAGGACCGGCTGGGCGCCCGAGGCCAGCAACAGCGCGAACGCCAAACAGCACCAAGGCGCCGGGCGGAGGCGCCCGAGAGTTTCGGCATCGACTGGGAAACCGCGCAGCATTCTGGAACTCAATGCGAAAATCTGCATCGGCGAAGTGTCATTCAAGATCATCGTATCTTAAATCTCAAGCCGTTGGGAGTCAATTTTCAATTGTCGTCTCGCCGCGAGCGTAGGACGGATTCTCAGTCCGTCTGCGTTGGGATGAAAACATTTGCGGCGCCCAGGAATCTCGCCATAATGACGGCCATGTCGGACGTGAATCCCTACGCCCCGCCGCAACACGACGTCGTCCTCGAAGCCATGCTGGCCGAGCCGGGCGGCGGGATCTGGCGCGAGGGAAAGCTTCTGGTGATGCACAAAAACGCGGTCTTGCCCGACCGCTGCGTGAAGTGCAACCAACCCGCATACGGCGGCCGGCTGAAGCGATCGCTCAGCTACCATCATCCGGCCGTCTATGTATTGATTCTGGCCGGCCTCTGGGTTTACATCATTGTCGCGCTGATCCTGCGGCATACCGCGAAGATCCAAATCGGCATCTGCGAGCGGCATCGCAACAAGCGGCGGCGGGCGATCGCGATGAGCTGGTTGCTGGTCGTCGGCGGGATCGCCGCGATCATTTTCGGCCTCGGCCTCGGCAATCGTCCTGGTGCGACCCCGTGGTTTGCACTGACGCTGCTGCTTGGCGGCGTCTTCGCATTCGTCGTCGGGTTGATTTATGCGGCCTTCGTCGTGCCGCCCGTGGCGCCGCACAAGATCGACAAAGAATATGTCTGGCTGAAAAAAGTCGCTCCCGGCTACTTGGCTGAATTGCCGCCCATCACGGGCTGACCGTCGGCGAAGGAGTTGAGGGGTCGGGCGATTCGATGCTCGGCTGAAGAAGATCGATTCCCGCGCTACTCCTCGGGCGGATCTCCTGGAATCTTCTCCATCCCACTCTTAGTGTGGAGCATCGCCCAGAGTGCGTAGTTGATGCTGTTTTCAATCGTCTGAGTATGCCCATCGCCAAACACCGCGATCACGACGCCGGGATGAGCGCTGTCGGGACCGGGCCAATCGGAGTTGGGCGGATACAGCCCGTTGTAAGTCGGGGCGACGCCATAAAGAGGAGCGGCGCCGCCGGCGCCCGTGCTCTTCAATTCGAAGCCGCCGCTTCCGCATGGTCTGCCGAGGGCGCCGCTGAAGAAATCGCCCCCTGCACAGGGCGCGCCGCCGGTCACCGAGTTCGTCAGCGCGACCCACAGCGCGCGGAAGACCATCGGCGCGCGGGTGCGAGGATTGAGACTAGTGAAGAGCAGCGAGCGCGGCTTGCCCGCGCCGCCTACCGGCGGAATGCCGGGCGGTTTAGCCGACGGCCAGTAATCGAACCACTGCGGAACCGTAAGCTCGGGAGTATAGCTCACGATCGGCGTCAGCTGTGGAGTCACCCATTGCCCCGACTTCGCCGCGACTTGATTACAGACGCTGCCGGCCGTCACTTCGGCGCACGCAATGGTGTTCGAGGAGCCGTCCCGAATGCTGGCGAACGTGCTGAACTCGCCGAACGTGAAGAGGCCTTTGTATTCTTTGGGAGCGGAGCTTTGCGGCGGTTCGGTATCTCCGCCGATCTGCACCGCCGGAAAATAGCCCACACCTTCGCTTCCGGCGTAGTTGGTCCACATCATGTTCATTGGCATCTCACCGGGGCCGCCGAAGGTCGTGTCCGAAGGACAACGAAAGGCGGGGATTTGCTGCGAATGCAGAAACATGAATCCGCTGCGTCCATATTCCGGCGGCGTCTTGGTGGAGTATTGGCCCGTGTAGACGGTCGGATTCTTGGGGTCGGACATGATCGAGATCTTCGAGCCGACCACGTTCAGTGGCTTCGCTTCGATAAGCCCCAAAATCGCGACCGTCCACGGATAGTGATAAGGCGCTTCCGGCGTCAATGGGCCGCTCTCGACATCGCCATTTCCCCAGATGGCATCGGCGGGAAAGCATTTGTAAATGTCCGCGTAGTTTTGCATTCCCAAGCCGAGTTGCTTGAGATTATTCGTACATTGCGAGCGACGGGCCGCTTCGCGCGACGACTGAATGGCAGGCACGACCAAAGCCAGCAGCATCGCGATGACGCCGATTACCACGAGCAGCTCCTTGAGCGTAAAGCCGCCGCGCCGCCGAAACTTTCTTTCATCCATGCAATCCGTGCTACAAACGCTCCGTTTCATTCCAAGCCGCGAAGATTTCGTCCCACGGGCCGGGTCAGATTCCGGTAGGAACATTGAAGTCCATGCGCTGAAAGTCGCTTTTCGCTCCGCGAAAAGACGTCTTTTCGCAGAGCGAAAAGCGACTTTGAAAGGGCGCCGCGCCGGCGCGGCGGAACTACCTCTCGGGCTCTTGTACATTGGAGCGACTCCTTGAAACTCCAACCGCCATCGGGCGAACCGGAACTCTACCGCTATCGTAGCCGTGCGCCGCACGAAATGCCTCATCCCGTCCGTGGAAGAATTATTCCAAGATTGCCGCACCCGGTTGCCCGGCGGCGAACCAGCGACGATAATCCCACCAAACAAAGCCCAATGCCCTTTCCCAACCGTTGCGAAAGACGCCGCGATGCTTCGCTTGGCCCCGCCGTTCCTGCTCTTATGGCTGTTCGCTCTCGCTCCGCTCCGTGCGGACGATGCCGAGACGCTGCCCGAGACGAAGCCGTTGACCTGGACGGGCGATCTGTCGGCCAAAATGCTCGACGGCTGCCACGAATTCATCGATCGCAAGATCGCCGCCTCGATCGAAACCCGGCAGCAGCATTGGCGGCGGGACTTTTCTTCGCGCGAAGCTTATGAAAAGTCGGTGGCCGAAAATCGGAGGCGGTTCGCTCGACAGATCGGCGCCGTCGATGCAAGGCTGCCGCCCGTCATGGAGCGGTTCGGCGACGACGACAACCCGGCCCTGATCGCCAAGACGGACCGCTTCAGCATCCATCAGGTCCGTTGGCCCGTGCTGGAAGGCATCGACGGGGAGGGATTGCTGCTCGAACCTGCTGCGAAGCCGCTGGCCGACGTCGTCGTGCTGACCGACGCCGATCAGACGCCCGAACAAGCGGCCGGCCTGGCGCCCGGCATCGCCGCGCCGCAACAGCTTGCACGGCGCCTGGCGGAGCAAGGCTGCCGGGTGATCGTGCCCGTGCTCGTCGATCGCGGCGATCGCTTTACGGGCAACCCGATCAGCGGGCGGCCGAATCCCGGCTACTCGCACCGCGAATGGATTTATCGCCAGGCCTATCACATGGGCCGGCACGTCATCGGCTACGAGGTGCAGAAGGTGTTGGCCGCCGCCGATTGGCTGAAACAGACCGCCGAGCCGGGCGCCAAGCTCGGCGTCGCCGGATATGGCGAAGGCGGATTGATCGCGTTTTATGCCGCCGCCGTCGATCCGCGCATCGACAGCGTGCTGGTCAGCGGCTATTTCCGTTCTCGCCAAGACGTGGCCGACGAGCCGCTGGAGCGAAACGTTTGGGCCCTGTTGCACGAGTTCGGCGACGCCGAAATCGCCAGCCTGATCGCGCCGCGAGATTTGATCGTCGAGTACAGCTCGGAGCCGCAGGTCGATAGCCGGCAAAGCACGACCCCGCCCGAGATTAGCGGCTTTCGGCTCACGGGCAGCCACGGCCGCCTGCAAACGCCCTCGCTCGAAAACGTGACGAGCGAGTTCCAGCGGATCGATGAGTTGGTGAAGCCTGGCTTTCAAAAGCGGCAATTGATTCAGAGCACGGACGAACGGCCGATCGGCCCGGCGTCGCCGCAGGCAGTATCCGCCTTTGCCCAGAGCTTGGGCGTCGCCGCGCCGCGGAAGTCGCCGCCCGCCAAGTCCAGGGAAGCGCGCGAGCAGGGCTTGTCCGATGCGCGCAAATCGTTCGATCCTGCCCAGCGGCAGTGGCGGCAAGTGAAGCAGTTGGAAGACCACGTGCAAGGGTTGGTCAATGATTCGCACGTACTGCGCGAGCAGTTCTTAAAGATTGATGCCGCCTCGGTCGAAACATTGGTCGAGGGCGCCAAGCCGTTTCGCAAATACGCCTGGGAAGAGGTGTTCGGAAAATTCGACGATCCGCTGCGAGACGCCAAACCCCGTTCGAGAAAGATCTACGATCGGCCGCACTGGACCGGTTATGAAGTGGTGCTCGACGTGCTGCCCGACGTCTTCGCCTGGGGCGTGCTGCTCGTGCCGAAAGACGCGCAGCCCGGCGAGCGTCGGCCGCTGGTCGTTTGCCAGCATGGCCGCAACGGCGTGCCGAAGGACACGATCGAGGGCGACCAGCGGGCCTATCACGATTTCGCGGCGAAGCTGGCCGACCGCGGCTTTATCGTGTTCGCTCCGCACAACCCGTACCGCGGCGAAGATCGCTACCGCATGCTTTCGCGAAAGGCGAACGGGGTGAAAGCCTCGTTGTTCTCGTTCATCCTGACCCAGCACGAACAGATTCTGAATTGGCTCGAAACGCTGCCGATGGTCGATCGCAAGCGGATCGCGTTCTATGGCCTGAGCTACGGCGGCGAGACGGCGGTCCGCGTGCCGCCGCTTCTCGAACGATACTGCTTGTCGATCTGCTCGGCCGACTTCAACGATTGGACGCGCAAGGTCGCCTCGACCCATCACGCTTGCAGCTTCATGAACACGATCGAGTGGGAGATGCCCTACTTTGACATGGGCCGCACGTTCAGCTATTCGGAGCTTGTGACCTTGCTGGCGCCGCGGCCCTTCATGGTCGAGCGCGGCCATGCCGACGGCGTGGCGCCCGACGAATGGGTCGCCAGCGAATACGCCAAAGTCCGCCGGCTCTACGATCGACTGGGCATCGGCGATCGCACCGCGATCGAGTTTTTCAATGGCCCGCACACGATCAACGGCCAAGGAACGTTCGCGTTTTTGCATCGGCAGTTGCAATGGCCGGAGCGGCGAGGGGAGTGATTGGGAGGCTGGGGGTTCGCGATGCAGCATCGAGCGAGAACCGTTGAGCAGGCGAGCGGGAGGCGTAAGCCTCCTGGTAGTTCCGCGGTTCGTTTCCGCGCCTTGGAGAGCCTTGCGTTCGCGGGGTTATCGTTTCTCTTGCTCGCGCCGATGACCGCGGCACTCGCTGTGCCGGACGAAGAAACCGCGTTGGCCGCGATCGCACGCCTCGGCGGGCGATACGAGCGCGATGTCGAAGCGGCGGGGAGCCCGGTGGTGAAAGTGGTTCTCAGCGGGGCCGCCGTCGACGATGCGGCGCTGGGATCGCTCAAGCCGCTCGAGCAACTGCGCGAACTTTATCTGCTCGAAACCGAAGTCACCGATGGCGGCCTGCGGAACTTGAAAAATTGGCCGCAACTTGAAACGCTCGATCTGGGTGATGCGCCGATCACCGACACCGGCATGCGCTATCTCACCGAATTGAAGCAACTCGTCAAGCTCGATCTCAACTATACCAAGATCACCGACGACGGCTTATCGCACTTGCGAGATCTTCCCCGGCTGCTCGCGCTGGGCCTTTGGCACACGAACATTTCCGGTCAGGGCCTCGCTCATTTGCGGAATTCCGCCAAGTTGGAATCGCTCGATCTCACGGAGACCGCCGTGACCGGCGACGGGCTGGCGAAGCTCGCCAAGTTCGAGCGGCTCAAAACGCTGGTGCTCGATTTCACTTCGCTGGGAGACTCCGATTTCCGCCATCTCGAGCCGCTCGAAGGGCTGGAAGTTCTGGGCCTGGAACAGACGCAGATTACCGATAGCGGCTTGAAGCGCCTGGCCGGCCTGCGACGGCTGAGGTCGTTGAACCTGGCCGAGACGTCCGTCACGGGCGCCGGTTTCGCCCGACTAAGCGGCCTCGCGCAATTGGAAAACCTCGACTTGAGGTTTACCGCCCTCACCGACTCGGGTCTCGGCCATCTGGCGTCGCTCAAGCAACTCGTCTCGCTCGATCTCCAGCGAACCGCGATTTCCGACGCCGGGCTAGAGCGGCTTCGCGGCTTGTCCAAGCTCAAATCGTTGGTGCTGGCCGAGACCACCGTCGGCGATTCCGGATTGGAGCGGCTCGCCGCGCTTGCCGGCTTGGAATCGCTTTCGCTGTGGAAAACCCGCATCAGCGACTCGGGCTTGTCGCAATTGAGGCGCCTGCCGCGCCTTCGCGCGCTCGATCTGGGCGAAAACGAAATCGGCGACGACGGGCTGAAGGCGCTCGCCACGCTGCGCGACTTGAAAAAGCTGGGCCTGGCCGCGACCGAAATCAGCGACGATGGATTGGCCAGCCTGCGCGGCATGACGCTACTCGAATCGCTCGACCTGACGCGCACCGAAATCAGCGACGACGGGTTGGCCCGGCTGGCGCCGCTGCAATTATTGCGCTCGTTGCAATTGGCCGGGACCGAAATCGGCGACAAGGGGGTGGCGAAGCTCGCAGCGCTTGCGAGCTTGCGGGAACTGGGTCTGCAAGGGACCGACGTCAGCGACGATGCGGTCGCTTCGCTCCAGCGGGAATTGCCCAAATTGAAAGTCGTGCGTTGAGCAGCGGTCGCTTGGAAGGGCGGAAGAAGTTGCTCGAAATGGTTTCTCATCGGAAGCCGGCCAGCGTTTTCCTCGAAGGCGGCCAAATGGATCGAAGATGACCAACGAAAAGCGGCCGCCTTCGCTTGTTTGGATCGGAAACCATTGTTATCGGAAACTAGCATCGCCCAAGCGTTCTTCCTCGAAGGCGGCCAAATGGAATCGAAGATGACCAACCAAAAGTGGCCGCCTTCGCTTGTTCGCATAGGAAACGGTTGATATTGGAAAGCAGCGCCGCCCAAGCGTTCTTCCTCGAAGGCGGCCAATTGGAACAAGAACGACTGCGATCCGACCCGCGAATAAGACCGTGACAACCTGCCTAGAGCGACCCTCGGAATCGAACGAAACACAGCCGCGTCCCGGGATGAACGGCTGGATTTATCGCATTCCGCCAAAAACCGAAGGCCAGCACCGCCAAAAAGGAAGGCGGGCGGCGTCTCACCGCCCCACCTTCGGTTCTTGGCCTTGGGCCGGCGCTCGGGTCGGTTCCCACCGAAGCCCGATCCTCCGCCCAAGCATATTGATTTTAACAAGGCCCAACGCCTTGTCGGGAGATACCCCGCGCGAAAATACCCAGGACAGCCACTTGACTCCTCAGGCTCTTTCAGGGATGGCCAACTTGACTGAAGATGACGCGCCTCGAGTGGCCATCTTCGGCTGGCGCCTCTCCCAAGCCGCACATCGGCCTCCTGTCGGCGGCGGCACGCATTGCCATTCTAACTCAAATCTGGCTTGGTCAGGACGTCATCTTCCTGACCCGACCAATTGAGACGACGCAGCCGATGGATCGCGAGGGAGGCGAGGCGGAGGGGATGCAAGCACGACCCCCTCGTGACGGAGCAGCCATTGCTTCCGCTCGATCCCCCCGCCGTAGCCGGTCAGCCCTTGGTTCGCCCCGACGACTCGGTGGCAGGGCACGACGATCGCGATCGGATTCGAGCCGTTGGCCAAGCCGACCGCCCGGCACGCCGTCGGCCGACCGATGCGGGAGGCGATCGTCCCGTAGGAAACCGTTTCGCCGGCGGGAATGGTACGCAGGGCCGCCCACACTTGTTGCTGAAAGGGGCTGCCCTTGGTGACGACGGCGACGCCGTCGATGGCCCGCAGGTCGCCGGCAAAATAAGCCCTTAAACGCGAAACCGCCTCGCCTGGCTCCCGTGCAGAATGTAGCGTGTAGCGGCCGCAGTGACGGGCCAAGAGGCGCTGCAACCGATGCTCGTAGCCGTCGAAATCGACGGCCCGCAAATTCGTCCCGTCTGACACTACGTACACGACGCCAATCGGGGACTCGAACTCATTTTGACATAAATCTATCATCTATTTCCTCCGTGCAGCGGGCGGCCGTTGAGGCCGCCGAGCGATTGCCAAAGTAAAACGGCGGCGTAGCCGCGCCACGGCCGCCAACGATCTGCCCTCGCACGCAATTCTGCGGGGGAGAGACCGGATGCCTTGACCAGCCCGAGGTCGCCAGCCGGAAAAGCGTCGGGCCAGCCAACCGCTCTCAACAGCAGATACTCGACGGTCCAGTCGCCGACGCCCGGCAGCTCGACGAGCGCGGCCCGCACACGGTCGGGATCGGCGCCAGGATCCAAGCGAACGTTGCCCTCGGCGACTGCGATCGCGAAGCCCTTGACGGTTTCCGCGCGGCGCGCCGTCAAGCCCAACGATTGAAGATCGGCGAGGCTCGCCGCCGCCAACGAGTCGGGCGACGGAAAGGCGGTCGTGAGGGCGCCGTAGGGGGTCGCGCTGGCTCGTCCAAAACGCCGGGCCAGGCGGCCGGCTAGCGTCGTCGCCGCACGGACGCTGATCTGTTGACCAAGAATCGTCCGGATGCCGCACTCGAACCCGTCGAACGTCCCCGGTATCCGCGGTCCCGGCCAGCGCTTGAAAAGCGGCGCCAGCAACGGATCTTCCGAGACGCGCTCGGCGACTGCGAGAGGCTCCGCCCGGACGTCGAGCATCGCCTTGAGCCGGGATAAGACGGACGGCAGAACCGGACCCAGCCCGGTCGAAACCAAAACCTGAACCGTATGGTCCTTCCGCCCAGGGCCGA
>Ga0134126_10004130_pt1 | contig 18189 bp, 18 predicted proteins | sample KB31752_FD_96881 | JGI IMG/M metagenome (GOLD analysis project Ga0134126, IMG submission 96881) | Terrestrial soil microbial communities with excess Nitrogen fertilizer from Kellogg Biological Station, Michigan, USA - KB3-175-2 | ecosystem: Environmental > Terrestrial > Soil > Unclassified ...
AGCATGAGGGTCTTAGGGTCATTCCGCCGCGCGCAGCGTGCGGGAGAGGCCGAGATCTCCGCCGCGCAGCGAGCGGTAATATTCCGCGTCGGCGGGATTGTCGGTGTGGCGGACGAGATCGGTGACCGGCGCATAGGCCAGCATGCGCCCGCCGTCGGGCAGCGCCGTGCAGGAGAAGCGCAGCACCTGACCGTCCTTCAGCTTGATGGGGATCGGCGTGGAATCGCCGCTTCGCATCATCTCCATGCGGCGCGCAATGAAGGAGTTGAGCTCCTCGGCCGGCATCTCATAGGCACCGGTGTCGCGGCCATGATACATCAGCGCGATGAAGGGCGGCCGCGAATCGGCCTTCGCGTCGGGCAGCGCGAAGTAGTGGCGGAAGGCGCGGTTGATGAACACCGCGCGGGTATCGGCGTCGAGCAGCACGATGCCGATATCGACCTGGTCGAGCGCAGACGACAGCCGCGTCGCGGTCGCGTAATGACGCCGCTCCAGCGCAAAGGCATCCAGCATCCATTGCCTGAGCAGGCCGGTCACGGCGGCGGTGCCGCCGGCGGTCATCGCCAGCATGGCGAGCCGGATGAGGTCGCCGCTGTCGTAGCCGGGGACGGCGCGGTGATCGAGGAAGAACAAGGCTGCTCCCGTGACGGCGATCGCCGCGCTGACGGAAGCGGAGGCCAGCCCGCTGAGCGAGCCGGCGAAGGCCACGATGCAGACGAGCAGCGGCGCCGGATTGGGGACGGCGAACAGGCTGCGATCGATCGCGAAGGCGACCAGCGTCGTCGCTGCCGCGAGCGCCGGTCCTGCGATGGTGCGCCAGTTCAACTGCATGCCGTCTCTTGCCTTCGCGCAAGGGTTCAGGACGCGAGCTTGACAACCAATTCTTGCGTCGTTGCGTACGGCTCCGAATTTTCCGTCCTTCTGCTTAAGGAGGCGTTCATTCGTTCTGCGGAGCTTTCGGATTATTCGATAAAAAGCCGGCGAACGCGGAACGGCCGCCGCCCGTTACCTTGTGGGATGGCAGAGGATTGGAGATCGCGAGCGAGAATGGCGCGCTTGGCGCCTTCGTGGATCTAAAGCGGCATCGCCTGACAGGCCTTGAGCGACAGCACCGTGAGCGTGACGACAAGACACAGCGAGAACGCGCCGAATGCGAGCGAAGCGACGACGGCGTCGGTCAGTCGCGACGAGGCGACGGGAGGGCTCTGGCCGCTGAAGCCGATTGCGCCGGGCGACCGTGTCATGGCCTTAAGGATCCTTGTGCGGCGCGGGCGAATCACCCGCGACGGCAGACCTTCGCAACCGCCGCTGGCATAATTGCGGCAAGTTGACCGTCGATCCGCCACAAGCGTTAAGGGTTGTTAACGAATTCCTGCCGCTCAAGCGCTGGCCGCGATACTCGCGCTGTCGTCCACTTCGTCCGGGCGCCAGTCCATCGCGACGAAGCCCGGCGTCTGCTCGACCCGTTTCAGCCAGGCGCGGATCGCCGGGAACGTGGAGAGCTCGAAGTCGCAGAGTTCGGCGAGATGGGTATAGCCATAGAGCGCGACGTCTGCGACGGAGAGCTGGTTCGCGGCAAAATAGTTATGTGTCTTGAGGTGATTCTCCATCACCTGCAGCGCCGCATAGCCGCGCTCCATCCAGTCTTCCAGCGCATGCGTTTGCAGCACGCGGCCGCCCTTGACCAGCGCCAGCCAGAAATAGGCCGCGCCGATATTCGGCTCCAGCGCGTGCTGCTCGAAGAACATCCATTGCAGCGCTTCGGCGCGCTCGATCCGCGACTCCGGCGTTAGCGGCGTGCCGTTGGCAACGAACCAGAGGATGGCGTTGGACTCGGCGATGTAGCGGCTCTCGGCGACCTCGAGCAGCGGCACCTGGCCGCTCGGGTTCTTGGCGAGGAAATCCGGCGTGCGGCTCTCGCCGCGCAGAATGTCGATCTCGACCGCTTCGTAGGGCATGTTGAGCAGCGCCAGCGCTAGGCGGACCTTGTAGCTGTTGCCGGAGCGCTGCATCGAGTAGAGCTTGTACATTCGAACCGTGCTGGATGAGTGTGATGCGCCGAGCGCGGCCGACGCTGTTTGTTTGTCGTGCCGTAACACGGCCAAACAATGATGCCGATACCGTTGCACTGCAAGGCCTGGGGAAGAGAAAAGTCGAAAACCTCTACCGCACTGCAAACGTGCGGAACAGTCTCCTATGACGCGCCTACAATTCGGATCACGCTTGCGCGATGCGCGGCGCGCCAACCGTCGCGCTCTCGCGACTTCTCATGGCGCGGTGCAGTGTAAGGCTGTAGAGGGCGAGCATCACGATGAGGCCTGACGGGATTCCGGTGGCGCCGGCAAGCCCGCGTGAGATGAGCGGTACGATCCATGCGGCGGCGAGCAGGCTGATCTCGTAGTCGTGGAAGCCGCATTTGAGCCCATGACGCACGAAATAGGCGATTGCGATCGCCAGCACCACGAGATCGTAGTCGAGCACGTAGGGCGTTGCGAGCAGGCTCGCGGTTGCAAGCGCGGAAGCCTTCAGCTCGAATGCGGCGTCACTGCGCCAGAGCCACGCCAGCGTCGTGGCGAGGACGATCCCCAGCGCGATCTGAATCGCGTAAGCCGTGTGCACAGTGGCGCCCCAATTGCGCGCGGCCGAAAATGCCGACTGGATCTTCTCCCAGCCGGTACCGCCCTGTTCCAGCACGACGACTTGCGTGAAATTCATGGAGTCGAAGAAGGCATGCCAGACGCCGCTGCCAAGCGTCGCAAAGCTGATCGCGATCAGCGCGGCAATCGTGGCAATCGCCGCGGCAATGGTGCTCCAGCGCTGGCTTGCCACGAACGCGATCGGAATCAGCACGCCGAATTGCGGCTTGTAGGCGAGGACACCGATCAGCACGCCCGCGATCCACGGCCGGCGGTCGAGCAGGTGAAGCGCGCCGCCGAGCAGCGCCGCGGTCAGGAATCCGTTCTGGCCGTGACCGATGTTGACGAGCACGGCAGGGAATGCGGAGGCGATCAACAGCGTCTCGGTTCGCGGCAGGATGGCGCGCAGCGTCGCAAGATAGGCTGCAAAGCTCGCGGCGAGCCATAGCGCGAGCCCGAGCGCATAGGACAGGGCTGCGACCAGGACGGCGATCGCAAAGAAGAACGGCGGATAGTGCCAGCCGTAGAACGGCACCTCGCGTCCGCCGAAGGTTGCTTTTTCCGCCGCATGCTGGAGCGCGGGGTCATAGGCATCGGCGGACTTGCCCTGCCAGGTCAGCGTCCCTGCCGCATAGACATTCGAGAAGTCGGTGCCGATCGGCTTGCCATTGCGGTCGATCAAGCCATCAGAGAGCGCGATCCAGCCTGCGAAGGCGAGGCTGCCGATCACGAGCAGAATGAGGCTGTAACCGCGCCCGCGTGCGGGCGTCAGCCAGTTGCCGGATCGCAGGGCTTCCCAGATATCTTGCCAGATATGAGCCATTTCGCTGCAGAATTTTAGGAATGTTGCGCGGACGTTAGCGCCGTCCCTTTAATGTTCCCTAAAATTCACCCGCATTTGTCGAAGCTTCTTGCGATGCAGCGGGCGTCGGAATAGGGTGCGAACATTCCCTCAAATGGAATCGTGGGCGCCTCGTTCACGACGCATGGCCAAAGGAGCCGATGATGCCCTTCCTGTCCGCTGCGCTCGACCGTGTGAAGCCGTCCGCGACGATCGCGGTCACGGATAAAGCACGCGCGCTGAAAGCGGCGGGCCGCAACGTCATCGGCCTCGGTGCGGGCGAGCCCGACTTCGACACGCCCGACAACATCAAAGAGGCCGCGATCAAGGCGATCAAGGACGGCAAGACCAAGTATACCGATGTCAGCGGCATCCCCGAGCTGAAGGAGGCGATCATCGCCAAGTTCAAGCGCGAGAACGAGCTGACCTACAAGCCGAACCAGGTCATCGTCGGCACCGGCGGCAAGCAGGTGCTCTACAATGCGCTGGTGGCGACCATCAATCCGGGCGACGAGGTGATCATCCCCGCGCCCTATTGGGTGAGCTATCCTGAGATGGTGGCGCTGGCCGGCGGCGAGTCGGTTCCCATCGTCTGCACCGCCGAGAGCGGCTTCAAGCTGCGTGCAGCGGATCTGGAAAAGGCGATCACGCCGAAGACCAAGTGGATCATCCTCAACTCGCCGTCGAACCCGACCGGCGCGGCCTATACCCGCGCCGAGCTGAAGGCGATCACCGACGTGCTGGTCAAGCATCCGCATGTCTGGGTCATGACCGACGACATGTACGAGCATCTCGTCTATGACGACTTCGCGTTCACGACGCCGGCGCAGATCGAGCCGAAACTGTACGGGCGCACGCTCACCGTGAACGGCGTGTCGAAGGCCTATTGCATGACGGGCTGGCGCATCGGCTATGCCGGCGGTCCGGCCGAGCTGATCAAGGCGATGGCGACCATCCAGTCGCAGTCGACCTCGAACCCGTCCTCGATCGCGCAATGGGCTTCGGTGGAGGCGCTGAACGGCTCGCAGGATTTCATCCCCGCGAACAACAAGGTGTTCAAGGAGCGGCGCGACCTCGTGGTGTCGATGCTCAGTCAGGCCAATGGCATCGACTGCCCGCGGCCCGAGGGCGCGTTCTACGTCTATCCGTCCTGCGCCGGCACCATCGGCAAGGCCACGGCCTCGGGCAAGAAGCTCGCGAGCGACGAGGATTTTGTCACTGAATTGCTGGAGGCCGAAGGCGTCGCGGTGGTGCAGGGCTCCGCGTTCGGGCTTGGACCGGCGTTCCGCATCTCCTACGCGACCAAAACGTCCGATCTCGAAGATGCCTGCAAGCGCATCCAGCGCTTCTGTGGCAATTTGAGATAGTCAAATCAATTCTGGCGTGGCGGTTCGGGAACTGCCGCGCCGGTGTCCGTTTCCGCGCGTTCACAGGAACCCGGAGCCTTGGGCCTTCGCGCCACACCTTGGAAGTTTTGATGACTTCGGTGCGCGGTGCCTTGTTTTGGACACGGCGCTTCCTTCCTGTCCCTCCGCATTTTCAATTCGTCTTCGCGGAGAACAGACCATGCGACTTTCCACCTTCCTGATCGCTACCGCCGCATTCGCGGGCTCCTTCGCCAGCGCCAATGCGATGCCGGCCTATCACGCAGGCGTGCTCGAATGCCGCGGTGGACAGAATGTCGGCTTTATCGTGGGATCGGTCGCCAGTCTCGAATGCGTATTCCAGAGCCCGGGGCACCGCCCCGAAGCCTACACGGCCATCGTGCGGCGCATCGGCGTCGATCTCGGCGTCACCGCGCAGACCCAGTTCACCTGGGCGGTCAACGCGCCGAACACGCGGCTCGGCTATGGCGAGCTCGCCGGCACCTATGGCGGCGTCGGAGCCAACGCGTCGATCGGCATCGGCGGCGGCGGCAACTTCCTGGTCGGCGGCCCGCGCAACGCCTACGCGCTACAGCCGATCAGCGTGCAGGGCCAGACCGGGCTGAACGTCGCCGCCGGCATCGCCGGCCTCGAGCTCGAGCCCGTGGGCTTCCCCCATCGCCACTGGCATCATCGCCGCCGTCACGGCTGACGCAATCATCAACGTCGATCGATCAGGGGCCCGCGAAAGCGGGCCTCTTTTCTTTGGCGCGATGGAACTGGTTGTGGCATAGAAAGAAAAGTGCCCTGGGCCTTGTTCTCCGTCCGCATCACATCTTTCAGCCGGAGTTTTCTTCATGCGTCGCTCACTTCTCCTTGCCGCGCTTGCTGCAAGCTTTTTTGCCGTGCCCATTTCCCATGCGCAGCAGCCGATGGACCGCGTGCAGGTCGGCGTGCTCGAATGCCGCGGTGGCGCCAGTATCGGCTTTGTCGTCGGCTCCGTGACCAATCTCGGCTGCGTGCTGCGCGTCGAGGGTTATCCGGAAGACCGCTACATCGCGACCATCCGCAAGGTGGGCCTCGATCTCGGCATCACACAGGAGACCGCGCTGGCCTGGGGTGTCTATGCGCCGGTGGCCCGTCTCGGGCCGGGCGACCTCGCCGGCGACTATGCCGGCGCGCAGGGCAGCGCCTCGCTCGGCATCGGCGCCGGCGGTAACGTGCTGGTCGGCGGTTCCGACAATTCGATCGCGTTGCAGCCGCTGAGCGTGCAAGGTCAGGTCGGCGTCAACGTTGCCGCCGGATTGGAAAGCCTGGAACTGCGGCCGGGACGTTAATTGTTCTCCTCGCCCCGCTGTTCGCGGCGGCGAGAGGGTCGGGCGAGGGCTCTCCACCCGGAGCTTGTGCAAAGCTCGCGCCGTAACGAAGCTTGCTTCGACGTTTCTCTTTTTCTAACGGCCGCGGAGAGCGGCCTTTGCCTCTCTCCGTGAAGAACGGGGACAGGTTACGGACGAGCGCGCGCCCCCGCATCGCAGCGACGATTTCTCGCTTGCCAAAACATAGGGGCAGGCAGAGCATGAACCTTTGCCGACCCAATCACGGGCCGAGCTCCGAACCCAAGGAGGCGGCGAATGGGACAAGACGTCAGAAGTCCCCGAGGTCCACGGTGCATTGCGCTGGTGGGCCCTTTCCAAAGCGGTAAAACCACACTTCTCGAAGCCATCCTCGCGCGAACAGGCGCGGTCCACAAAGCCGGCAGCGTCGATGCCGGAACCTCCCTCGGCGATGCCAGTCCCGAAGCCCGCCACCACAAGATGAGCGTCGGCCTCACGGCTGCCACCACCACCTTCATGGGCGAAAGCTACACTTTCATCGATTGTCCGGGTTCGGTCGAGTTCGCGCACGACATGCGCGCGGCGCTGCCCGCCGTCGACGCTGCGATCGTGGTGTGCGAGGCGGACGAGAAGAAGCTGCCGCAGCTTCAGATCATCCTGCGCGAGCTGGAAGAGCTCAAAATCCCGCGTTTTCTGTTCCTCAACAAGATCGACCGCGCCAACAAGCGCATCCGCGAGACGCTCGCGACGCTGCAGCCTGCCTCGCGCGTCCCGCTCGTGCTCCGTCAGATCCCGATCTGGAACGGCGAATTGATCGAAGGCTTCGTCGACCTCGCGCTGGAGCGGGCCTTCGTCTATCGCGAGCACAAGGCCTCCGAGGTGATCGAGCTCAACGGCGGCGATCGCGACCGCGAGAAGGAAGCGCGCTTCTCGATGCTGGAGAAGCTTGCCGACCATGACGACGCGCTGATGGAGCAGCTGCTCGAGGACATCCAGCCGCCGCGCGATGCCGTGTTCGACGATCTCTCCCGCGAATTGCGCGAAGGAGCGATCTGTCCGGTGCTGCTCGGCTGCGCGATCCGCGAGAATGGCGTGCTGCGTCTGATGAAGGCGCTGCGCCACGAATCGCCCGGTGTTGCCGAGACCGCCAGGCGTCTCGGCGTGCCCGAGTCCAAGGATGCGTTGGGCTATGTGTTCAAGACCATGCATTTGCAGCACGGCGGGAAGTTGTCGCTGACGCGGCTGCTGTCAGGCCATCTCGACGACGGCGCGACGCTGCAATCCTCGGCAAGCGGATCCGGGCGCATTTCCGGCATCCTCGCCGTCAACGGCGCCTACGATACGAAGCGAGGGGCGGCCGAAGCCGGCGAGACCATCGCGCTCGGCAAGCTCGACGCCGTCAAGACCGGCGATACGGTCTCGAACGGCAAGGCCGCGCCGCCGTCGCTGGTGGCGATCGCGGCGACCCCGGGCGTGCTCGCCATCTCCATCGCGGCGACCGACCGCAAGGACGACGTCAAGCTCGGCCAGGCGCTGTTCAGGCTCAACGAGGAGGACCCCTCGCTCTCGATGGTGCAGAATGCGCGCACCCACGACACCGTGCTGTGGGGGCAGGGCGAGATGCATCTGCGCGTGGCGCAGGAGCGGCTCAAGGACCGGTTCGGCGTCAGCGTCAAGGCGCATCCGCCCGCGATCGGCTACCAGGAGACCATCCGTAAAGCCATCACCCAACGTGGCCGGCACAAGAAACAGTCCGGCGGCCACGGCCAGTTCGGCGACGTGGTGCTCGACATCAAGCCGTTGCCGCGCGGCGAAGGCTTCAAGTTCGAGGAAACCGTGGTCGGCGGCGCGGTGCCGCGCAACTATATTGGCGCGGTCGAAGAGGGCGTGGTCGATGGCCTGGCACGCGGGCCGCTCGGTTTTCCCGTGGTGGACGTGCAGGTGACGCTGACCGACGGCTCCTATCACAGCGTCGACTCCTCCGATCTGGCGTTCCGCACCGCCGCGCGCGTCGGCGTCGGCGAAGGCCTGCCGCATTGTCAGCCGGTGCTGCTGGAGCCGATCTACGTGGTCGAGATCGTCTGTCCGACCGATGCCACCGCCAAGATCAACGCGATCCTGTCGGCGCGGCGCGGGCAGATCCTGAGCTTCGATACGCGAGAGGGCTGGCCGGGCTGGGACTGCGTTCGTGCCCAGATGCCGGAGTCGGAGATCGGCGAACTGATCGTCGAGCTGCGCTCGGCCACCGCCGGCTCCGGCAGCTTCACCCGCCAGTTCGACCACATGGCGGAAGTGACGGGCCGCGCCGCCGACCAGATTATCGCCGCCCATCGCGACGCGGCGTAGTTTATTCCGTCATTCCGGGTTCGGCGCTGACGCACCGTCCCGGAATGACTTCACTCTCTTCAAGTCTCCCGCTTCATGAACACCGCCGAGACATCGCACCGGGTAGTGCTCGAGGGCCATGCTCGACTCCCATCGCAACATTGCGCTCGCTTGCGCGCTCAGCGCGCTCGCCGGCTATGTGGATGGCATCGGCTTTCTGCATCTCGGCGGTCTGTTCGTCTCGTTCAGAGCGGAAACTCGACGCGAATGGGCGTCAGCCTCGCCGAGGGGCAGTTTCACGCCGCGGCCGAGGCGCTCGGTCTGATCGCGCTGTTCGTGCTGGGAGCGGCCTGTGGCAGTTTGATCGTGCTCGGCCGGAGCCGCTATTCGCAGTCCGAGGTGCTGCTCGTCGAAGGTCTTCTGCTCGCAGCCGCCGGCCTGTGCAACGCATTCGGTCTCGAGGGTCTTGCCGTCGCTGCGATCGTGCTGGCGATGGGGCTGGAGAACGCCGTATTCCAGATCGAGGGCGGCTCCGGCCTCGGCCTGACCTATGTCACCGGCGCGCTGGTAAAGGTCGGCCAGCTCCTTGCCGCCGCCTTGACCGGCGGAGCACGCCTCGGCTGGGTGCCGAACCTCCTGCTCTGGGCGGCGTTGGTCGCGGGCGGGGTTTGCGGCGCGCTGGTCTATCAGCGCATCGCGCTCGCCGCGATCTGGTTTGCCGGCGCTGCGGCACTGGCGCTGAGCGCCTGGGTCGCCGGCGCGGCGGGCAAGCGCCATTGACAGAGCCGGCGGCTTGCCCGAATGGACAGCGATGACATCTGCACCGACACCCCGCGCCGCGTGCCTGATCGGCTGGCCGGCTGCGCATTCGCGCTCGCCGCTGATCCATCGTTATTGGCTGCGCACGCTCGGCATCGAGGGCGGCTATGTCATCGAGGCGGTGCCGCCGGAGGATTTGCGCGATTTCGTGCTGCGGCTGTCGCCGCGCGGCTTCGTCGGCGCCAACGTCACCCGTCCGCACAAGGAAAGCGTGCTGGCGCTCTCCGCGCCGGATGCGCGCGCGCAGGCGATCGGCGCCGCCAACACGCTGTGGTTCGCCGACGGTGAATTGCGCTCGACCAACACCGATGTGGAAGGCTTCGTCAACAATCTCGACGCCTGCGCGCCCGGCTGGGACAAGGCCGGTGAGGCGCTGGTGCTGGGGGCCGGCGGCTCCTCCCGCGCGGTGGTGTTCGGCCTGATCGAGCGCGGCATCGAACGCGTGCATCTGGTCAACCGCACGCTCGCGCGCGCAGAAATGCTGGCGCAGAAATTTGGACCGTCGGTTCGACCGGCGAGTTGGGAGGCAATCGGCAGTTTGCTGCCGCGTGCAGGGCTGCTGGTCAATACCACCTCGCTCGGCATGCACGGCCAGCCGCCGCTCGACATCGATACCGGCAGACTGCCGCAAGATGCCGTTATCGCCGATAACGTCTATGTGCCGCTCGAGACGCCATTGCTTGCGAATGCGAAGGCGAGGGGACTGCGCAGCGCCGACGGGCTCGGCATGCTCCTGCATCAGGCCGTGCGCGGATTCGAGTTGTGGTTCGGCAAGCGGCCGCAGGTGACGCCGGAACTTCGTGCGATCGTGGAAGCCGATCTCACGCACGCGTGACCCGCCAAAGCGTGAAGCGGTTTGGCGATGAGATCACGCGCACTTCACTAAAATTTGGCGCTGGAATAGGGGCCGGAGGTCGGGGTGTGGCGTTGGATCATGCCTGTACAGCCGGAGTTCCCTTCATGCTTGCCCACCGTTCCTCGTTCCGCCGCTCCTTGATTGCTCTTGCGATGGTGGCCGCCTCCACGGTCCTTGCCATCGCGCAAAGAGCGCCCGTTCCCTCGCGCGTTCGCGGCACCGTCCAAGCCGTCGAAGGCGATGCGCTCACGCTGAAGTCGCGCACGGGCGAGGACGTCAGGCTGCACATGGCCGCCGACATGCGGGTCGCCGGCATCATCAAGACTTCGCTGGCCGACATCAAGGTCGGCTCGTTCATCGGCACCACGACAGTGCCGGGAACGGACGGCACGCCGACCGCCGTCGAGGTTCACGTCTTTCCGGAAAGCATGCGCGGCACCGGCGAGGGTTCGCGGCCCTGGGACCTCAAGCCCAACTCGACGATGACCAATGCGACGGTGTCCGAGAGCGTGATCGGCAATGACGGGCACACGCTGCGGGTCAAATACAAGGACGGCCAGAAGACGGTGCGGGTCACGCCGGAAACGACGGTCGTGACCTATGCGCCGGCCGACAAATCCAGCCTCAAGGCCGGCGCCAAGGTGATCGCCGCCATGAAGCAGTTGCCGGATGGCTCGTTCGAAACCAACCGCGTCAGCGTCGGCCGCAACGGGCTAACCCCGCCGATGTGACATTTATGCCTGCGCTTGTGCAGACATAAATGTCATCCGGGGGCGCGCGACCAGCGCGAACTAGGGTGCGCAATTGCGCACCTGAGGATATCGAGATTCCGGGTTCGGTCGTGCGGACCGCCCCGGAATGACGGCCAGGTCGGAGGAATACCCCTTCCCGTTCGGGGTTGCGATGTTTGAAGCAAGCAACCCTTGAGGGACAAGCCTATGCCGAAACCGAGTTCCATGCTGCCACGCCTGCTCGTAGCCTCGTTCACCGCGATGACCATTCTCGCGTCATCGGCCATCGCGCAACAGGCGCCGATGACGCGTATCCGCGGCACCATCGAGACGGTCGACGGCAACACGCTCGGCATCAAGACGCGCGAAGGCGCGGATGTAACGGTGAAGATGACCGAAAACGTCGCCGTCTTTGCCCTGGTCAAGACCTCGCTGTCGGAGGTCAAGGAAGGCTCGTATATCGGCATTTCGGCGATGCCGGAGCCCGACGGCACGCAGAAGGCATTTGCCGTTCACATCTTTCCGGCAAACCAGCGCGGCGCCGCCGAACGGTTCCACCCCTGGGATGCCCGGCCCCACTCGACCATGACCAATGCGACGGTGGCCGAGACGGTGAAGGGAACCGAAGGCCAGAACATCCTGGTCAAATACAAGGGCGGCGAGAAGAAGGTCGTGGTGCCGCCGGACAGGCCGGTCGTGACCTTTGTCGCGAGCGACAAGTCTGAAGTGAAGCCAGGCGCAAAAGTCATCATCTTCGGCGCGGCGAAGAAGGACGACGGCACACTGGAGGCGGGCCGCGTCAACGTCGGCCGCGACGGAATTACACCGCCGATGTGACATTTATGTCTGCGCGAGCCCAGACATAAATGTCGTTTCCCGCCGTTTGACGATGGCTCGCCTTGTCCCAGAAGAAGGAGGCCGGAAAAATGAAAGCAATGATAATCGCATTTTCTGCCGCAGCCTTGATTGTCGCCGCTCCCGCTGTGTTTGCCCAGAGTGTACCAGGCAAAACACCGCACCAGCACCATCAAGTCTCCGGGAAGCATCCTCGGAGCATCCGCGGCTACGCGAGCTGGCATGCGATGGATGCCAAGGGCTTGAAAACAAGTTATCCCCGAGCCTTCGGGTACGCGCCCATTGGACCGAAAGACTATACGCTCGAAAATTCCAGACAAGCTGGTGGCGGCGGTGGCGGCGGTGGTGGTGGCGGCGGCGGTGGCGGCGGTGGTGGTGGTGGTGGTGGTGGTGGTGGTGGTGGCAGCGGCATGTGAGCCATCCCGCTTCACCCAGAGAAGCATGAGTGCGACGATTGCAGGCGCCCGTTTCCTGCGCCGCCGCCGCGCCTGCGATGTCTTCCTTGTCGCGTTCGCGCATCAATGCGCGAACGCGTTGCCTTCTTGGATCGAACAGCGCTGGCCGGAATAGGTGACACCTAAAAGCTCAACCAGCACGCCCCGCCGATTTCGGAACATCGCCGTTCCGCCGGCAGGGCGGCCGAAGGTCAGCTCGACATTGCAATTGGAATAGCTCGGGTCGAAGCTGACGATCATTCTGCCGGCCCCGCCACGTTTTTGTGCCATCGCGACGAGCTTTCCTCCGATGAATTGGACTTCCCGCGCGCCGCCCATCGGGGTTGCGGCACCGGGAGCCAATTCCGCTTCTTTGGCGCCACGCGGCCCTTCCACTGACGCCTTGATGAAGGCGTTGCCCTGGGAGCTGACGTAGATGATCCGCTGTTGGATGAACGGAGGTGATTGTCGTTCGCCTCTTGGCGTCATCACGGTGCGTTGGGCGGTCCAACCAACTGTTATTGTCTTGTTCCTCAGTTGGGCGGGAGCACCCCCATTCGCGAGCAACGGCGCCGGCAACAGGCAAATCGATAGCATCGCCAAGGCAAACTGAAGTCGCATGATGTGCCTCCCGCCAAGCCAGTCACCTCGCCGTCGTCACACCGCCAGCACGTGGTCGTCGATCTCGGCGATGGAGTTGACTCCGCACAGGCCCATGGTGGTTTCCAATTCCTTGGCGATCAGGCTGATGGCCTTCGCGACACCCTCTTGCCCACCGGCCCCCAGGCCATAGGCATAGGCGCGACCGATCATGCAGGATCTGGCGCCGAGCGCGAGCGCACGCATCACGTCCTGGCCGGAGCGGATGCCGCCGTCGAACATGATCTCGATTTGCGTGCCGACGGCGTCGACGATCTCCGGCAGCACCTCGATCGACGACGGCGCGCCGTCAAGCTGGCGGCCGCCGTGGTTGGAGACGACCAGCGCCTGTACGCCGCTTTTGGCCGCGATTTCGGCGTCCTCGACGTCGAGGATGCCCTTCAGCACCAGCTTGCCCGGCCAGATCGAGCGGATCCAGTCGACGTCCTTCCAGTTCAGCGTGGTGTCGAACTGCGAATTGATCCAGGTCGAGAGCGCGGTGATGTCATCGCTGATCTTGAGATGGCCCGCGAGATTGCCGAAGGTGCGGCGCTTGCCGCGCAGCACGCCGGAAACCCAGGCGGGCTTGGTGGCGAAATCGAAAAGTTTCGACAGCGACCATTCCGGCGGCACCGTCATGCCGTTCTTGATGTCCTGATGGCGCTGGCCGATCACCTGCAGGTCGACGGTCAACACCAGCGCCGAGCATTTCGCCGCGATCGCGCGCTCGATCAGCGCCTTGATGAAGCCGCGGTCCTTCATGACGTAGAGCTGGAACCAGAACGGCTTGTCGACGGCGGCGGCGATGTCCTCGATCGAGCAGATCGACATCGTGCTCTGGGTGAAGGGAATGCCCGCGGCTTGCGCGGCGCGGCAAGCGTGGATCTCGCCGTCGCCATGCTGCATGCCGAGCAGCCCGACGGGCGCGAGAATGAGCGGCAGCGCCGCAGGTTCGCCGAGGATCGTGGTCTTCATGTCGCGCTTGGAGACATCGACCAGGATGCGCTGTCGCAACTTGATCTGCTGCAGGTCCTCGCGATTGGCCCGCAGCGTTTCCTCGGCATAGGAGCCGCGATCGGCATAGTCGAAAAAAGCCTTGGGCACCCGCCGCTGGTGGAGCTGGCGCAGATCCTCGATGCAGGTGATGTGCTTCATGAATGTTTCCGTCCGCTTCTTGTATCGGGCTCGTTTGATCGTCATCTAGCATGGTTGGACAGCCTGCAACATCGCATCTCCAAAAGTGCGACAACAGCGAGGAGGGTTCGATGGCATCATCGCGCCGCAAGCCTGATCCCGCCGAGGGCATTGAGAAGCGCCGGCTGGACGAGGCGCTGGAGGAGGGGCTGGAAGAGACGTTTCCGGGCTCCGATCCCGTCAATGTGACCCAGCCGCCGCCCTCGAAGGGCGACCACCATGTTCGCCGCAAGGACTGACGGCCCACGGCTCCGAAGTAATCGCCAGCGTTAACAATTACTTACCGACGGTTCCGGGAACCGGCCGCCGGGTAATGATTCATCATATTTTTTGAAGCCATTTTAGCCGTGGAGGCCTTATAACGGCCTGCGCGCCCAACGATTTGGCGCGCCACTCGGCGTTGCGTTTTTGAACAATGTTGCGCGGCGGGAGTTGAGGGGTAGTCGTTGGGGGTCATATGAGCCGCAATTATTTCGGTACCGATGGAATTCGGGGCCGTGCCAACGGGCTGATCACGCCCGAGCTGGCGCTCAAGGTGGGCCAGGCTGCAGGCCTGGTGTTTCAGCGCGGCGAGCACCGCCATCGCGTCGTCATCGGCAAGGATACCCGTCTGTCCGGCTACATGATCGAATATGCGATGGTGGCGGGCTTCACCTCGGTCGGCATGGACGTGCTCCTCGTCGGCCCGATGCCGACCCCGGCGGTCGCGATGCTGACCAAGTCCATGCGCGCCGATCTCGGCGTGATGATCTCGGCGTCCCACAATCTGTTCGAGGACAACGGCATCAAGCTGTTCGGGCCGCAGGGCTTCAAGCTCTCCGACGATGTCGAGAAGCAGATCGAGCAGCTGCTCGACGAATCGCTCGACAAGAAGCTCGCGCAAAGCGCGAGTCTGGGCCGCGCGCGCCGCATCGACGGCGTGCACGATCGCTATATCGAGTTCGCCAAGCGCACGCTGCCACGCGACCTTTCGCTGGACGGCTTGCGCGTCGTGGTCGATTGCGCCAACGGTGCGGCCTACAGGGTGGTGCCGGAAGCGTTGTGGGAGCTGGGCGCCGACGTGATCTCGATAGGCGTCGAGCCCGACGGCTTCAACATCAACAAGGAATGCGGCTCGACCTCGCCCGATGCGCTGTGCCGCAAGGTGCGGGAGATGCGCGCCGACATCGGCATTGCGCTCGACGGCGATGCCGACCGCGTCATCCTGGTCGACGAGCGCGGCCATCTCGTCGATGGCGACCAGTTGCTCGCCGTGATCGCGCAGAGCTGGAAGGAGGACGGCCGGCTGGCCAAGCCTGGCATCGTCGCGACCGTGATGTCCAATCTCGGCCTCGAACGCTTCCTCGCCGGACTGGGTCTTGAAATGATCCGAACGCCGGTCGGCGACCGCTACGTGCTCGAGCGCATGCTGAACGGTGGCTACAATCTCGGCGGCGAACCCTCCGGCCACATCATCCTCTCCGACTACGCCACCACGGGCGACGGCTTCGTCGCCGCGCTGCAGGTGCTCGCGGTGGTGCAGAAGCTGCGCCGTCCGGTGTCGGAGGTCTGCCACCGGTTTGATCCGCTGCCGCAGATCCTGAAGAATGTGCGCTACCGCAGCGGCAAGCCGCTCGACGATGCCGAGGTCAAATCCGCGATCGTCGACGGCGAGAAGCGCCTCAACGGTCATGGCCGCCTGTTGGTGCGTTCCTCCGGCACCGAGCCGGTGATCCGCGTGATGGGCGAGGGCGACGACCGCATCCTGGTCGAGGAGGTGGTCGATCACATCGTCGACGCGCTCGGCCACGCTGCCGCCGCGGCCTGATCGCCACTAGCACCCAGCTCTTGCCGCGCTCTCTGACGCCTCTTCCCGGCGGGAGAGGGTATAGTGATGAGCCAAATTTAGGCCAGATTTGACCAGAGTGTCATTTTGTTAAATTCGAAAATAACCCACGCAATGATTTCCGCCTTGCGTCGACGGAAAGTGTCTGCCGAATATCTGCTTATTACCCTGACAGCGGCGGAACAGCAGACAGTCCGCAAAACCGCCGCCCTGGGCCACAAGCAGATTCCGGCAACTGTCGCGAGCAGCGTCTGTGGCGCGCTAAGGTCGAGCAGCTGGCGGTCTTGAGGTTGATGGGCGCGACCGGCTTCGCGGGCAGCTTCCTTGGGTAAGACCGATTCGTGATCTTGAACGATGCTGAATGACATCGGTCAAATTTCGCGGCTTGACAGCGATCCTTGGCGAATCGACGATTGGCCAAAGGATCGGGTAGAAGATGGAAGATAAGAACAAGCGGCTGTTGGACCGGCGTGAATTTGGCGGACTTTGCGCGGCGCTCGGCTCATCGCTGCCCGCGGTCAGCGCAATGGTTACGGTGCTATCAGGTGCATCGGCTTTTGCTGCGGCCACCGGCACGGATTCAAACGTTGCAGCGCGTACGGTAAAGTTTCGCAGTGGCACGGTCGTCCCCGCACTGGGCCAGGGCTCGTGGCATCTTGGACAGGGAAGACACCCGGCAGCCGTTGAGGAAGAAGCGCTGCGCACCGGCCTTTCGCTCGGGATGACGTTGATCGACACCGCGGAGGGGTACAGCAACGGCCGCTCCGAAGAATTGATCGGCCGCGCGATTGCCGGTCAGCGCGACCGCGTATTCCTGGTCTCCAAAGTGGATCACATGACGGCGGAGAGCATCATCGCGCGTGCTTGCGAGGCGAGCCTCGCCCGTCTCGGCACTGATCACCTCGATCTCTACCTAGCTCACTGGCGAGATAGGAGTACCGACCTCTCCGTCGTTGTGACGGCGTTCGAAAGTCTACGCACGGCGGGGAAGATTCGCGCCTGGGGCGTGTCGAACTTCAGCGTCAACGACATGGAAGAACTCTTCAATATTCCACACGGCGATCGCTGCGCGACCAATCAGGTCATTTACAACCTCGGCAGCCGTGGCATTGAGCATGACCTGCTGCCATGGTGCAAGCAGCACGGTATGCCGGTGATGGCCTATACTCCGCTCGGCGGCGGCAGCCTGCTGCATGACCCCACGCTTGAAAGTATCGGCGCAGCACACGGTTGTACGTCGGCGGCGGTTGCGCTGGCCTGGGCCATCCGCAGTGGTAACGTCATTGCAATTCCCGAATCCGGCTTTGCAGCGCATGTAAGGGAGAACGCTGTCGCGCTCTCACTGACGCTCACACCGCAAGAGCTTCAGACAATAGATGCAGCACATCCACCACCCGACCTGTACCAGCGGGTCTTCAGACAACTTAAGCACGGCCTCGGAGCGGCTGCGCGCCGGTTTGGTCTTTACTAGCGGTACCTTCAAGCGCTTGCGAGACGCTTTCATGCTTGAGGCCCGTCCGCTGACTTCGACAAGCTCCTTACTGAATAAACCGAGAACCGGAGCAAGGTTGCTGATCCGGGAAAACCGACTGTACATTCCATAGTTACCGTTTCGCTACCCGGCGACCCTGATCGCACAAAAGCGGTCATCTCGTTGCCCGAGTAAACCATTCAGCCTGCGCCTTATCGCATTGCGGACCGGCGGCCGATTGCTGTAGGTTTCTTTCAAGGCGATTTACGATGGGGTAATTGAGAAGCTAGAGGGAGGGGAGCTTATGAGTAGGTTCAATGACTCCATCGATCCCGACGATCCTGAGCTTGACTATTCGTCCCTTAGGTTAAGCGAAAGAGCAGCGAAGCTAGGGCCATCCGTCTCGCAGCGAGTAAGGTCGGATCCCATCAGGTCGTCCGCTGTGGTCCGTTCAGCCTCGCTTGCCTCAAAGGCGACTGACAAACCGGCGACTCGCACGCGTGACTTAGACCGCCGAGCCGCGCTGTTAAGCGTCGCTGCTCGCATCGCTTCGGTCGCTGGCGTCTTGGCAGTTGTGGCGCTGCTCTTCCTGATCATGAAACCCGCCTCACGCCGATCCGTCGTCATTTCAGCCCCACCCGACACAACCATATCGACGCCTCAGTCCAAGCAAGCAGACGTAAGATCGAAGCCCGCACTTGCAGAGATGAAAGCGTCCCCAGAGTCACCGCCCAGCCAACCTGCTACTCACGAGCACGCCCGGGAGTTGCTTCAGGGTTTCTTGCAATGGCGTGAAAAAGTCAGCACGACCAGAGCGTCTGCTCAACCCCGATAAGCAGACAACGCCCGCTCTCGAGCGAACGTC
>Ga0134126_10004132_pt1 | contig 18173 bp, 15 predicted proteins | sample KB31752_FD_96881 | JGI IMG/M metagenome (GOLD analysis project Ga0134126, IMG submission 96881) | Terrestrial soil microbial communities with excess Nitrogen fertilizer from Kellogg Biological Station, Michigan, USA - KB3-175-2 | ecosystem: Environmental > Terrestrial > Soil > Unclassified ...
GACTTGCTTCAGGTTGGGGACGGCACCCGGCCACGACTTGGCCATCCAGCGGATCAATTCGTAGATGCAGTCGTGCGTCCGAGAAAAGGCTGTCGTCTTCCTCGCGCCGCCGAGGCCGAGGAGCGAGGTGTAAAAGTAGCGCCGCGGACATTTGCTGTAGGACATGAGCCGGCCATCGGACACGAAAGCGTCCGGGGGCCGGATGACGGCTATCTGGCTGCGATCCACCGGCTCCCTTGCGGGCGGAAGCAGAGGCGGAGGCTCTACGGAACTCGTGAGTGCTGAGGAGATCCAGCTCAGGAACTCCGACGGATTGCGGTTCTTGCCGTCACGTTGCCGCTTCGCGAGGTGCAGCTGGAGATGCGTCTTTGCCCGCGACAGCGCGACAAAGAAAAGACACTCCTCCTCGTGGCGGTGGGACCGCTTCGCCTGCTCCGTGACGGAGATCGCATGGTCGCCTTCGACGAGACCAACGGGAGGGGGACATCGCTGGCCGCGGAAGGAAGCGGGGAAGCTCGACACGGTGCACCCAGGAACATGCACTGCCTCAAATTCCAACCCCTTCGATCCGTGAACGGTCATGAGCTTGACCGCGTTCAAGTCGAGTGCTGCCGCCGGAACCTGTCGAAGGTCGCGCTCTTCCGCGAGCAGCACAAGCTGACGAACCCGATCGAGCGTTCGACGGATTGGAAGGTGATCGGCCGTCGGGCTCAGCTCCCGCACAAAATTGAGGAACTGCCAAACCGCTAGGCCCCGCATGCGCTCCGAAGGCTTCTCGCCAAAGGAAAGCTGCCGCGCGAGGTCGGTCTTATCCAACAGGTACTGTGACAAGACCTCCCAAGGGGAGTCTGAGAGCTTCACTCCCTCCAGATCCTTCGCGAGCCGCGTCAGCCCAGCTTTTCCCTTGGGCGAGATGCCGGGGACCCCAGGCAGCGCGGCGAGCCCGGACGGTGACGGGAGTGCTTTTGCACGCAGGAACTGAATTGCGATACGGACATCCTGAAGTGACAGCCCGTAACGTGGCATCGCGCTGACCCTGGTCAGGCCATCGCCGAATTGGTCGACGACGAGGCTCAGCAGGCAGAGCAGATCACGCACTTCCTCGCGCTCGAAAAGGCTCCCTAGGTGAAGCACCGGGATCTCCCGTGCCTCAAGGGCTGCAGCGACCTCCGAGAGCCGACGGTTCGAGCGGCAAAGGACCGCCTGATCGCGGAGCTTCACGCCCTTCGCTTCAAGTTCCCGAATGGTCGCGGCGATCCCGGCGAGTTCATCATCCGGCGAGTCGTAACGCCGGACCTGCGGTCGTGTGCCGCTTGATCCCCGTTCCGCCCGAAGTTCCAGCCGCAGCATCCCTTCCGATGCCCCCATATGGGGTGCGATGGAGACGAAGGTGTCGACGACCTCTTTGATCGAGCGATAATTGACTTCCAGTTGATCTGCCTTCGCTCGGGGGTAATCCGTGCCGAAGGTCAGCATGTTGGACGACGACGCGCCGCGGAACCGGTAGATCGACTGCCGCGCGTCCCCGACCACCCAGAGGTTCTTGCCATCTCCGGCAATCGATTTGAGCAGCCGAGCGCTCGCGCGGTTCACATCCTGATATTCGTCAACGAGTACGTACCGGTGCCTCAGTTGGACCGCCTGACGCATGGCCTCGTCCCCTTCGAGCAGCAGGGCCGGCTTCATGATGAGGTCGCCAAAGTCCAGGGCTTTGCGGTCGATCAGTAGCTGCTCATAGATGGCGTAGATCTGTGCGATTTCGAGACACTTCGCCGCGGCCTTCTTCTCGTCGTCGGATGACGCTGTCTTCTGCATCGCTTCGGCGAGCGCACGATAACTCTTTGCATCCACTAGTTCGTCCTTCGCCCGGGAGATGGCCCCGACAACGTCCCGAAGGACCCGCGCCGGGTCCCAGAGGTCCCGGTAGTGGACGAGGGGAAGGATTGGGATGACCTCTTCCAGGATCTCAATCGTGTCACTGCGATCAAACAGAGGCGGGTCGGACGACAGGCCCAGGCGCTCGTGAAAGCGGCGAATGAGATCGAGCCCGAACGAGTGAAATGTCCCTACCCAGATCTTCGTCGCTTCATCGGGGAGCACCGCTTCGAGTCGCTCGGCCAGCTCTCCCGCGGCCCGGTTGGAGAACGTCAGAATGAGCGCGGAGGCTGGATCCATACCGTCCCGCACCAGCGACTCCACGCGCGCAACTAAGCTCCGCGTCTTTCCCGTCCCCGGGCCGGCCTGAAGCTGGAAGGCAGAGCCGCGGTGTCCGACGGCACGCTGCTGCGACGGATCCAGAGCGGCCGGGGGTGCGCTTTTCGGCTGCTGCTTCTCCGGCTCCGGGAGTAATAGCACGTCGAACAGCTGCTGACGGACGAGGTTCAGCGGCAGACCCGTTCGCTCTGCAATCTCGGTCGCAGTGAGCTTTTCCTCCACGTGCAAGCGCCGGGCAAGCGCCTTCGGCAGCAGAAACTCGCGGGCAAAGACGTTCGCCTGAAGCTCTCGACGCTCGTGTGCCCCGTAGTCCTCAACCTTCTGGAGACCTACGGGCGCCGTCTCGGTCGACTGTGAGGGGTTGATGTCACTCGCCGTACAGGACGATGAGCCGGCATGAATGCGGGAGTGCCCAATCTCGTGCGCCGCGAGCAGGGCCCGGGACGCCTCATCGCCAGACGTCTCGCAGCAGATGGTTCCGCTCTGTTGGTCGAAGACGGCTTGGCCGCCTTTCAATGCGGGGTCACCCTTTGGCACCCACGCGAGCTCAAGGTCCTGCACGTCAGCAGCCGCCTTTACCAAGGCCAAAGGCCGGAGGGCGTCAGCACCTCGTGCGACGGCTTCTGCGTGCAGCGCCGATGCCTGCTCTCGTGCCGATTCGAACCCGACCATCGTTCCCTCACAAGCTCAGCAGATGCCGCTGCTGCTCCTCATCAAGCCCTGACCCCCGCACGGCGTCCGCGAAACTCTGACGCGCCACCACGTGCGGCTTGTCCTCAGATTTGTGAAACTGCGGCGTCATGTGCACGCTCTGCCCGGCATTCAGGTGTGCAATCACGACGTCGAGCGGTGCCTTTAGCGCAGTGCCCACTGCCTGGAGAAAACCACGGGTCATCGTTGACGGCTCTATCTGCCGATCACGGAGCTTTCCCACGAAGACGGTGTTTGCGTGCAGCTGCTGTGCGACGGCGCGAAAGCCGTTTTTGTCCAAGAAGAGGAACGGGTTGTCCACGTTTGCCTTCTGGGCCGCAGTCGTCGGAGCCGGCTTGTTCAATTCGTAAAGCCGGTTCTGGAACTTGCTCATGGCGCGCGAGACAGCGGGGGTGACGGTGGTCATCTCCGCGACGGTCGCCGGTGCTGAGGGTAAGCGTGGCCCGTCAAGAGCCAAGTCCACTGCAAGCTTCGTCAGCGCCTGAGCGTACTCGGGATACGCGCGCACGTACTCTTCGAGTAGGTCGGCGTTCAGCTTCCGTTCCTCGGCCGCGAACGCATAAAGAACCTCGTCAAGTGGTCGGTCGTTTTCGATGTTTTTCGTGTTCATGGCTCCTCCATAATTTGCTTGAGTTTTCCGATCGCACGAGCCAAGCGATTGAAAATCGTGCGACTTGAAACACCGCAAATCGTGGCAGCAGTCTCTTTCGTTTTATCGTTCGGTTCGATTTCGTAACCGAGGTAATAGACGAGCACGACGGCCTCTCGCTCGTCACGGGGGAGCTGTTCAACTGCCGTCCGCAGCTTCTGCACTGTTTCGCCGTCATCCTCCGTCGCGAGCACCTTCAGCTTCTCGATTTCCGCCGTTAAGCTGTCGTGCGCACCGGAATCATCGTCGCCCTGCGGCGTAAGCGAGACGGTCTGCTCGGTGCGGCTAAACTCCGCGTTCAAGGCGTTGATGCAGACCGCCAGGACCGCACGCTTGAAGCCGATCTCGTAGAAGTCGAGCTTCTGTTTGTCCCCCTCCGTACTGTCGATGGCGAACAATTCACTGACGTGCTCCAGAACCTCGTCCACAATCGGATCGGGGTTCGAATATGCGTCGCGGCGGAGTTTTGCGCGCACGATCCTCTCGCAGCGGATGAGGATCAACGGGATGAGGTCATTTACGGCCTGCTTGTCGGCGCGGCGGCGGGCATTGCGGGCGAGGTGCACGAGGCATTCGGTGGGAAGGTAATCCTCCGCGGCCCGATCACTGACGGCTGCCCGTTTGATCAGGACGGGCAGCGGCTGGTTCACGGCAGCAGCGATTCTCTCTTCTATCCAAGCTGGCCGCTCATAGCGCGGCCCGCCGTTCTTTCTGCACCTGGTCAGTGGTCGAACCATCAAACACCTCACTTCCGCTCACTCGCGCCTCCCAGCAGACCGAAGTCGCTCTCACCCCGTAATCAATTCGACTCCGCTGCCCCTGAAAGCTGGGCGAAAGTTTTTTTTGGGGGGCCCTCAGAGGGGAAGTGGCAGCGGGCTGACATATACCCTGAGTTGTACCCTGAGTCGTGAAAAGCATGGAGCACATAGTACAATTGGGCAATTCGAGCTCGCGGCGGTAAACCCGCGGGGTCGCGCGTAGTTAGCGGTTCACAAAGCAGACGCGGTTTTCTGTCCGTGAAGCTGACCGCCGAAGACGTGCCTCGCTTGGAAGAGCTATTCGTGCCGCACCCAGTCGTTGGACACCATGGCGCTGAAGCCTGACGCATCGAAAGTCTCGTAATTCTGCCGTTTGACCGGGGAAAAATGTACATCAACCTGTACATCACCAGCGGAAAAACACGTGTTGCAGGTATATCATGTGATCTACAGGCGGAAGGACGTAAAGCCTTCCGGTCGTTGTAGGTGCGAGTAGTCACGACAGTTACGGTTTTCGAGCGGAACCCGCTCATAACCCGGAGGTCGGAGGTTCGAATCCTCCCCCCGCTATTCCAGATGACAAAGGGACTTGCAGCGATGCGAGTCCCTTTTTCTTTGGCCAAAGTTAGGGCTGCTGCCCCATAAACTGCCCCATACGGCCTGGGAAACATGGTACTCGCCAAGGAGTGTTCAACACTTGTTCCTTGGAGGTGGCCAGTGGCCTATTTGTTCAAGCGCGGCAGCGTCTACTACGTGAAGTTCTACGTCGCCGGAAAGCAGAAGGAGAAATCCCTCGGCACCGGCGTCTACCAGATCGCCAAAGAAAAACAGCGGTTGTTCGAGTCGGCGCGGGCCAGAGGCGAAAGCCTTCCGATGCCGACGCGCACGCCCATCGCGGAGATCGTGACCGCTTACGTCGCGGCCATCCGCACCGCCAAGACGGCCAAGAGCGCTCAGACCGACATCTACTATCTCCGCGACGTGTTCGGCCCCATTTGCGACGCCCTGAAAATCACGAGCCGGAAGGCGTCGGAGAAAACGCGTAAGCGCCCACTGAAAGACGACGTGGACCGCCGGCACAAGGCGCCGGTGATCGAAGCCGACTGCTTCGAGGCCATCACGACGGCGGAGATCGTCGAATTTGTTTCCGGCCAGGTCGCTCGCCGCGGCCTCGCGCCCAAGACTGCCAACCGCTATCGTGAAATCCTCACCCGCCTTTTCAATTGGGCCGTGGAACAAAAAGGCGTGCGACTACCGGGCGACCGCAACCCCGCCTCGAAGGTAGAGCGATACCGCGAGTCGGCGCCGAACATCCGATTCCTCACCCTCAAGCAGATCGACGAGCAACTTGGCGCGCTGGCCGACAATCTCAAGCTCCAGGCAATGGTGGCCACGCTGATCTTCGCCGGCCTGCGGCGGGAAGAGTTGTTGTGGCTCACGCACGATGACTTGGACTTGGACGCCGGGAAGCACGGCCTTATCCGCGTTCGGGCAAAAGAGATTCATGGCGAGTCTTGGGAGCCGAAGACGAAAAAGAATCGCGCCGTGCCCGTAAGCTCGCGGCTGCGCCATTACCTCGACAAGTGGCAACTGAAAATGGAAAAGAGCAAAGGGTCGTGGATCTTCCCAAGCCCCCAAGGAAAGAGGTGGGACCCCGACAACTTCTCACAAGACTTACGCGCAGCAAACGAGAGCGCGAAACTGCTCTGGGGTTGCCTGGATTTTCGCCATACGTTCGGCAGCCACTTGGCGATGAAGGGCGAGAGCCTTTACAAGATCAGCAAGCTGATGGGCAATTCACCGGAGATATGCGCCCGTCACTATGCGGCACTCATTCCCGAAGAGATGGGCGATTCGGTAGAATTCGGATCGGGGGTAAAGGGAAGCATTGCAGCGCAGCTTGCGATTCCCGCCTCAGCATGACTGAACCACGTGACTCACATCGTCTGAATGTGCTTCGTATCCAGAATGGGCTGTCCGGATTTCGCCAGACAGTGTCGCGGCAGGTGCATGGTGAAGGCAGTTCCAGATTCTTGGGATGAGGTCACGTCGATTCGCCCGCCGTGGGATCGAGCAACTTCACGAGCAATGTATAAGCCAAGTCCGATGCTGCCCGGACGGTTGCGCTTGGGTTGCTCGGCACTGGCGCCGCGCACCAGCGGCTCGAATATCCTCGGCAATTCGCCCGGTGGAATGGGCGGCCCGCCGTTGTGCACCACGACCACCACTTCAGAGGCTTCTCCGGTGAGTTTCAGATCAATCGGGGCGTTTTCCGCGCCGTGCTGGATGGCGTTGCCGAGCAGATTGGAGATCGCCTGACGGAGACGGTCGGCGTCCCATTCGCCGGTCTGCTCGCCGTCGGTTTGAAAGCGGATCACGCGGTTGGGGTGGGCGGTGCGGAATTCCTCGAATAACTCCCGGCAAAGGCTGCTCAAATTCATCGCGGTCGGTGAAACGGGCATTCCAGCGCCCAGGCGGGTGCGGGTGTAATCGAGAAGATCGCCGATCATGCGGGCCATCACCTGCGCGTTGGTCGAGATTTGTGACGCACATCCAAGCGCTTCGGCAGCACGCTGGCTCATGTCCGCATGCCGGAGCAACTCCGCTGACATGGCGATCGAGTTGAGAGGGTTGCGCAGATCGTGACTGAGAATGGCCAGGTACAGGTCGCGGGCCTGATCCACGCGCCGGGTGTAGCTGCTCACCGCCTTGGCGACGGATTGATCGATCGATTCGTTGAAGCGGGTCAAGTCGTCCACGTCGTGCGGGTCCGGCTGGGGCGCACTGTCACGCCAAAGCTCAAGCACGCTGGCGCGCAGCGCCCGGTACTCCGAAACCACTTCCATCAGATCAAACCCCGAACCCAGTCTTCCGATCGCGTGCAGTTCGGATGCGCCATTGAGTCCCGTGCCCGCGCCTCGAAGCGCCGCGCCGTCCCCATCGTGCTTTTGGTGACCGTGACCCCGTGACTTGGCGGACCGCTCGGTCGCGGATTGCGACGAGTTCATGTCCTGCACAGTGGCAAGAAGGATGTCCGGGGCATGGTCGCGCAGGGCCAGCGCGTCCATCTTCGCCCCCGGCGTGATGCCGCGGGCGAAAACTTCCCACTCCATGAGGATGGGTTCGATGTTCGAGAGAATGAATTCGGCAAGTCGCATCGATTGGACCGCGGTCCTTCCACCTCCGGCGCGAGCGCTTCAGTCAACGCAAGTTTTGTTAATGTCGATCGTCGCGGAAGTTGAGGCAGGCCCGAAGTTTGAAAACGAGTCTACCCGCTCAGTTGCGGGAATTCAATGACGAGCGGTCAAGCGTATGGTCATGTCACCCGCGAGAAATCGGATGTCGCCAGAAAAACAAATTGCCCCGACACACGGTTGAGAGCGTCAGGGCAAAGCCCACCGAAACTACTCGTGCGCCGGTCTTGTGTCACGCGGATAACTGCGAGCGGCCGTTCCGGCGGACTTGCATTTCCGGAACGGCCGCGTCGACAAAAAAACGCTCGTGGCGGGCACGCGGGATCATGCCCGCCGTTTGGCTTCCAATGCTTCCACCTCCTTTCTGCTATAGCGCACAATCCCGTTCCGGCCTTCGCCCAGGCACAACCGGGTCAAGCCGGCGCGGCGGGCAATTCGATCGACGCTTGACCGGGAACAGCGCCAGCGCTCTTGAAGTTCTTTGGGCGACAAATACGGCGAGAGAGCCGGAGCATTCAGTTCAACCGTCGTCATGGCATCACCGAGTTTCACGACCAGCCGCAATCTGCGACTGTTCGGAAGATGTTAGCATTCCGAACTACAAAGTCAATGGGATTATTCATACCAACGTGATATAGGGTTGGGCGATTACGAGCGATTTGTTTCGGTAGGCCAGCGGCCGACGATTTTGCCGATGCGCACGACGTCCGCCGGGTCCAACTGATGCCGTCGCCCATCCGGCGTTACGACGGCGGCTTTAGGTGGGGATAGTTGGACCCGGCCGTATAAGCCGCGCGCTTCCCACCCATTCCAGCAGTAGACGGCGGCCGGTCCCTCACGGAATTCCCAAGGCGGTATGTTGCGGAACACGATGGACTGGCCGACCCCTTCGACTTCCAGCGCGTAAATGTCGTAACCCTTGCCGAAGCGCGCAGGCAAATGCCGTCCCCATTCTTCTTGCCAATCCTCATCGGTTTCGGCTTGGCCGGTCGGCTTTATTTGGCCCAAGAGAGGCGTACCACGGTCTTCAGCTCGCGTCTCTTTCGGCATCCAGTACGCCGGATCGTTCTCCTGCCAAGGGAGCGCGCGGCCGCGAACTTCGGGGTCGAAAATGTGCGTGTCCTCGATCCAGTCAATGTCGCCATCGCTGAGCTGTTCCAGCTTGCGAAGCGACACGCGAAGCGCGCCGGCGAGCAGGCGCCGCTCGGAGCGGTTCAGCATGTTTAGCGTGTGATACGCCTGCACGTCGCGGATCGTTTGCAGCGACACGCCGTAGAACTCTGCCAGGTCCTTCCATTTTTCAAATCCCACCACTTCCCTGCGATGGTCGAGCCATTGAACAAGCCTCGACATCGTCTTTCCTTGTTGGAGACATCATTTCGTCAAAGTCAGCACTCCTACGCAGCGGGCCACGCGAACAATCTCACGCCGATGAACCATGCGGTCCGGGTATCGTGTTCGGTCTGGATTCAGTTTCCTCAACAGCAGCACATCGCGGTCATCGTCGCTCTCAAAGACACGGCTGAAATAACACTCATCGTTGGTGAACCAGGTGATGTAATCCTTGCCGTAGACAAATTCCTGGCCCTCGACGTTCTCAAACAGCGCCGTCGCCGCGTTCGGGTAAGTCGGCATCATTGATTCGCCGTCCACGCGCACGCAGAAATCGCACAGACCTTCTGGCACCTTCACGACGCCGACTTCAATCGCCAAGCGTTCGCTGCGCACGCCGGCGCTGATGCTGTGGTAGCCCGGCACCTCGGTCAGCGGCCGTGCCGGCCCCGAAACGCCACTTGAAAGGTTCGATCCTTCGTCGATTCCAGCACCATCCGGTGCGATCCGGCGTTGCAGGTCGGATGGGGTGATCTTTAAGACTTCCGCCATTCGGCGGAAGTTGTCGGCAAACATGCCGTGAATACCCGGGCGCATGAGCCGAAAGACGCCGGAGCGCTTCATGCCGGCAGCTTGCGCGAAGGTTTCCTTGGACATCATGCTGCCGCGCCAGACCTCCGCGAGACGCTCGCCCGAAACCTTCACTGTGCGCGATCCGTTTCGCATACTGGATTCAACCTCCGTGCAAATCTGTTTACTGCCCTTCAAATCCAAAATGAGGGCAAAATGGAATAGTTCTTGACTCCATCGGCATCGTTAGGGTAATGTTCGTACAGCCAAAAGGCAAGCAGAAAAATAGAAGGAGGCGGCGCGTGCGTCCAGAAAATCTTACGCGATTTGTAGCCCAGCGCGTCGCCGGATCAAGGGCCGACCGCCTTTGTTTCGGCGATGCGGTCCGTCGGCGGATCGGTCGTAGTGGCTGCATCAGTCATTACTTCCGGCCCGGCCAGTTGTTCGCCGTCGTTTGGTGGCGGCGATACTCGCACGACCGTCAGCATCGCACCTTCGCCGTCCTCGAATCGCTACCAGCGGGGAAACGGGGCCGCATTCTCCCAGGTATTCAGCCCGGCGTTGCGGTTCACGCCCTTGTCCGACAACACGGACCGGCGGGCCAAGACGAGGCGGTGGATCGACTGCTCGATTTGATCGAGGAATTGAACTGCCGCGGGCGCAATCCGGCAGAAATGCCCACCGCCTTCTGGACCGAAGCAGTACAGCAGCTACTCCTCTGCGATGAACCCTTGGAATCGTGTGATGTTGAGGGCTTGGCATGTCGGGCATGACGTTCTTCCGCTGGCGTCATGTGTCTCACGGTGATCGAGGCCGTCGTATTCTGGTGCGCCTCGGGGCGATCCTCGTAGCGATCGTGATTATCCCCGGGCTGAGTGCGCGCCGAGTTCTCGTCATCAACACGTCCCCGAGCGTGGCACCTGGCCTGTATCTGCGTTCGTCGGACGAACCCGCCGTGGGGAAGCTCGTGGATTTTTGCATTCCTCCCGCCGCACGTGATTACGTGCGCGGAAGAACCGGGAACAGTGGCGAAAACTGGTCCATCCTCAAGCCCATTGTCGCCGGACCAGGAGATCGCGTAGACACAACGAGCGAATGGCTCGTCATCAATGGCCGCCGAATCGCGCCGATGCCGCCGCGAACGGACGGGAACGGCCGCCCGCTCCCCGTCTGGCGAGAGAACCGTGTACTGGCAGGAGATGAATTCTTTGTTTTCTCCAATCGCATTTCCAACAGCTTCGATAGCCGTTGCTACGGCCCAATTCGCAGACAACAAATTGAGACAGTCCGAGAGGCGCTGATAACGTGGTGATCCGGGCAGCACGTCGCTTCATAGCGCGGTTCCTCAGCGCTTTCCCGTCAAAAGAATTAACTTGCATCCGGTTGTGAGCGTTCGCATAATCAGCAGCGCATCGGCGGTATCCCCGGAGAAGGTTCCCCCCTCCTTTTCCAACCGCCGATCTTTTTTTGCGCCAACACATCCGGCTATCACTCGAAAGAATGGAAGTCGACTGACGTCGATGAACTGCTATGCCTCGCAGCAACGATCCGGATAGATCGACCCGAGCCAGAGGCTGAAGCGTCAGCGCTCCCGTGCCGAAACCAACGGCATGACACACAATCCTAATTTTGAAGAGATCCGTTCATTGGTGCGCTCTTTGGCGCAGTCGTGCGCCTTGGTTGTGCAGAAAGTCGCAGACCTCGCGGAACACGTGGAGCCGAGCGATGCCGGTCGACGCGGTCGTGATTTGCTTGAGAACTTACTTGGAAGCCGCACGGTAGATCCGGATGCGATGTTCGCGCAACTCATCGTGGACGCGGCGGCGAAGACCGTGACCTACCGAGGTGGCACCTGCTGTCTTGGCAATACATTGGTGTTCCGAATGATCGAGAGACTTGCCCGCCGGCCAAATCAGTTCGTCTCATTCGATCGGCTTATCCGAGACGTATGGGACGGTCATCCAAAGTCGGACGAGGCCATCCGAAGCGTGGTCAAGGAACTCCGCGATCGACTGCGCAAGAACGGAATGCGGAGGTTGGCTTCCTCGATTCGCGGGCAGAAGAAGTCCTACGCGCTGATGCTTAAGGCTCAGGCGTAGCCGCGTCAGAAATCCAACGGAAATCCAACCATGGTCCCACGGCGACCCAACGGTTTCCGTGGACAATCTCGCGTCGTCATCGCTGGCAATTGAGCTGACGATCTGAGCACGGAGAGAAGCATGAGTGAAGACGCAGAAGTGCGGCCGCGGGTGCCGGCGGCACAGTACATCAGAATGTCCACCGAGCACCAGCAATACTCGACGGAGAACCAGGCGGATGTGCTTCGCGACTACGCCGGCAAGCGCAGCCGCGAGATTGTTCGCACATATGCCGACGCCGGAAAGAGCGGTTTGAACATCCAAGGGCGCGAAGCGCTCCAGCGGCTGATTGCCGACGTGCAGAGTGGCAAGGCCGACTTCAAGACGATTCTCGTGTACGACGTGAGCCGCTGGGGACGCTTTCAAGACGCCGACGAAAGCGCTTATTACGAGTACATCTGCAAGCGTGCGGGCATTACTGTCGAATACTGCGCCGAGCAGTTTGACAATGACGGCAGTCCAACGGCCACGATCATCAAGAGCGTGAAGCGCGCGATGGCCGGCGAGTACAGCCGCGAGTTGTCAGCGAAAGTGTTCAAGGGCCAATGCAAGTTGATCGAACTGGGCTACCGCCAAGGCGGACCTGCCGGCTACGGCCTGCGGCGGATGCTCATCAGCATCACCGGTGACGAGAAGGGTGTGCTCAAGAGAGGTGAGCACAAGAGCCTCCAAACAGACCGGGTCGTGCTCGTGCCGGGGCCGGAGGAAGAGATCCAGACCGTGCGACGCATGTACGACCTGTTCACCCGCGATGGCCTGACCGAGCGCCAGATCGCGCAGCGGCTGAACGGCGAGGGGATCATGCACACTGAGTTGGTGCGGCCGTGGAGCGCGGCGATGGTCCATCAAGTGCTGACGAACGAGAAGTACATCGGGAACAACGTCTACAACCGCATCTCCTTCAAGCTGAAAAAGAAGCGCGTCCGCAACGCGCCGACAATGTGGGTCCGTCGCGACGGAGCTTTCCCGTCGATCGTCGATCCATCGGTCTTCCACATGGCGCGGGGCATCATCGTCGAGCGCAGTCGCCGATACTCCGACGACGAAATGGTAGCTAAGCTCAAGGGATTGTTGGCGAAGCATGGCACATTGACATCCGAGTTGATCGACGACGCCGAAGCGATGCCGTCCAGCTCCGCGTATCAAAGCCGCTTCGGGAGTCTCATCAAGGCGTATCATCGCGTTGGGTTCACTCCAGACCGTGACTACCGGTATGTTGAGATCAACCGCCACCTTCGCACGCTGCACCCGCCATTCGAGGAAGACATCATTAAGCAGTTAGAGAAGATGGGCGCTCGCATCACGCGAACGGCGAAGACAAGCCAACTCATCATCAACGGCGAGTACACCGCCGAAATTGTCTTTTCCCGATGCCAACAGACAGCCGGCGGAATGCTTCGCTGGCTCATCAACTTGGACCAACCATCGGTCGCTGACATTACCGTCGTCGTGCGCATGGACGTGACGAATCAGGCGCCGACGGATTTTTACCTGCTGCCGCGCATCGACGTGCGGCAGTCAACGTTGCGGCTGGGTGAGTACAACGGGGCGGCGATCGACACCTACCGCTTTGAGACGCTCAATTTCTTCGTGGCGATGGCCGCCCGCGCCCAGATCGAGGTGGCCGCATGAAACTCAAGCACGAATCGAAAATTCAGGTCGTTCCCATCGACCAAATCACCGTCGTCAACTCGCGCACTCGCGGGCAAGTCAAGTTTAAGCAGATCGTCGCAAATATCGCTAACATCGGCCTGAAGAAGCCAATCACTGTCGCCCGCCGCGAGGGCAAGGACGGCCAGGTGCGGTATGAATTGGTGTGTGGCGAAGGGCGCCTGCTGGCGCTGAAGGCGCTGGGCCAATCCGAAGTACCCGTGCTGATTGTCGAAGGATCGAAGGAAGATCTGCTGCTTTCGGGACTGGCCGAGAACGTTGCACGCCGTCAATACACGACGATCGAGGCGGCACGGCAGATCGCCGCGATGAAGGATCGCGGCGACAAGCCAGCGGATATCGCCAAGAAGGTGGACCTCGATGTCACCTACGTCAACGGCATTCTCCGCCTGCTCAAGCACGGCGAAGACCGGCTATTGGTTGCCGTCGAGAAGCGGCAACTTCCCCTCAGCGTTGCGATCGCCATTTGCGGCAGTAGCGATCAAGACGTGCAGAGGGCGATGACCGAAGCCTACGAGCGCGGCGAGCTTCGCGGAAAGGCGCTCCTCCGTGCAAAGCGGTTGATCGACCAGCGGAGAACAAGGGGGAAGGGACGACGAGGCCCGGCCAGCAAATCCGAAGGCGTGACAGTTACGACGCTCGTAAAGGCATACAAAAAGGAAACCGCGCGACAGCAGATGGCGTTGGGCCGCGCCCGGCTTTGCGAGACGCGATTGCGCTTCGTCGTTTCGGCGGTGAAGAAGCTCCTGGCGGACGAATCGCTCGTGAATTTGCTCCGCGCAGAAGGATTGGCAACGCTACCGCAACCCTTGGCTGAACAGATCCAGGGGGTGGGCCTTGGCTAACAAAGTCGCATTCGCGTTCGAGTCGGACGGCATGATGATCCCATTGGATCAATTGTTGCCGCTCAGGAAGCTGCCGGCGCACATCAAGAGCACTGAGAAATACAAGTGCATCTTGGCGTCGATCCGCGAGGTCGGCGTTATTGAGCCGTTGATCGTCTTTCCCCAGAAGGACATGCCGAATCAGTACCTGCTGCTCGACGGCGCCATCCGCCTCGAAATTCTCAAGGGTCTGGGTGAGACGGAAGTTTTTTGCCTCAAAGCAACGGAGGATGAAGCATTCACTTACAACCACAAGGTCAATAGGCTCTCGCCAATCCAAGAGCACCTGATGATTATGAAGGCGCTTCAGAACGGCGTGTCCGAAGATAGGATCGCGGCGGCGCTGAATGTTGACGTTGCTGCCGTGCGACGGAAGCGCGACCTGCTCACCGGCATTTGTCCCGAAGCGGTTCTGTTGCTGAAGGACAAGCGCGTGTCGCCGGCGGCGCTTCGCGAGGTCAAGCGCGTGGGTGCCATTCGGCAGATCGAAATGGCAGAGTTGATGATCTCGGCGAACAACTACTCCGCGTCCTACGCCAAGTGTTTGTATGCGGCGACACCGGAAGAACAGAAGCTTACGACCGATCGACCCGAGGACGAGCACGGGTTGTCACCTGAAGACATCGCTCGGATGCAACGGGAGTTGGCGAACGTAAGCCAAGACCTGAAATTGATCGAGGAAAGCCACGGCGACAACGTGCTGAATCTTGTTGTCGCGGTCGGCTATCTGCGGAGTCTCGTCGCGAATAGTCGGGTCGTGAAGTTCTTGGGCCAGCATTACGCAGCCATCCTGACTGAGTTTCAGAAGATCATCGAGGCACCGGAATTGGAGAGCTCCGCGGGATCCTGACCAACTGCATAATCCCAACTTCGGCACCGCGCTCTCCCCGTACCTCCAGTCCCATGAGAGGCGCGTCACGCTCAACTGCGCGTCAGGAGTCGGCCGGTCGCCAGTACGCTCCGTCACGGGTACAATCGCCGCATGAGCTACCGATCGGAGACCATCGCTACCGCCACTGGTCGAATGAACCGGCAGTATTTCCTGCCCGCGATCCAGCGGGAGTTCGTCTGGAAGCCGGAACAGATCGTGCAGCTTTTCGACTCGATCATGCGCGGCTATCCGATCGGACAATCTATTGAGAGACATTCGCTCGAACATCGGCACGATTGCCAACCCCGGAGCCGATTTCCCCGTTGATGCGATCAACGCGACGATCGCCAAGACGGGTCTCTCAGTCGGGTTTGACGACTTCGCCATCGATGAGGCGCTGAGTCTCACCTACGGCGGACAACAGACGTTTCTCGCCTTGTCGCTACTGTATGACGATGCCGCATGGGGCACCATGCAGTTCCATCAGGATCACTTGTTCGCGCGCAGTTCATTCAAGCCCAAAGAGCTGGCACCTTTGAACCGGCTAGACTGGATAGGAAAGCGGGATCGGCTCGGCAATCTTTGCCTGCTGCTGGCGAAGGAGAACATCGGAAAGCAAGACATGCCAATTGATGAATGGCTGGGATCACGTGAGCCGGGGTTCTTGCGGCGCCATTTGATCCCGGACGACCAGTCACTTTGGAAGTTCGAGCGGTTCCCAAACTTCCTTGAGGCGAGGGAGCAGTTAATCCGCGGACGGCTCAAGGCACTCTTCGGTCAGACGGAAATGCGGAGCTAAAGCGGGAGAATTGGCAATCGAATCCGCTTCCGCGCTTCATTGCTAATCATACCGGCAATCGCGAGACCCAGAGAGCTGGCGACCGCGCCGAGGAATGCTGTCGAACTCCAATCGTGCTCTGTGAAGAAAGGTCCGTCGGCGGGAGGAACGACCTGTCCCGACTGCCCAATTCAATTATGGTAAATCGCATGTATGCGAAACGCATATCACATGGGAACGAACCGCCGAACCTTTCGAGTTGGAGTTATTCGTCAGCGTCGAGCTCATGTCGCAGCAATCGCCGAGCCGCCTTCCATCCCGCTGCATGGCGTCTCCCGGACCTTCAACCGCCTGACATCCCATTGCCGCGCTCCGGTGTCCACCCGTTTGCTCTCGTTGCGATACACTGGAACGTCATGCCCGCGGCGTTTCTCCATTTGTTCCCTGAACAGCCTTGAAGCGCTGATGCCCACCCGACCGGACAGCTTGATCTGTGTCCTTCGCCAAGCCTCCTGCGGAGCCGTCGTCCGCTCTGGTCGTCCCCAGGCGGCGCCTTGCGGCATTGCAACGGCTTGTGCCCTCCGGATTTTTCGCGTGCCGCCCCGCGAGGGATTTGCTGCGCAAAGAAAAATCCCTCCGTCACGGCGCCCTTGCTAGCCTGGACTTCCGGCGCGGCCGCCGTCCCCTCCGGCCGTTGCTCCTAAAGGCTTCATGTTGGTCCGTCGCTGCGCTCTTCAATGAACGGACCAACACAAACCCTTTAGAAAGGAGCAACTGTCATGGCGAAGCAACAGAACAAAGTTCAACCGGTCGAAGAAGTCCGCATCGGCAGCGTCAAGGCCGCGATCTGGAGGAACGAAGGCGAAAGCGGCCCGCGATTCAACGTCACGTTCCAACGCCTCTACCGCACCGAGAATGGCAAGTGGCTGAGCACCGCGGGCTTCAACCGCGATGACCTGCTGGTGCTCATGAAGGTAGCGGACGCCACGCACACTCGCGTGATGCAATTGCTCGGCGAGAACCGCGAGCGGCGGCAGGAGCATCCCGCCGCCTGATCCGATCACAGTATCTTCACAGGCCCGGCCGGGCGATTCGTTCACCGGCCGGGCCTTTTGGCCCGGCATGAATCGAGGGCCGCCCTTGCTCCGACTCGGCCTTCGGCGGTCCGGATACGACCGCATGTGCACATTGCAAATGCTTGGCCCCTTTATTCGCCAAATTCGGGATCATTCTCCCCATCCAAGTATCGCCCGGGATGGTCTGCGACGATCGCCCTGGCCAAGTGAAGCGGAGACGGCCAGTTTAGAGTCCCATCCCACGTGGGTGCTTGTCGGCAGAGTAGAGCGCTGAGTTCATAAAGTTCTGCCGGTGTGAAGCTGCCCTGGTGACGGCACGAGAACTCCGTCATGTTCAAAGCGTGCCAATCATTCCGCAGGCTCCTCGGCTCGGCCGTAAATCGGGTATGTTGTCGGTGCGCGCCCATCGCTCCCATCAATCGCGGTGTCGAGACGTAAAACTGCGCTCCATCCCAGCCAGCCGTTTTCAGCGTGACCAGCGCATCCATGACGCCCGCTCTCGCCGCCGGAAGCGCTGGATTAACCCACGGTCCAGTTCCGGCCGGGCGCGGAACGTGCTGAGGATTCACACGGGTCCGTACCACTGCGACGCGGTTACCCCTTGTGAAAGCCGGAAGCTGCCCTTCACCCTTATCCGTCAAGCCGTTCCAGAACCTAGAACACCCGGCATGTTCCATGAATGCTATGACTTTGCAGCCGGGGTCGCGCACGAGCAATTGCTGTACAGCCGTCTCGATGCACGTCGGCACCTCGGCATACGATTTGAGGGGCTCGCCAATAAAACATTTTGTCGTCGCTTGCGCCAGTGGAACCCATCCCGCTTCAGAGAAGCCCAAGGCCTTCCGGCCGCCGGCCTCCGCGGCCACGATGCTTGTAACGAACCTCTCGCCGCCATTCGTTCGGCCATTGGCGAACTGCTTCGCGCGCCGATCACTTAGACGGACAACGTAGACACCGACGAGCCATATCGTTCCATCGACATTGCCGTTCGGTGCTGGAAAAGGCGAAGGAAACATTCCGCTGGAACGCAGAAGATCCAATGCGGCGGCGCGAGCGGGGTGATCTTCGTCGCCGACGTCGGGAGCTGAGGCTTCGGTCAAAAACTGGGTCGCTATTCCATGCTCCGCGAAGAGTCGGCGCAAAATAAACTTCGGGTCGAACTCGTTCGAAGACTTCGATTCCTCAACCAGCCTGGTTTCAACGAACGCGCCGAGGATGTGGGCCCCGGATGCGGCATCCTGCTCAAAGACGGCTTTCGCCCAACTCCGAATAGCCTCGGGATTACCGGCCTGGGTTAGCGTGTCTACAGAACCCTTCGGAGAGCGGA
>Ga0134126_10004133_pt1 | contig 18172 bp, 15 predicted proteins | sample KB31752_FD_96881 | JGI IMG/M metagenome (GOLD analysis project Ga0134126, IMG submission 96881) | Terrestrial soil microbial communities with excess Nitrogen fertilizer from Kellogg Biological Station, Michigan, USA - KB3-175-2 | ecosystem: Environmental > Terrestrial > Soil > Unclassified ...
AGGACGTGTTCAGCCGGCATGTGAAGTTCCTTCGCCACGAGCGCCGTCATGGCGAGCGCGTCTTTCAGGCCCTGCCTGCCGGTGCAGGCGTTGGCGTTGCCGGAGTTCACCACGAGCGCTTGCGCGACGCCGCACTTAACGCGTTCGATGCAAACCTTGACCGGAGCGGCGCAGACCTGATTCGTGGTGAACATGCCGGCGACCGTTGACGGCACTTCGGAGACGATGAGCGCGAGGTCGCGTTTCTTTCCCTTTTGCGAGCCTTTGCCGGTGCCGATTCGTTTGATGTCGCAGAAGACTCCAGCCGCGAGAAAGCCTTTCGGCGCGACGATGGAGCCGGGGATTTGCCTAAACTTTGCGTTCATTGAGAATTATGGAGCCCAACAGGCGCGTGGAGGTGGGAAATCAAACGAGCCCCGCGGTCTCGGGGAATCCGCAGAGGATGTTCATGCTTTGCACGGCCTGGCCGCTGGCGCCTTTGACGAGGTTGTCCTCGGCGCTCATGACAATGAGCCGTCCGGTCCGCGGATCGAGTCGCCAGGCGATTTCGATGACGTTCGTGCCAACGACATTCTTGGTGTCGGGCAGCGTTTCGCGGTTGAGCCGGCGGACGAACGGTTCATCGCCGTAAGCTGACTGGTAACAGGCGGCGACTTTTTTGTCGAGCGCGTCGGCTTCGGCGGAAGTCTTGAAATGCTTTTCCGGCGCGAGATAAATCGTGGTGAGAATGCCGCGGTTCACCGGGATGAGGTGCGGCGTGAACTGGATGGTCACGTTCGCGCCGACGGCGAGCGCGAGTTGCTCTTCAATCTCGGACAGGTGCCGGTGCTTCGGCACGCCGTAGGGACGCGCGCTCTCGTTGCATTCGACGAAGAGGTAATCCGCCTCGACTTTTCGGCCCGCGCCGCTGACGCCGCTGAGCGAGTCGGCGATGATGCTGTGCGGGTTGATGAGCTTTGCGCGGAGCAGGGGAATGATCGGCAGCAGGACGCTGGTCGGATAACAGCCCGGTGACGCCACGAGCGACGCGTCCTTGATTTCTTTCCGATAAACCTCGGGCAAACCGTAAACGGATTTTCTCATCAGGTCCGGCGCGGGATGATCATGACCGTAGAACTCCTTGTAAGTTTCGGTGCTCTTGAGTCGGAAGTCGGCGCTGAGATCGATCACCAGACAGCCGGACTGGAGCAAGGGAACCGCATACGCAGCGGCGACACCGTGAGGCAGAGCGAGGAAAACGACTTCGGCTTGCTTCGCGAGCAACTCGGCGTTCGGTTCACTGAAACGGAGGCCTTTCGCTCGCGGATAATGGGCAAATCTGGGGAAGGTTTCAGCGACGGTCCTGCCGGCGTATTGTCGCGAGGTCACCGCTGCGAGTTCGGCGTGCGGATGCTTCAAGAGCAGCCGCACAAGTTCCTCACCCGAGTATCCGGACGCGCCGACGACGGCGACTTTCCTGTTCATGTATGTGTTGGTGGCCATCACGTGTTGTTTTGGTCGAATCACCGCATTCTGGCAATCTGCAACTGACAACGACGAAAGCAAAAAAGCCCCGCCGGATTGAACCAGCGGGGCTTGCAAATTGGAACTCGTTTTAACGCTTGCTGTATTGGAAACGTTTTCGAGCGCCCGGCTGGCCGTATTTCTTGCGCTCGCGCATGCGCGGATCGCGCGTGAGCAGCCCGTTCGATTTGAGTGTGGGACGAAGGTTGGCATCCGCCAGCAACAACGCCCGGGCGATGCCGTGCCGCACCGCGCCGGCCTGGCCCGAGGGTCCACCACCGATGACGCTGATCCGCACGTCGAACTTCGCGGCGGTCTCGGTGACCGTCAACGGTTGCTGTGCCATCATCCGCAGGTTTTCGATTGGAAAATAGTTCTCAAACGGCCGGTTGTTGACCGTGATCTTCCCCGAGCCGGGAGCGAGGCGCACACGGGCCACCGAGGTCTTGCGACGGCCTGTTCCGAGGAATTCTGTGGTTGCAGGCATACTTTTGAAAATCAATCAGCCGCCGCGAGCGCCGCCGGTTGTTGCGCGGCGTGCGGATGGTTGGCGCCCTTATAGACCTTGAGCTTGGTCAACAGCCGGTCGCCAAGGCGGTTCTTGGGGATCATGCCTTTGACGGCGTGCAGGATAAGGCGCTCGGGAGTTCTGGCCCGAACCTGCGCGACCGACCGGTAGCTTTCGCCGCCTTTCCAACCGGAGTAGGACATGAACAGTTTTTCGTCCTCCTTTTTGCCGGTCAAAACGACTTTTTCAGCGTTGATCACCACAACGAAGTCGCCCGCGTCGAGGTGTGGCGTGAATACCGGCTTGTTTTTGCCTCGAAGAATGTTGGCGACCTGGACGGCAAGCCGCCCCAGGACGGCGCCATTGGCGTCAACAACGTGCCATTTGCGCTCGTTCACATTCACTTTTGGCAGATACGTTTTCATCAAATCCCAAATCAAAGAGCGGTGAAACTAACAAACGAGCGGCACAAGTCAATAGTCATTTGGAGCGAAACCCGGTTGACTCCTTGCAACCCGGAAGTGAGATCTGGCTTACCTGTGGCCGGACGGCCTTTCATTGTGGGCTGCAATCCCGGACGGACGGCGTTTGCGTCCCAGGCGATGTGGGTCCGCGCCTGCCAGGTAGCGCACCGTCAGCCATACATCTGAAGCCGTCGTGAGAAACGCCCCACGGGCCGCGAATCGCCGCGCCGAAGAAACAACATTCGAGCGCAGCATCGTGATTTGTCCGACTCGCGCGATTCGGCGTGAGAAATCTAGGTCCTCGAACAGTGGCCAGTCTCGAAAGCCCCCCACTTGTTTGAATACCGCTCTTCGGACGAAAATACCCTGGTCGCCAAAAAACCAGCCGAGACACCCTGACCGCCAAGCTCCGACGGCGCAGGAGAGCCGCAAAAACAGCGACGAACTCCGGAAGCGCCGCGCGAAACCGCCTCCAACAATGCCGGGGCGTGCAAGTGCTTCGGTAATTTGATTCAGCGCATCCGGCCCCAACCAGGTGTCGGCATGGAGGAAAAGGAAAACCTCGCCGCGCGCGGCTGTTGTTGCCAGATTCATCTGGGCCGCGCGACCCCGTCGGGGAGAGTGAATGACCCGTGCCCCCGCCTTGTCCGCCAGGCCGGTCGTTTCGTCCCTGCTCCCGCCGTCGGCGACCAGAATCTCGTTCGGCGCGCGATTCGCCTGAAGGCGATGCAATGTGGCCGGCAGCAGTTCCGCCTCGTTCAGCGTTGGAATAATCACGGAGATCATGCCTTGAAGCGCCGCGTGTCGGCGCAAAGCCCCCGTCGGCTTTGCCACGAAACCATTATGCCACCCGGATCGTCCAACGGTTGTGACCAAACGTGCATTAGCCGCATGTCTTCTGGAGATAGCACAAATCTCCTGTGATGCCCATGCCGCAACCCGCGTCTCCGCACCGGTGGTTTACACCGGAATGTGTGACGCCTCCGCCGCCGTGGCACTGACGGGTCATCTGTTTGCAGTGGCGAGCGACGAAGACAGTGTTATTCGCGTCTATTCCAGGGATAAGGCGGGAGCGCCCGTTCAAAGCTTCAACCTGTCCGCGTTTCTCGATTTGGATGAGAAGAAGCCGGAGTCCGATCTCGAAGGAGCGGCGCGAATCGGCGATCGCGCTTACTGGATTACCTCGCATGGTCGGAACAGAAGCGGCCGCGCGCGACCAAGCCGGGAGCGTTTTTTTGCCACGCAAACTGTCACCAACGGCCAGGGCGCGCAACTGAAAGGGGTTGGCCAACCGTACGAACGGCTGCTGGATGACTTGGTGCAGGACAGGAGATTGGCGCGCTTCAATCTTGAGGCGGCTTCGCTGTTGGAACCGAAAGCCCGCGGTGCATTGAATATCGAAGGGCTCAGCGCGACGCCTGAGGGTCATTTGCTGATCGGTTTCCGTAATCCAATCCCCAACGGTATGGCGCTGTTGGTTCCGATGCTGAATCCGGATGAAGTGATTCGCGGTGCGTCGGCAAAATTCGGCGACCCCTTGCTCCTCGATCTGGGTGGACTGGGCGTGCGCGACATGGCGTATTCGGAGGGAAAATATTTGATCATCGCCGGCCCGTATGACGGCATCGGGCCGTCGCGTCTCTACGCGTGGTCGGGTGGCCCGTCTCCGCCCCGGCTGATAAAACACTCACGTCTGAAGGGGTTGAATCCGGAAGGGATCGTCGTTTATCCCGGGACGGGTTGGAACCGGATTCAAGTCATCAGTGACGATGGCAAAAAACTGATCAACGACAGACCCTGCAAGGAGTGTCCGCCGTCTCAACAGCATTTTCGCAGTGTCTGGGTAAAGCCGTGAAAGAGGCGCCTCTGATCAACCGACGTGGTCAATTTGCCAGCGCACCCGTGCAACTGCTCCCGCAACCGGCGGTGCACGCAAAACAATGCACGCCGGTCTGGATTCCACGGTTTTCCAGGTATTCTGGTGTTACATCCCACAGATAAAGCGGCCGGCCGTTCTGCATTCGCATGTCGAGCATCTGGTTGAAGTCGCAGTCGTACAACTCGCCGCGATAGCCCACGCTCAACGTGGCGCGGCACATCAAACCGTCCACGGTTGCCGGATTGAAACTGTTCACCAGCAACTCCAGGTATTCGTCCCATTTGCCCTGCTGGCGCAGGTCCTCGGCAAAACGGGCGATCGGTTGGTTCGTGATCGTGAAAAGTTTATTGAACGCGATGCCGAAATCGCGGTTTAGCACCTCTTTGTAATCGGCCTCCAACTCCGCTTGCGGCCCGGGCAGATTTGGACCGAGTGGATTGTAAACGAGGTGCAGCGGCAGTGCCGTGCCATACCCGACGGCGTTCAATTTGCGCAGGGCGGAAATGCTCCTTTCAAAAACTCCGTTGCCGCGCTGTTGGTTTACGTTCCGGGCGGAGTAGCAGGGGAGCGAGGCGACGACCTGCACTCCGTGGCTGGCCAGATATTCGGGTAGCCAGCCGTAATCCCTTTCTTCAATGATCGTCAGATTGCTCCGGTCAATCACTTCGCTGCCGGCGGAACGCGCGGTCTCGACAAAATAACGGAAGAATCCGCTCAACTCCGGCGCGCCACCCGTGAGGTCCACGATTTCCGGGCGATGCTCGCGAATCCATCCACCAACGCGAAGCGAGGTTGCTTCGTCAATCATTTCTGTCCGCCAGGGGGCGGCATCCACGTGGCAATGGCGGCAGGCCTGATTGCATTTGCGGCCGACATTGAGTTGCAACGTACGCAGGCGCGTTCGCTGCAGCGTCAAACCGTGCTCCACGAGTTTTTGTTCGAAACGATTCATCAACCCGTCAGAGGATAGCCCGTTCGCCGGTTTGTGGCATGGGAATTGTGTGTTTCCAAGAATTGCCGCCAGTCCGCTTCCGTGTCCACATCTTGCAATTCGCGCAACCGATGGACGCTCAGTCCGCCCTCCCGGGCCCGGCGCATCGTTTCAGCCAGTACGCGGTCGGTGCTCCAGGGAATCCGGTGAAACAGATCCGGCCGCAAACGTCGCAACCCGATCAGCCAGTAACCACCATCGCGGGCGGGCCCGAGGGCAACATCGTGCGACGATAAACATTGCCATGCTTCCACAATATCAGCACTCGTTACTGCGGGACAGTCCGAGCCGATGATGACGACCCGGGCGGTTTCAGATTTGAAGGAATCGACAAACGCGGACTGCAGGCGCCGGCCAAGGTCTCCGGTTCCCTGTGGCGCACAGGACCATCTGCTCTTAAGCCAGGGTTGAATCTCGTTTCGCGCGTCATCTGGACTGAAACGCAGCTCCACTCCGTTCAGCGTTTGCAAACGGTCGGTCAAGGTTTCCACCAATCGGCGATACGCCTCGCAGGCCGGCCCGGCACCGAGGGTTTTCGCCAATCTGGTCTTGACCGAGCCCGGCCGCGGCGCCCGGACAAAGATTACAAGTTTGTGCTCGGGCATTGTCGGGCAAACACCGCAGATCCGGACTTTGGAGAAGTCAGGGACCTCTCAAAGTCGGCAACGACCCAATGTGAACCTCGCTTTACAATTCTGTGGCCTTCGGTTTCGAGGCGCTTTTTGAGCGCGGGAATTCCTCCCGGATATTTTTCATTGAGCTGCCCTCCCGACTTCAACGTCCGCCAGTAGGGCGTTATCCTCTTTCGGCCTCCAGCACCGGCTTCTTCGGCGGCGTGGGCCGCGATCCAGGCAAATATTCCGGTCGTAATCGGGCAGGCGACGTCCACGCCGTGCGCCCGGGCAAGCGCACAGCGAATTTCATTGATTGTGACCAGCTTGCCCTTCGGCACGTTTCGCATGACCGCGTCCACCTCCAGCGGCGCCGGCACGACCATCGTTCCTTTCCCCCAGCGCTTCGTCATTCTGCCCGTGATCCTTCCCACTTTCGGCAGACCTTTGCCGTCGGCCAGTTTTTCCGCCCATGACTTTCTGGTTTTCATAAGATGACCGCCCGTTCCGGAGTGTTTGTTCCAATCATGGCCTCCCTAACTCCCGGACGCGTCCTTCGGCCGGGCGCGAAGAATAATATATGAAGCTACGACGACCGGCACTCCCACCTTTGCCAGACCGCCCGCCAGATCGGCGAGAATGGTGACCGGGCCGCCGGCAAACGCTTCTTCGTCGCTTTGCTTCTGCGATTTCTTTTCGACCGCGCCGCTGACCAGGATCCCGACAAAAACGAGAATGCCGAAACAGGATGCAGCGGCCGCGACCCGGGAAATCGGTTTTCGCAAGATGAGATAGCGAAGCGCCGTTGCGGGCGCCAATCCGATAACAATCAGAAGAATCGTCTTCATGCGGTCCGTCGGAAGAGATGCGGCTGCTTCAAATCGAATATTTGGCGACGATCCAGTCGGGGATTGTTTCGGCACGTCCGGTCTTCAGACTGACCATCGTGTAATGAAAGTGACCGTCGCAGCAAAGTTTGCCGGTCCGCTTTTTTACAATCTCGAATTTCACGAGCACGCCGTCCTTCACCATTTCCTCGATCCAGGTGCGCACCAAAAACTCCTCGCCAATGCCGAGCGGCCGCTTGAATTCGAGGTGGCCGGTGCGGACATACCAGCCGAAACCGGCGCGGGTAAACTCCTCCATCGGCATCTTGTAGCATCGTTCCATCTGATCGTAGCGCGCGGCGAGCACGTAATCCATGTAGCGGCTGGCATGGACATGCTGGTTCATGTCGATGTCGTCCGGGCGGACCTGGAGTTCGGACTCGAATCTGGAGCGTCCGAGGTGCACAAGATTCAGTTGGCTCCCGCGGCCTTCAATGATTGCGGCGCGGGATTTCCGGCGACCATCTTCAGCGCCTCCTCGATCAGGATTTCGCCCGTCATCTCGCCGAGACTCGTGCGCGAGACATAGTCGTAACGCTTGAAGCTGCCCCAATCTACTTTCGTCAGCATGTAACCAAACGCGTCGTTGGTCAGGCCGAAGAGCAGGTTGTTCTCGCCGCGCATTTTGCGTTTCAAATAATAACCGATGTTCGGCAGTGCCTCGCCGGGGATGGTGAGGATCTGCGCGTTGCCAACGTTCACCAGGTTCATCCGGGTGGACACATGATTGAGATCGTTGGTCGGGTAGCGCAGCGGCGAGGCCGTCATCACGGCGCGGAGCAGGGGAGATTCGACCGGAAAGGAGACCACCTTCGCGGCGCAAAACAATTTGGGGTCCGGTTGTGGATACGCGCCGCCGACGATACGCAGCGCTTCGTCCGCGAGCAGATGGCCGATGCGAACGCATTCATCCCAGGTGCGCCGATCCTTGCCGCCCGGTTGGCGATTGTCGGCCGTGACCATGCCGCCCTGCGCGCTGTTCATGAAAATGCCCGTGCCACCGCCGAGCTCGTGAATGCGTTCGTACAGCGGGCCGATCAGGTCGGGACTCAGGATGCCGGCCTCGGGGCCGAGCACTTCGGGATGAATCGCGTAATTGACGAGTGTGGCGAAGGGCCTGCCGTCCCGTCCGACCGCTTGGATCACCGAACAACGCGGATCGTAAAGCTGTTCAGCGTAATAGTTGAACGCGATTTTACCCCTGGCCTCCCCCGTCGCGATCTTGAGGCTCGCGGGTTGAAGACCGGCCGCCGCTTCGTTGACGGCCTCCGCGATCCGGTCACAAACGCCGTCAACATATTTCAAGTCGGTCGCGAATCTGCCCTCGTGGTCGGGAAATCCGTAGCAATCCGGCGCGCTGTGCGTGTGAGTCGCGCCGATCAGAATGTTCTCCGGCGGGATGCCTTTTATTTTGGCGCGTGCGCGATTGCCGAGCACCGAAGGAAAACCGAGAAAATCCACGCTCACAATTGCCACCCGGATATCGTTGTTCGCCAGCACCAGCGCGCGCACCGTCAGGTCGCCTTCCTTTTTCTTGACCGGGTTGGACGGCCCGACACCGCCGGAAACGGGCAGGAGCGGGTCCGGCGTCACGACCCGCACCGCGATGCCGGCGCGAAACTCGGCATGCGCGACCGCCGCGGTGAAGGCCATGCTGAAAACCGCGAAGAATGTTTTGAGTTTCATATTGCCAGGAGAATGCCCGACAACTTTTTCGCACAGGTTTGCGCGCCGGACAATTGAAATCCATTACCAGGTCGCAGAACAAACCGGGATTACGCTGGTAAAGGTGCGGTGCTTCTCCGTGTTAGTTTTCAATCGGGATGTTGAAGAAACACATCCAGGTTCCGATGTTGCCTCCTCCTGCGCCCAAGCTCACTTTGGCGCCGGGGGACCATGCGACGTGACTATCTTCAAAGAGAAAATTGCCCCCGGCTGGCGCGTTGCGCGCGATGCGATGCACCGCAGTGGGTACCTTTTTGAGGTTGTAGTCCGTGGACCATGTCAATCGCGGGTCGTAAACGTTCGTGGTTTGCGGGCCGATTCCCTGGAGCCGGTCGATGAGGATCGGGGCCTGGGCATACCTGCCACCCATTTTGTTTCGGTAAAACCAGTTTTCAGTACCCTTCGCCATGGATTTCACGCCCGCGTCCTGATCTTTTCTGCCCGGTAAATAGAAGTATCCAATCAACTGTGGCTGGTTGTCGGTTAGAACATTATCCATCTCGTAGGCGCGATGCCATTTGTCTGTCGGACAAAACAGCACGTTGTTCTTTGCCCGCTCGGTCTTGCCATGCGTGTTCTTCATCAGGTAGTTGTTCCAAAAATTGCTCATGCTCGGCATGATCCAGCTCAGGTCGAATCCCTGGCTGTTATCGGGAAAGGAATCGCTGCAATCACCGGCGTACATCGTCAAAGCGATGCCCCACTGCTTGCAGTTGCTGGCGCAAAGCACCTTGTCCGCATTCGCCTTCGCCTTCGCGAGCGCCGGCAACAACAATCCGGCCAGAATGGCGATGATGGCAATGACGACGAGCAACTCGATCAAGGTGAAGGCAAGACGTGACGAATACTGAATCGGGTCCGAATACGAGCGGCCGAACGAAGCAAACCTCATCTGCCTGGTTTTCATAAGCGCTCTCTGGTTAGACGGGGAACGCCGCATCCATAGCATCGCCGGACGCAGAGGTCAATCGTCGTTCTCTGAAAACCGATGGGGTAATACCCGCAGTCACCGCCGCGCCTTCTTCAGAATTTCATGCGTCCGCCCCGTGTTTCAGAAGCTCCGGTCAGGCATTGAGAATGTCGCCGATGACCTCGCCGTGCACGTCGGTCAACCGCCGATCGATGCCGTTGTGGCGGTAGATCAATTTGGTGTGGTCGATGCCGAGCAGATGCAGCGCGGTCGCGTGTATGTCGTAGCAGTAGGCCGGATTTACGGCCGCCTTGTAAGACCATTCGTCGCTTTCACCATAAGTGGCGCCGCCCTTGACGCCGCCGCCCGCCAGCCAGGTCGTGAAGGCGAAAGGATTGTGGTCCCGGCCCTTCGCACCCTGACTGCACGGCATCCGGCCGAACTCGGTTGTCCACATCACGAGAGTGTCGTCCAGCAGACCACGCACCTTCAGGTCTTTGATCAGGGCCGCCACGGGGCGGTCCATGCTGCGGGCCATGTCCAGATGATCGCGCGCCAGGTCTTCGTGGCTGTCCCAGTTGCGCCGGGGAAATCCATTGTCCGCGCCGCTCCAGACTTGAACAAACCGCACGCCGCGTTCGAGCAGCCGCCGGGCAATCATGCAGCGGCGGCCAAAATCCTCGGTGACGGCTTCGTCGAGCCCGTAAAGCCGCTTGGTGGGCTCGGACTCGGACGAAATGTCCAGGACCTCCGGAGCGCTGAGTTGGAGTTTTGCCGCCATTTCAAAAGACGCGATCCGCGCGTCGAGCCTCGAGTCGCCCGGATGCGCGGCATGGTGCTCGCGATTCAACTCCTTCAAGAGCGCCCGTCCTTCCTTTTCGCTTTCCGGCGTGATGAATTTGGCGGACTCGGGCGGGAACAAATCGAAGATCGGATTCGGTTTGCCAACACGAATCATCGTCCCCTGGTGAGCCGCCGGCAGGAAGCCGGAACTCCAGTTTGCCGGGCCGTTTGGCGCGAATCCTCGCGGGTCGGGCAATACCACAAACGTCGGCAGGTTGTCGGTTATTGCGCCCAGCCCGTAGGAAACCCAGGCGCCCATTGCGGGAAAGCCCGGCAGCACGAAGCCGGTGTTCTGCATGAATGTCGCCGGGCCGTGAACATTGGACTTTGAAATCATCGAATGGACAAAGGCGATGTCATCCGCGCACGAGCCGATATGCGGGACGAGATCGCTGATCCACTTGCCGCACTCGCCCCGTGGCTTCCAGTCCCACGGACTCTTCATCACGGCGCCCGGATCGCTTTGAAAAAGTTCCACCCTGCCGCCGGGATCGAACTTTTCGCCGCTGCGCTTGATGAGTTCCGGCTTGTAGTCAAACGTGTCGCACTGGCTCGCGGCGCCCGACATGAACAGTTGAACGACGCGTCTCGCCCGCGCGGGGTGATGCAATCCGCCATTCAAAACGCCATTCGGCTTCGCCGGCACAACGTCCGCAAGCAGACCGCTGTGCCCGAGCAGATGGCTTAACGCAATGCCGCCCAGACCGCCGCCGAACCGCCAGAGAAATTCGCGCCGGTCAACCAGGCGCGGATCACCCGCGCCAAGCGCGAGCGGTTTCTCCTGTGACCCGCAAACGTGACAGGCTGGATTTGCGCCGTTCATGCGAGCACGTTTCGAATCACCTCGCCATGCACGTCGGTCAGACGGCGGTTCGCGCCATTGTGCCGGAACGTGAGTTGAGTGTGGTCGATGCCCAGCAGATGCAGGACGGTGGCGTGGAAATCGTACGTGGTCGCCGCATTTCTCGCCGCCTTCCACGACCACTCGTCGCTTTCCCCGTGAGCGGCGCCGCCTTTCGCGCCGCCGCCGGCCATCCAGCCGACGAAGGTTCCGCCGTTGTGGTCGCGGCCGCCTCCGCCCTGGGAAAACGGCATGCGGCCAAACTCCGTGCTCCACAAAACGAGCGTGTCGTCGAGCAATCCTCGCGCTTTAAGGTCCTTCAGCAGCGCTGCGATGGGCCTGTCCGTTGCTGCGCACATCGGCGGAAGCTCCTTTGCGATGCTCGCGTGATTGTCCCAGTTGTTGGTCGGGCCGCCCGCGCCGCTCCAGATTTGCACGAATCGCACGCCGCGTTCGATGAGTCGCCGGGCGGTCAGGCAACGCCGGCCGAAATCTTCCGTCACCGGCTCGTCCAGGCCGTAGAGCTTGCGCGTTGCATCCGTCTCGCCGTCGAGACCGAACGCTTCGGGCGCGCTGAGCTGCATCTTCGCGGCCAGTTCGTAGGCCTGGATACGCGCTTCGAGTCGCGAATCCGCGTCGTTCGCGGCGAGATGAGTTCGATTGATCTTTCGCAACAGCGCCAGCCCGTCGCGCTCCGCGTCCGGGGTGATATACCTCGCCGCGGCAGGCGCGCGCAGATCGGCGATGGGAGCCGGTGCGTTTGCCCGGATGAGGGTTCCCTGGTGGCTGACGGGCAGAAAGCCGGAGGTGAAATTGCCCTTCTGATTGTAGGGCAGACCTTTTGGATCGGGCAGGACGACGAAGGTGGGCAGATTGTCTGTTTCGCTGCCGAGTGCGTAGCTGACCCATGCGCCGAGGCACGGGAATCCGGGCAGCAAAAAGCCGGTGTTCATCAGATAACTTCCGGGACCATGAACGTTCGTGCGTGACACCATCGCCATCAGGAAGGCCAGATCGTCCACGCATGTCGACAGGTGCGGCAGCAAACTGCTCACCCAACGGCCGCATTCCCCGTGCTGTTGGAATTCAAAACCCGGCTTGAGCACTTTGCCCGGTTCGCTCGTGGCCGCCTCAACGCGTTCGCCCGTGCCCGGGTCGAACGTCTGGCCGTGGCGCTTCGACAACTCCGGCTTGTAATCAAACAAATCCATCTGGCTTGCGCCGCCGTTCATGAAAAGCTGGATCACGCGCCTCGCCCGGGCCGGATAATGCGGCCCGCCGCGCAACACGCCCCGCCGGGCGGGATTTGCGCCCGCGTCCGCGGTCTCGTCGGCCGCCAGCAAACCGCGCTGTCCCAGCATTTGCGCCAGAGCCACGCCTCCCAGGCCGCCGCCGAAGCGCCATAGAAATTCGCGCCGCGACACCGGCGAAAAGTTTTGAAACTGGTTTTTCATGCGGACTTCAATTGACGAACATGAATTCGTTGCTGTTCAGAATCAGACGGCAAAAGTTTGCCATCCCGTGCTTCCGGGCATAAGCGGCGAAGTCCGCCAGTTCGTCGGAGGCGGGTGGCCGGCTGAACGCCAGTTCGCACGCGAGCGCAACCTGTTCTTCGCGCGTCCGGGCCTGGGATTCAAGCCGTGCCGCGAAACGCTCCGCGTAATGGGTCACGAAGACGTTGTTCCACATCGCCAGCGCCTGTTGCACTGTGACGCTGGCGTTGCGCACCGGCGTGAGCTGGTCGCCGGCCGGGCAATCAAGCGCGTCCATGAAGGGGTCCGGCAGGGTGCGAAAAAGAAAGCGATAAACACTGCGTCGGCGCGCCGCAGGGCTGTCCGGGTCGAACTTCGCATAGTCCACCTTCGGGGTTACGTGGATGCCCGGCTGCAAATCAAACTGCCGGTCGCCCGGCCCGCCCATGCGCAGGTCCAGGCAGCCGGCGATTTGTAAAATCGCATCGCGCACCTGCTCCGCATCCAGACGTGTCCGGTTCATCCGCCAGAGAAGGTGATTGTCCCCGTCCAGCGTGGCCGCTGTTTCCGGCGGACTCCCGTCTCTTTCGCCGCGACGGGAAACCGGATTCTTTGCTTCGCCCGTTACTGCGGATTGCCGGTAGGTCGCGCTCGTCACAATGAGCCGATGCAGCTGTTTGAGCGAACCGTGCGCGTCGTCGCGGAACCAGACGGCCAGCCAATCCAGCAGTTCGGGATGCGACGGCGGCGCGCCCATGCGGCCGAAGTCGTTGGGAGTCCCCACGAGTCCGCGGCTGAAGTGATAATGCCAGATGCGGTTCACGATTGAACGCCACGTAAGCGGATTCCCGGGTTGCGCAAGCCATCGCGCCAGGGCGGCGCGTCGCGATCCCTCGTCTTGCGGGTTCGTCAGGTCGAAGCGCGCCGGCAGCCCGGAGACGCAACTCAATGCGCCCGGTGACGCTTCATCCAACGGCTTGCTGATTTCCCCGCGTTTGAGCACATGCACCGGGCGCGGTGCGCCGGCCGGCTTCAGTCCGCCGTCCGGTTCAAAATCGCCCGCCACCGCGTAAACCAGCGAAGGTTTGGGGAGCGCGGCAAGTTCGCGGGTGAGTCGTTCCTTCAGCACATACGCCGCCAGTGCGGTGCGCTGGTCATCGGTTCGTTGGTTGGTTTGCGTCGTTATGATCGCGTCAATTTCGGCCGGCAGTAGGCGCAGCGGCGGGCGCGCGCCGGTAACGGCCAGACGCGGACGGCCAATGAGATGACCTTCGCCGTGCAGTTGCTTGAGAAGGAACAGGAGCGTCGTGCCCGTTGGCACCATGAGTGGATCTTTTAGCTGAAAAATGGCCTGATGCGACTCGCCGACCTTCGGATAAATGCCCCACGCAGTCTTCTCGTCGCGATCAAGTGCGTGCTCGATGGTCCAGCCGCTTTGATTGAAATCGGCGCTTGGATTCACCAGGGCCGCTGCACGCGGTTGCGAAGCGCCCGGTTCAAAGATCAGCATTTCGAATTCACTTAAATGCAGATTTCCATTGTCCTGCCGCCCCGGCCCATTTTTCGGCAGCGACGCATCGGTGAGCGCTTCGAGTCGGATGGCAGAAATGCGCGGCAGCGGAGAGGTTGCGGTGATTGTATAGGTGTCGCGCTCAGGCCGCGTTCCGCCCGCGAGCAGGGAACCGTCTTCCTGCCGCGCGAGCGTGGCGCCACCGCTGGAGACGAACGTCTGCGGTTGCACAACTCTCCATTCAACCTTCCCTGCGTTCGAGGAGCTTTCCCATTCGGCAACTTCGCGCTGCGCCTTCCGAGAGAGTAACAATTCGCGGTCGCCACGCTCGACCCGCTTGCGGTCACGCAATAGTTCCTGGCGGTGGCGGTGCACGACCGGATCCGCGTCGTAAGTGCGGTTCGCGCGATCCACTCCGGCAAACACGGCCTGCAACGCGTAATAATCCCGTTGCGGAATGGGATCGAACTTGTGGTCGTGGCAGCGCGCGCATTGAACCGTGGTGCTCGTGAAGGTCTGCATTACGGTCGTCACCATGTCGTCGCGGTCAAGGTAGCGGCCGATCTGGCGGTCCACCGTGTCCTCGCGAATGTCGCGCAACGAACTTTCATCCCACGGCCCGGCCGCGACGAAGCCGAGCGCCACGGTGGCTTGCGGGTCGTCCGGAAAGAGCACGTCGCCGGCGACCTGTTCCTGCACGAAGCGCGCGTAGGGTTTGTCCGCGTTGAACGAGGCGACGAGGTAGTCGCGGTATGGCCAGGCGTTGGTGCGGATGCGATCCTGGTCGTTCCCGTGTGTTTCGGCGAAATGCGCGGCGTCCATCCAGTGTCGTGCCCAGCGTTCGCCGTAACGCGGTGAGGCGAGCAGACGGTCCACGACGCGCTCATAGGCGCCCGGGGACGTGTCGGCGAGGAACGCGCGCATTTCTTCGGGCGTGGGAGGCAAGCCGACGAGATCGAAGTAAACGCGCCGCAACAGCGTGCGCTGCCCGGCCTCGCGCGCGGGTTCCAGACCGTGGTTCTCCAGCTTCGCCAGCACGAAACGGTCGAGCGGCTGCCGCACCCATTCGTCGTGTTTGACCGGCGGCAGCGGCGGGCGGCACAACGGCCGGAACGCCCAACCATTGGTGGAGGCGGGCGTCGGATCGGCCGCGTCCGGCAACCCGTCCGCGAACACGCATCCCACCGCGAGGAGCGCGACAACGGTGAATGACAGGCGCAGGTTCATCCGCTAATCGACAAACATGAATTCGTTGCTGTTCACGATCAACCGGCAAAGATTGGTCAGGCCGAACCGCCCGGTGTAGTTGATGAGCATCTTCCTTTCGCCATCGCGCGGTCGTCGGTTCAACGCCAGTTCATAGACCGCCTCAATTTGAGCGTTCAAATCCGGGGCAAGTTGCCGGACCCGCCCGGCGAAAAGCGCGCATCGCCGGATCACAAACGCATCGTTGAGCGTGGACAGCGCCTGGAGAGCGGTCAGCGTCACGCTTCGTTTTGGCGTGAGGATGTTCGCGTCAGGGCAATCGAACGATTCCATGAACGGGTCGGGCACGCTGCGGACGATGAAACGATAAATGCTGCGGCGCGAACCGGCCGGACTGTCCACGTCGAAACGGGTGTAGTCGTAAACCGGCGAGTGGTCGTCCTTGAAAAAAAACTGTTGGACGGAGGGGCCGCCCATCGTCAGGTCAAGTCGTCCGCTCAAAAACAGCAGCGTGTCGCGGAACGATTCGGCGTCCAGCCGCTCGCGGTTCATCCGCCAGAGAAAGCGATCGTCGCCGTCAACGTGGGAGAACTGCGGGTTGTCCTGCGACGATTGCCGGTAGGCCGCGCTGGTGACGATGAGCCGGTGCAACTGTTTGAGCGACTCGCCATGGTCGAGGAACCAATAGGCGAGCCAGTCGAGCAATTCCGGGTGCGTGGGCGGCGAACCCATGTGCCCGAAGTCATTCGGCGTGTCCACAATCCCGCGGCCGAAGTGATATTGCCAGACGCGATTCACAATGGAACGGCGCATCAGCATGTTCCGGGAGTCGGTGATCCATCTCGCCAACGCTGCGCGGCGACTGCCTTCGTCATCCCCGTTTGCGACATTCAACTCCCCGCTCAAGCCGGGGACACAATTCAAAGCCCCGGCGGTCATCAATGGGCCCGGGCGTTGCACGTCGCCCCGTTTGAGCAGGTGGACGGGCCGGGGCGGGTGCGCCGGTAAAAAACTCCCCGTGCGCTCGAAATCATTCGCGGCGGCATAAACCGTTTGCGGTTTCGGCAGCCGGGCGATTTCTTTGTTTAACCGATCGAGGTGAAGGGCGACGCGATTCATTTCGGACCTCGTCGCGGGATCCAGCAATTCTTCGGCGCGTTTTTTGCGCTCGCTTTCGAGTTTGGCGACCGCCGATTTCAACCCGCGAAAATTGGAGGCCGCTTCAAATGATTCGCGTGATTCGGCGAGCGGCTTGCGGCTGTCGAAATTGTCCACGAGCTTCGTTTTGCCCCAACGGCCGGCCTCGATGGAGTCCAGTGCCGTCACCCTGGAGGCAAGTGCCACGTTGTTCGTCCCGGAGAAAACCTGCAGTTCCGCCAGCGCGAAGACGAAATCATGAGTGCGCTCCCAAAGACGCGTGGCGGTGACCCGGACAAACCGCGCCTGCTGCCCGCTCGCGTGAACGACAACCGGGCTGTCGCCGGGATTCGGCAGATCTTCAGCGGTGCGATCCGTCAGGAGTTCCCGTCGCGCGAAGTTTTCGTCGTTGGATGTTTCGACACGAAACCGTTTGGGAAAACCGAAGCCGGGTGTGTCGGGAAAATCGGTCGGGCGCGTGGGGATCAACCGCACTTCGTCGATTGCCACGAGCCTGCCCAGGTCCACTTGCACCCATTTCTCGATGTCTGGCCGCGCTTCGATGCCGCTGTGATAGCCGTTGCCCGGACTCTCCTTCGGCGGCTGCGGCAATGCTTTGAGCTGTTCCTTTAACTCCGCGAGGCGCGCGTCGATCTGGACGATCTCATGGCTGGTGACCTTGCCTGCGATTTCCTCGAGCGTCTTTTGCCGCGCTTCCAAATCTTTCTCTTCCGACGTCAGCCGCCTTCGCCGCGCGGAGACCTGCGGGTCGGCGTCGAACGGGCGGTCGGCGCGGTCCACACCCGCGAAGACCGCCTGCAAACCGTAATACTCCTCCTGCGAAATCGGGTCGAATTTGTGATCGTGACAACGCGCGCAGTGAACGGTGAGGCTCAGGAACGTGGACATCGTGTTCATCACCATGTCATCGCGGTCATTGTAGCGGGCGATCAGACCGTCGGTCTTGCTTTCGGGTAATTCCACGTGCCCCACAAAATCCCACGGCCCGGCGGCGATGAACCCCAGGGCGACAATTCCGTCCGCCGTGTCCGGAAACAAAACGTCGCCGGCGAGCTGTTCCTGCACAAAACGCGAGTAGGGTTTGTCCGTGTTGAATGCCCGGATGACGTAGTCGCGATAGGGCCATGCGTTGGGTCGAGGCTTGTCCTTGTCGTAGCCGTGGGATTCGCCGTAATGAACGGTGTCGAGCCAGTGTCGCGCCCAGCGTTCGCCGTATCGCGGCGAATTCAGGAGACGGTCCACCATTCTTTCGTAGGCATCGGGACTTTTGTCGGCAAGGAACCGGCGCGCGTCTTCGGGCGCGGGTGGCAAACCGGTGAGGTCATAGCTCACCCGCCGCAGCAGTGTGACGCGGTCCGCTTCGGACGACGGCGCGAGTTTCTCCTGCTCCAACCGGGCAAGGATGAAGTTGTCAATCGGGTTTCGCGGCCAGCGCGGGTTTTTCACCGCGGGGATCGCCGGACGGATCGCCGGTTTGAACGCCCAATGATCAGCCTTCGACCTGGGTGCGTCGGCTGCGAGCGTGGACCGCGCGGGATGACAGAGTGCCAGCACCGCGACGCAGAACAGCGCGCTTGCGACCCGCGGCGGCTTTCGGTAAAATAGACGCGGCAAAAGCACGAAACTCAGGATGTTGTGCGAGTATATGCCGGTCGAGGCGGAAG
>Ga0134126_10004134_pt1 | contig 18172 bp, 17 predicted proteins | sample KB31752_FD_96881 | JGI IMG/M metagenome (GOLD analysis project Ga0134126, IMG submission 96881) | Terrestrial soil microbial communities with excess Nitrogen fertilizer from Kellogg Biological Station, Michigan, USA - KB3-175-2 | ecosystem: Environmental > Terrestrial > Soil > Unclassified ...
TCGGAGACCAGTTCGCCGGTCTGTTCATCGACGAAGGCCTGTGGGTAGTGGATCGCCGTCCATGCGGTGTGGGGGATGTGGGTGATGGCGGCGTTCACGCTCGGGTTGGAGCCGGTGGTCAGCGACACGTCCGCGGTGTAGCGGGCGGCGGTGGCCACAATGTCGGCGGTGTAGAACGTGGAGTCGGCTCGCACGACGATCCGGGCGGTGGGGGCGATCGCCCGCACGGTGGTCAGCGCTTCGGCCAGCAACCGGGCCGCCCCGCGCACGTCGGCGGCCTTGCCTTTGCGCAGGCGGATCGCCACCATCACCGGCCGCGCGATCGGGGTCGATGCGGTGGCGATCAGCGGGTGCAGGGTCTTTGTGCCCTTCAGCCGGCCGACCGCGGCGCCCTGCTTGGCGTAGCCATACACCTGCCGGTGGGTGGAGTCCAGGTCCACGAACACCACCTCGTCCGCGCCGGGCAGCAGTGACACCCGGCCGGCCAGGGCGATCAACGCCTGGCGCAGCACGACGTTGAGCTGCTGCACGTGCCCATGGGTCAACGCCCGCAGGAAGGTGCCCAGGGTCGACGGAGCCCGGATCTCGCCGAACACGACCTGATTGCCGGCGTGCCGGAGCCGGTCGACGTCCTCGATCGAGTCCGCCCCAGCGACCATCCCGGCCACCAGCGACCTCACCTTGGCCACCGGATTCGCCCCAGCACCGTTCGCCGCGCCGGTAACCGCCACATGCGCCGCGACCAACTCGGGCAGGCCGACCTGCTCGGCCAGCGTGACCACCGGCACCAGCCCCGCATCCGCGATCAGATTCGGGTCATCGAACACGACATCAACCACGCCAGCCGCATGGCAAGATTGCATCTCGCGGGTGTCCCCTCGAACCGGCTCGGATGTTCCCTCAGCAAGAACATCTTCCCAGCCCAGGGGCACCCGCGTTCTCATTCCCCGCAATACACGCGCAACAGATCGGTGGATCCGGGTTCAGTGTCGACGGCCAGGTCCTGGTCGTCCCAGTCCCCGACGGCTCGGGCGTGGTCAAGGTGACCGTCGATGGGGTGGACGGCCAGAGCTGCGTGGTCAAGTTCACCATCGCGGAGAGCTGACCGTCCCGTCATCGGCTTCGCGGTGCCCCACTCGGCCAGATGCGGGGCAGGCACCGGGGAGCCGAGCCGTGAACTCTGCACGGCTCGTCGACAGGACCACCGTCACTTCGACCGCCGCGGCGAAAGGCGCTATCACCCCCGTCCTCCGCGCGGTGCCCATACGGTTTCGGGAATTCAGAGCCGTCCCACGCTGCGATTAACAGGGCTACACTCCGTGCCAGGACAGGGAGGACCTGTGCCGGTGACGGGGTGCGAATAGTTCTGGAACGAGATCCGGCGTTGGCGCGCGTTTCCGCAGTTCACCACACTGCTTGGCTTGGATAAGTGGGAGTCACCTGCCTTTACAGCAGCTCGGGCCGGTAAGCCTGGCCTGTTACCAGCGGAAGTAGCCACTGACGCTGGAGTTCGTTCCAGAACCCTCCACGCCCCGATCACAGACGGGAGCGCAGCGTGGCGAGCCCTTCGTCGGACAGGTCGTTGAGCGCCTGCGGGCGTCCGGTGATCGCCATGATGATCGACGCTAGTGGGCCGGTGACTTGCGGGCGCTGCCAGCGGACCAGGCGAGATCGCAGGCGCGCAGCTCGAGTCCGGCGCTGCGCTGCTTGCTGCCCTGGAATAGGCCGGTCCTGCGGCAGGTTTGCGCAACGACGAACAGGCTCGGCGCCGGCACGTTGAGGGTGCGCTTCAGGGGCCACGCGATGTCGTAGCCGTGGATCACCGCTTCGACTAGGGCATACGGCGCCTCGGCTGCCGGGATGTCCAATCGGCTGGCGGTCGCTCGGTACTCGCCGAGCAGCTCGCAGACCACCTCGGCCGGATCGGCTGTCCCCGGGTCCAAGGGGAACGTCACCACGTTCCGGAAGCGGATCCCGGTGCGGGCAGTGGTGCTCGGCCTGTTGTGGTCATGCCTGGTGGTTGGCTCCAGGTCGATCACGATCTTGCCGAGCGCATGACCGGACTCGAGCTGCTCGCAGTGCTTGTGGTGCTTCTTCGAAGGGGTAGGCCTGGAGCACCTTGGGATCGAGTTTCCCTGCGGCGACCAGATTGGCAACGGCGGCCACGCCCACTGAGCTGGACACCAATCGTTGTGCTCGTCATCGCTGTGCTCGTCGTCGTGTTCCTCGTCGTGGCGATCCTGATCGGTCGCCGGCGTGTATTAGGCGCGCGGCCGCGGATCCACGATCGGCACTGACCTGCCACCGCGCGGCCCTGATCGCCGCGCCCCGCGGTCGGCCACACCATAGCCCGGGATACCTTCGGATACGATCCAGCCCGATGCCCCGCTGGATGTAGCGCGACCTAGGCGCCCACCGTCGGGCCCGGCCAGAGGGCAAGACGTCTGCAGGCGGAGATCAGCGGCGCCCTTTGCGCCGGTCCCACAACCACTTGAGAGCCAGCAACTCCAAGATCTTCTTCATCATGACGGTCCTCCCGACTAGCTGACCCGAACGTACACAACATCTCGCGCGTCCGTGCTGTGAGCAGAGGATGGCCCTGCATCAAGGCGTAGCAGCGCCGTCGGGATGAAATACCCCAGCACGACCGAGACGCCGGTCGTACACCGATGCGCCACATCGCCATTCTGATCACCAACCCGGCCCGGATCGTGTCAGCCGCCGACCCCAGCGTCACAGGCTGTTCGGTTGGCTCGCGCTACTCACTGGCAGCGCCGCGGCCAGAAATGTCGAGATCCTCATCTTGCGCCAGGAAGTCGCAGTATTGCGCCGCCAGGTGACCCGTGTGGCGTGCCAAAACTCGATCGAGGCTTCGACCAGGTGTCTTCTGATCGGCTCAGCCTGCGCGTCGGTACTCATTGATCAGTCCGCCGAGGACTCGGTGGCGTCGGATCGGGGTGTTGCGAGGAATCGGCGTAGCGAGGTCGCGGGTTGGTGGGTGTTGATCCAGGCTCTGATGCGGGCGGTGGTCATTTGAAATGGCGCACATACCGGTCAAGAACAACTCGGGCGTGTCGCTGGCGGTAGATCAGCAGCCGGTCGGTGCATTCCGCGCAGACGCTGCCAACGAACCGTTCCGCATAGCAGTTCGCCTGGGGCGTGCGCGGAGGGATCTTGACCACGGTGATGCCTTCGGAGGCGAAGACGGCATCAAAGGCAGCGGTGAATTTGCAGTCCCAGTCACGGATCACAAAGCGGAAGGTGCCGATGCGGTCACCGAGGTCTATCAGCAGGTTGCGAGCGGCCTGAATGGTCCAGGCCGCTGTGGGATGGGCGGTGACGCCGAGGAGATGGACCCTGCGGGTGCGGACTTCCATCACAAACAGAACGTAAAGGCGGCGCAGCGCGATGGTGTCGAGGGTGAAGAAGTCAGTGGCCAACAGGCCGGTGGCCTGAGCGCGCAGGAAGGTCCGCCACCGGGTGTCGGCCCGGCGGGGTGCCGAGCCGACACCCGGTGGCGGCCAGGATCCGCCGAATCGTGCCGGTACCGACGCGATGCCCGAGACCGACGAGTTCGCCTTGGATCCTGCGGTAGCCCCAGGAAGGATTCTCTCGTGCCAGACGCAGCACCAAACCTCGGATTTCGTCGGTGACCGGTGGGCGGCCTGACCGCTGAGGGTAGGTCCACCGTCTGGTGATCAGCGGGCGGTGCCAGGCCAGCAGCGTGGCCGGCGTGACGATCCGAGAGGTCCGCAACGGGCGGGGCAGCAACCGGGCCAGAGCAGACAGGATGGCCCGGTCCGGCCAGGTGAGGCGAGGCCTGGTCACCTGGCGGCGAAGTATCGCGACTTCCTGGCGCAGGAGGAGAATCTCGACATTCTTGGCCGCCGCGCTGCGGGCGAGTAGCCCGAGCCAGCCCAACAGCCTGATCGTGGTCAGATACAGCAGACGAAACAACACGACCTGTGATCATGTCATGATCACGGAGGGCCGCCAAAACCGCAGGTCACACTTGTGGCGATTTTTGGCACGGCACACGCCGGCCGACGCAAAGCAGTGGCCCTGCGCAGTGAGCCGGTAGCCGTCGGCGCCGGTGCGCTGGGTCTGCACAGCCAGCAAACCAACGAGACACCGGCGAACAACGCCCGGCCCAGCTCATTGGGCTGCGCTAGTTCGGCCCTAACGGCGGCTGAGCCGCGCTCGTGCGAAAATCCGCGCGTCGGTACTGCCAGTCCGGGTGCTCCGCTAGGGCTAGCCGAGGCCGCGCCGTTCGCCGAGCTGGACCGCGGCATCATCGACCAGCGCACCATGGCCAGGGTCGCGCGGCCTGGATACGATCCGCAGCCGGCCTGACATAAGGAAGCACGCGATGGCAGCGCAGAATCCCAACAGACGCATTGCCCCGTTGCGGGTGCTGGGGCGGCGGGTTCGCCGGGTCTACCACGATGAGGTGGGAGCGGGGCAGCAGGCGCTGCTGGTGGCCTGGTCGGCCTTCGGGGCCACCTTCGGCATCACCCGGGCGATCACCTACTGGTTGCACGGCGGCGCGGCGCCTTCGGCGGGTGGGATCGTGATTGGCGGCCGGCATATCCACCATTACAACCTGGGCATCGCATTGCTGGCAGCGGTCGGCGCGATCGCGCTTCGCGGCCAGGAAACCGACCGGCGCCATCCGCTGACCGCCACCGCCTATGGCAGCGGCGCCGCGCTCATCGTCGACGAGCTGGCCCTGCTTATCGACCTCCAGGACGTTTACTGGGCCCGGGAGGGACGCCGCAGCGTCGACGCCGCGATTGGCATGATCGCCGCTGGCGGGGTTTATCTGACCGTCCCCCGTTCTGGCACCGCGCCGCGCGGGAAGTCGTGTACACCGGCATCGAGACCGCGTCCACTCCACTGCCGAGCCCAGTCCCTGATCACCCCGCCTGGCAAAGTGGTTGAAGCCGATGACGGCTACGAACGTGGCGTCGACCCTCACCACCGGCTACCAGCATCCTTAGTCGGACTCGTGCTCGCTGTCTCATCCAGGCTGCCCACCGGAATTGATTCTGTTTACACGTCGCCAACGCAGTGCCCGCCCAGCTTGGGCGATCGATGTGGCCCGGCCCGTCAGTCGGTCAGGGTGATTGCCGCATCGGGCTTGATGACGCGGAAGGTGAAGCTCTCCTCGAGATAGAGGCTCACGGTGTCGGTGTCATGTCGGCTGTATCCGATGGACAGGTCCTGGTCGACGTCGAGTAGGAAGTCTCCGCCGCGCTGGCTCAGGACGACGGCGCCGTCCAGGCCTAGGGTCCAGGCCTAGGGTCCAGGCGACCGGGCCGTCGAGGATCCGCTGGAGGTGCTCGGGGGTAGCCGTCGTGTTCGGTGGTCTCGACGATGCGGATTAGCCGGCAGGCCCGATGGTCAGCGCGTAGGGTCCGACTACTCCGATCTGGCCCAGCGTGGTCACTGCGCGTGCGACGACCGAGGGTCAGCCCTGGGCGTGCTGGCCGAGGGTGAGCGGCGGGTGCGGCCAGCGTCGACGATGCCCTCTGTCGTGCTCGTCGAGCTTGTGGCCGGCGGCCAGCGCGATCAGGGTCTGACGCAGCACATGTTCATGGCCGCCGTACACGGTCTGCGCGCTGCGCCCACTGGAAGCCTGCAGCGCGACCTTCAGCTGCTCACGGGCGAGAGCTGTCAGCGACGACTTCTCCCGTCTGTTGGGCGTGACCGCGCCGGTTTGCGTCTGGGGGGTCGGCGTGGGCGTAATCAGTGCTTGTCGAGCGGTCAATGGCCTACCGGGGCCCCCTTCATCGGCCGGATACCAACAAAGATGCTCTTCAGCCCCGCGGTGACGCACGTGTGCATGGCCGACCGCGTTCCTGACCGCTTCGCCGGACGTGGAATCACGGCTTGGCCAAGCCTGGTCGAGTGAATGTTCTGGCTAGCTCAGCGGGTAGTGGCCGGACGAACCGCCAGAAGCGGGCAGGGCGCGTGGTAGATCAGCGCCTGGCTGATTGAGCCCAGTAGCATGCCGGGCAATCCGCCGTGTCCCCGGCTGCCGACCACCAGCAGTTGTGCATCGGCGGCGTGGTCCAGCAAGCAGCGCACCGGCCGATCCCTGGTGACCACGCGCCGCATCGTGACATCCGGGTAGCTCTCCTGCCCGCCGGCCAACCGCTCCGCCAGCAGTTCACGCTCGCGGGTTTCGATGACATCCCAGTCGACAATGAACTGATGGGCGAAGGCGTACGCGCTGTCGGAGGAGAACTCGATCCAGGTGTGCACGGCAACCAGGTCCGCGCCCCGCAATGATGTCGTCGAAGGCCATCGCGAGCGCCGACTCACTGGTCGGTGAGCCGTCCACACCGACCACCACCGGCCCGTGGGCCGGCGGTGACTCCTCGGGCTTGGTTCCGCGGATCACCGCGACGGGGCAGTGGCCGTGCGCGACCAAAGCAACGGCGGTGGATCCGATCAGGATGCCGCTGAAGCCGCCCAGTCCCCGGGAACCGAGCACGATCAGCCGGGCGTTGTCGGACTCCTCGATCAACGCCGGCACCGCATCAGCGGTCTGCAGCTCGACGTCGACCTGCAGTTCGGGGTGTGCTTGGTGTATCGCGGTCTCGACCTCAACCAGCAGCTGCCGGCCATCGGATTCCAGCGCGTCGAAGAAACTCTGGGGGTAACCGAGCCCACCGGCGTAGGCGGGCGTAGAGAAGTTCACGGCGTGCACCAACCGTAATGGAGCATGCCGGCAAACGGCCTCATCCGCGGCCCAGCGCGCGGCGTGCAGGGCCGAGGTCGACCTGTCGACGCCCACAACAATCCGCTGGCGATCGATGTTGCTGGTCATCCTGGAACTCCCTTGGTGCTGTATCGAGGTGCCGGCCGCTGACCGGTCACATGTGCGGCTGCCGGTTCAGCCCGTCGCCGCGTGACCGGCCACGCGCACCGCGGTCACTCCGGACACCGCTCCGGCCAGCACAGCCGCCACGTGCCGGTCGGTCGGACTGTCGAACTCGTCACTGATGGCCACCGCACCGTCATGCACCTCGACCGTCCATCGATCGGGTACGCCATACATGGCCAACTGGTGCCGCACGTCGTCTGCGATGGCGTGATCGCCGCGAGCGAGCATCCGTATCAGGTCGCGCCGGGTGACGATGCCAACCACGCGGGAACCGTCAACGATCGGGATGCTGCGCACGCGGTCATCCAGCATCGCGGTCACCACATCGCCCACATCGGTTCCCGCACCCATGCCGATCACCGGGGTGGTCATCACCGCCCCCACCGTCGCGGCAGGCAGGTCCGGCGCGCCGTCCGTGCCGGGCGACGTCGGCCTCGTAGGCGGACCGGTAACGCGGATCGCGCAGGAACCGGTCGCGCACAAGGCCGGACTCGGTAACGATGCCAATCAGACCATCTTCGTCCAACACCGGCAGCGCGGTTAACCCGTTGGTCGCCAACAGGCTCGCCGCGTACTTCACCGTGGTCGTTGGTCACCGCCAAGGGGGACCTCCGCCATTCGCACCGCCTCCCATCCGAAATAGCGGTCGTCTGAGGGAAGGACGGACAGCCGGCGGGCGCCGTAGCCTGATCAGGAGAGTCCTGGCCGCCCGGCCGGGGGTCGGTGTGTGGGTGGAGGGACGCTCGTGCTCACGGTGTTCCTGGTCGATGACCACAAGGTGGTGCGGCGTGGAGTCGCCGATCTCCTCGATGAGGAGGAGGATCCGACGGTGATCGGGCAGGCGTCCTCGGTGCCCGAGGCGTTGGCTCGGGTACCGGCGCTGGTCCCGGACGTCGTGGTGCTGGATGTGCGGCTGCCTGACGGCAACGGCGTCGAGCTGTGCCGCAAGTTGCGCTCGAAGCTGCCCGGGTTGAACTGTTTGATGTTCGCCTCGTACACCGACGAGCAGGCGATGATGGACGCGATCCTCGCCGGGGCCCATGGTTATGTGATCAAGGCTATCAAGGGCATGGAGCTGGTCTCCGCGGTCCGTACGGTGGGGTCAGGCCGCTCGTTGCTGGACAATCGGGCCGCTGCCGCGCTGATGAGCCGGCTTCGGGCCAGCCTGGACCAGCCGGGGCCGTTGGCCGCGCTGACCGCGCAGGAACGCACGTTGTTGGACTTCATCGGTGACGGCCTGACCAACCGGCAGATCGCCGAGCGGATGTTCCTGGCGGAGAAGACCGTCAAGAACTACGTGTCTCGGCTGTTCGCCAAGCTCGGGATGGAGCGACGCACCCAAGCTGCTGTGCTGGCCACCGAACTTCGAGATCAAGGCCACCGCCGGTGATAGCCGTCCGTGATCGCCGATCGACATGATCGACACCTCGTGTCCTTGATGTTGCGCCGTGGGGTGGGCGGCTGGGGCTGGTCCATAGCCCAGCCGCAGCACGGTCTGCGGCCATAGTCCACCACCGAGCGGGTCGGGTCCGAAAGTGAGCATACCGTCAGCCGAGTCTGGGTCGCCGGCGCCGAAGGTCGGATCGTGTTGCTGAGTGTCGTGGGCCTGACCTAACAGCGTGTGCAAGATCGGCAGCTGTGGAAGGACGAGGGTGGCCATCCAGGCTTGCTCGCTCTTAGCGGGCCCGCCGCAGTTCGTTGAGCAGTGGCAACGGAACGGTCGTGGGGGCCCACGGTCGGGGCTTGGTCCGGCGGCGCGCAATCGCCTTAGCCAGTCGCCGGTCGACGGGCCCGACCGGACTGCGTCTCTGCAGCCGCACGATGGCGAGCATGTCCGGTTGGTTGGAGTCCGGGAACAGCTGCACGGCGGGATGCACCCCGCGCGCGCGGATCGCTAGCCGCAGGTTGAGCAGGGCCGCGCCGCTGGCCAGAAGCAGTTCCCGGTGGTCGGGGTCGGCGACGGGCACCGCGCGGGTGGTGTCGGCGTAGAGCTCGATGGCCTCATGAGTGCAGCGGAAGCGCCAGGGTTAGCTGTTGCGCAGCGAGGGTGCGGTCCTGGCCGCGGCCAGGACCGCGTGGACCTGCTCGTCGGTGAGGCAGCCCACAGGCATGACACGGGTGCTCATTCGGCCAGCCTCCTTCGTCGCGGTGTGGTCCTCGACATGCCTGACGCCAGTTCACTTGCTGCCACCCTTCGCCGCCGGCGGGTGCGGTCATAGTGCCGAACGTCCCTTGTCGGTAGCCCAATGCCACTGTGGGGGAATCCGGCGGCGGAGCCGACCTATGTCGGGGACGGATTGATTCGTGCCCCAGTGAATCCGTGACGAAAGCCGAGGTGCCCCCGACCGCGGGCTCACGTGCGGAGCACGACACGCCGAGGGTGACCGAGACGCTGTTGTTCGCGATCGGCCTGGCCATGCAGGGCACCCACCGTCGCGCGACATCCCCCGCCGTGGCCGCGCGGCTGACTGAGCACCTCGACCAGCTCCACGATGTCATCCAGAACATTCGCACCGCGATCTTCGATCTCCACGCCGGTCCCGCAGACTCACCCCGGCTGCGCACCACGTTGCATGAGGCGATCACCGAACTGACCGTTGACACGTCGCTGCGGACCACAGTCCGGATGTCTGGACCGGTGAATGTGGTGCCGACCCGCCTCGACGAGCACGCCGTAGCCGTCATCCGCGAAGCGATCAGCAACGCGGTCCGGCATGCCCATGTCCACGAATTGGTGGTCATCATCTCCGTCGACGACAACCTGGACATCGACGTCACCGACAACGGCGTCGGCATCCCCGACACCGTCGCTCGCAGCGGGCTGCACAACCTCCAACAGCGGGCCGTCGACGCCGGTGGGTCATGCACCCTCGAACGATCGGAAGGGCGGCGGAACCCGCCTGCTATGGACAGCGCCGCTCCCCTGAAGCCGTTGCCACTGTGGGTGGCGCAGCGGAGTCGGCGCAAGCACAACGGGGATCAGGCCACCGGACCCTGAGGTGGAAGGGACCTTTGGCCTTCGCAGCGGTGGCTGTTGGCCGGTGCGTCACCGGGGACTCATGAGCATCCTTATGGTATCCGGCCGATGAAAGAAAATCGCGGCTTAGGCCATTGACTGCGCGGCAGAGATGATTCTTTGAGAAATGATTGAAATGATGTGGCGGTACGGCAGCGGGATGAGTGTTTGGGTTACACACTCATGACGGTCAGCATGGTGCTGTTCTGGGGGCTGGTCATCTTCGGGGTGATCGCCTTGGCCCGCTACGCGGCGCGTGGAGACCGGTCGGTGGTCGCTCGACCCACCGCTGAACAGGTGCTGGCCGAGCGGTTCGCCCGCAGCGAGATCGACGAGCACGAATACCACCAGCGCCTGGACGCCGTGCATGGCGGGCCCCGGCCGCTTGTCAAGCCCTGAGCTCGCCGGGTGGGCGTTGCGGGCTAGAGCAGACGGACGCTACGGGGGAGGACACGGCACCGCATAGCCGGACGGCCACTTGGCCGAGATGAACGTTTCATCTTCACGCGCTAAACGGAATTGCGTTCCGTAGGGTGCGCCCGGACCGGTTCACGTCCGGGTGGTTGGGTCGGCCTCGGCAACTCCGCGGGCGCTGGGGGGATCGGACGCACGATCGGGTGGTTGAGGGTCACGGTGATCGGCTGTCCGTGGTGGGTGAGGCGTAGCGGTTCCCCGTCGAGCAGGGTGTAGGTGGCGGTTGCTGCTCGCACGTCGAGGGCCAGGCGTCGCTGTCGTAGGGAGATTTTCAGGGCGAGCCGGGACAGTTGTTCGGGGAGTCGGGGGGTGAAGCTCAGCGTGCCGTGTTGGTCTCGCATGCCGGCCAGACCGGCGACCAGGGCGATCCAGCTGCCGGCCAGGGCGGCCATGTGCAGACCGTCGCGGGTGTTGTGTTCCAGGTCGTTGAGGTCCATGAAGGCCGCCTCGGCGAGGTAGTCATAGGCCAGCCCGAGGTGGCCGACCTCGGCGGCGATCACGGCCTGGATGCAGGCCGACAGTGAGGAGTCCCGGACGGTGAGCCGTTCGTAGTAGGTGAAGTTGCGGGCTTTCTGCTCGGCGGTGAACGCGTCGCCGCGGCGGTGCATGGCTAGCACGAGATCGGCTTGTTTGACCACTTGTTTGCGGTACAGATCGAAGTAGGGGAAGTGCAGCAGCAGGGGGTACTGCTGGGCGGTGGTGGCGGCGAAGTCCCAGACCCGGTGGCCGGTGAAGCCTTCGGACTGCGGGTGGACGCCGAGGGTGTCGTCATAGGGGATGTACATCGCCTCGGCGGCGTCGCGCCAAGCCGCCGTGTCCTCCTGGTCGATCCCGAGGTCACGGGCCCGGTCGGGATGGCGAGTGGCCACCTCGGCGGCGGCGCGCAGGTTCTGCTGGGCCATCAGGTTGGTGTAGACGTTGTTGTCGGCGATGGCGCTGTACTCGTCGGGGCCGGTGACCCCGTCGATGCGGAATGCGCCGTGGGTGTCGTGGTGACCCAGCGAGCACCACAGCCGCGCCGTTTCGACCAGGAGCTCCAGTCCGATGCTGCGTGCGAAGGCGTGATCGTCGGTGGCGTGGAGGTAACGGATGACGGCGTCGGCGATGTCGGCGTTGACGTGGAATGCGGCGGTGCCCGCCGGCCAGTAGCTGGAGCATTCTTCGCCGTGGATGGTCCGCCAGGGGAACGCCGCGCCGCGCAGCCCGAGCGCTCGGGCCCGCTCGGTGGCCATCGGGAGGGTGGAGTGGCGCCAGCGCAGGGCGTGGGCGACGGTCTCCGGTGCGACGTAGGTGAGCATGGGCAGCACGTAGGCTTCGGTGTCCCAGAAGCAATGCCCGTCATAGCCGGTCCCGGTCAGGCCTTTGGCGGCAATCGCTCTGCCCTCGGCCCGGGCCCCGGCCTGCAACACATGGAACAGGGAGAACCGCACCGCTTGCTGAATCTCAGCGTCCCCGTCGAGTTCCACGTCGGCGCGGTCCCAGAACGCGTCGAGGTAGGTCCGCTGCTCGGCGAGCAGTCGGTCCCAGCCGGTCTGGGTTGCCCCGGCGAGGGCCGCGTCGGCCTGATCACGGACCGCGGGCAGCGACCGGGCCCCCGACCAGCCGTAGGCGACGAACTTGACCAGCCGCAGCCGCTGTCCGGGCTGCAGCGTCGCGGTCACCGTCACTCGACCCAGGTGGGGGAAGCTCTCCGCGGACACCTCGGTGGCGGCCGGTCCGTCGACGATGTGGTCGATCACCGCGGCGATCCGCAGACCGCTGTGCCGGGTGGAGTGCACCAGCCCGGCCCGCGCACCCTTGGCCGCATGCTCTTCTGCCACCAAGGGCGCCTCGAGCACCGCGGCGACCCGGGGATCACCGTCGGGCGCTGGGAGCTGCTCGTTGGCCACGAGCTCGGACTGCACGACCACCCGCAACGGGCCGTCGAGTGCCTCGACGTCGTAGCAGATCGCCGCGATCGAGCGCTGCACCAAGGACACCAACCGGGTCGAGGACACTCGCACGGCGCGACCGGCCGGGGAGGCCCACTCGGCGCTTCGGTGCAGCACGCCAGCCCGAAAGTCCAGGCACCGCTCATGGGCCCGCAGCTGGCCGTAGCGCACGTCGAACGGCTCGTCATTGACTAGCAGCCGGATCAGCTTGCCGTTGGCCACATTGATCAGTGTCTGCCCGGACTCCGGGTACCCGTAGCCGGCCTCGGCGTAGGGCAGCGGACGCAGCTCGTAGACGCCGTTGAGGTAGGACCCTGGTAGGCCGTGGGGTTCTCCCTCGTCGAGGTTGCCGCGCCAGCCGATATGCCCGTTGGCCAGCGCGAAGACCGACTCGCTCTGCGCGAGCACCGCCACGTCCAAATCGGTCGTCCGCAGACACCACGGCTCGACCCGAAACGCCGGATGGTTGATCACGTCAGTGGCGGAGCATTTCGGCGAGGACCGCGGCCTCGCTGATTTCGGGCTGTGTGGTCGCGGTGAGCAAGGTCAACGTCTGGTCCTTGACGAGCTCCCGCAGGTGGGTCAGGGCGTCCGAGCGTTCCGGTTGGGTCAGTTCGACGTGGTAGCGGCGGGTGAACTCGTCGAATCGTGCCGGGTCGTGGCGGTACCATTTCCGCAGCTCCGTCGATGGTGCGACCTGCTTGCACCACTCATCGAGGTGGGCCTTGATCTTGGTGAGCCCTCGCGGCCAGATCCGGTCGACCAGCACCCGGGTGCCATCGTCTGGTACGGGCGGGTCGTAGACCCGACGGACCTGTACTGTCGCCTTGCTTGTCATCGTGCGCCTCCTGGGCGTGGTGTGTCACCTCTGGTGCGTCGTCGTGCGCATGGGCTTTCTCGTCAGTACAGCAGCGTGGGCGTGACACGGTTGAGGAGATCGTCGCCGCGTAGGTAGCGTCGCAGGTTTTCGGTGAACAGGGCGACGATCCGCTCGTTTTCGTGGACCGACAAGGCTGCGGTGTGCGGGCTGATCAGCACGTTGGGCAGGCGCCACAGCGGGCTGTCTGGTGGCAGGGGCTCGGTCTCGAAGACATCAAGCGCAGCGCCGGCCAGCTGGCCGCCTTTGAGCGCCTTGATCAGTGCGTCTTCGTCGACGACACCGCCCCGCCCGACGTTGATTAGGATGGCGTCGGTCCGCATCCGGCTGATCGCCTGGGCGTCGATCATGCCCCGGGTCTGTTCGGTCAGCGGAAGGGTCAGGACGACGGCGTGGGCGACTGGGAGTAGGTCGCCGAGGAATCGCGACGTGCGGATCACTTCGATGTCACTGTTATCGGTGCGGCCGGTTCGGTTGATGGCGATGATGTGCATGCCGAAGGCTTTGGCCAGCCGGGCCACCTCGGTGCCGATCGACCCGAGACCGACGACGAGCAGGGTGCGATCGGCCAGCTCGGTCATCGGGTAGTGCTCCCAGCGCCGCGCCTGGGTGTCGGCGAGCAGCCGGGGCAGGCCCTTGGTGAACGCGAGCAGGCCGAACAGGGCGAACTCGGCCAACGGCCCGACGTGGACACCGCTGGCGCTGGTGATCAGCACCCGGGTGAGTTCGGCGTCGGTCAGCCCGGCGGCCTGCATCTGCTGGCCGGCCCCACCGGCGGTGGCTTGGACCCAGCGCAACCCGGCGTTGGTCCGCACCACGTCAGCCAATCCCTGCGCGGAGTCTCCGGGTAGGCCGAAGAGCACCTCGGCGCTGCCCAGCATCGCCTGCCAGCGGCGCTGCTGGTCCTCGGTGCGCCGGAAGGTGTCGATCCCGCGGTGATCGCAAGCAAACCGCGGCGGGGGTAGCAGGTCCGGTTCGAAGATGACCTCAACTCGGTCGTCGACCGCGTCGATGTGCGCCACCAGTTCGGGCTCCAGCGGGGTGGCGATCACCACCACGACCCGGCGATCGCTCATCTGCGTGCGGTGGTTGGATGCAGGGCCTGGGTCACCGCGGCGTGGAGTTGTTCCAACCCGGCGGTCACGTCGGTGCCGAGGTGGACCCGCAGCACCCGCCGTCCCCGTTGGGCCAGGACGTGCAGGTCGCTTTGGGCCTGGGCCGCTTTGACCACCCCGAAGGTGTAGTTGTGCCCGGGCACGGCCAGCTCGACGGTGTCCTGGCAGGTGATCTGGAGGAACACCCCGGTGTTGGGGCCGCCTTTGTAGGCCTGGCCGGTGGAGTGTTGGAACCGGGGTCCGAACCCGACGCAGGTGGCCACCCGGCGGGCGTCTCGAATCAGGGTCCTGATCTCGGTGAGGATGGCCTCGTGGGTGGGGGTCATCGACACGTAGGCCAGCAGCGCCACATAGTCCCCGGTCCCGGCCCGCTCAAGATGGGCGCGCAGGTAGGCGGCTAGGTCGCCACCATCACCGGCCACCCGGGCCAGCTCGGCCTGGTTGGTGGCGTCGGTGTAGAGCGCCAGACCCGCCTCGCCGAAGAAGGGTTTCTGCTCGGTCAGGGTGGCGGTGGTGTCGTAGCGGTCGGTGAGGTCTCGGGCCAGCACCTTGGCCGCTTCCACATCGGGCTGGTCGAACGGATCGATCCCGATCAACGAGCCGGCCACCGCGGTGGCGAACTCCCAACGGAAAAACTCCCGCCCCAGCTCGGACGGGTCGGCCAGCTCGATGCGGACCACCGGCTGGCCAGCCGCCTCCAGGGCCGAGATCTTGGCGTCTTGGTCGGTGTCGTCGTCGGTGGCCAGCCGCAGGTAGGCGAACAGCCGGTCGGATCCGTAGGCCTCGGGTGTTCCCAACGGTTCCCGGTCGACCGGGATCACCCCTGTGCCCTGCTTACCGGTCGACTCGGCCAGCAGCTGCTCCAGCCACCCACCCAGGTGCGCGACCCCAGGGGAGGTGATGAAGGTCAGCTTGTCCCGGCCGGTGTTGACGCAGGTCCCGATCACCGCCCCGAGCACCAGCCCGGGGTTGTCCCGGGCCGCCACGGACGGCGCGCAAGCGTGCGCCATCGTCTCGGCCGACTCGAACAGGGCCAGGACGTCGACGCCGCAGACCGCGCCGGGCACCATCCCGAAGTTGGACAGCGCCGAGTAGCGGCCCCCGATCGAGGGCACGCCGGTGTAGACGCTGCGATAGCCCTGCCGCCGCGCCAGGTCCTCCAGAGGCGAGCCGGGATCGGTAATGGCCACAAAGTGCGACCCGGCCCGGTCTGCGCCCACAACCTTGGTCATACGCTCGTAGAAGTAGGCGGCGAAGATGTTGGGTTCCAGCGTGGTGCCGGACTTCGACGAGACGAAAAACAGCGTCGTGGCCAGATCCACCCGCTCTTCGGTGGCCTTGACCTGCGCCGGGTCGGTCGAGTCGAGCACCTGCAGCCGGGGGAAACCGGGCCTGGCCGCGAAGGTGGCCGCCAGCACGTCGGGACACAGGCTCGAGCCGCCCATCCCAAGCACCACAGCATCGGTGAACCCGGCGTGGCGCACCGCGGTGCTCAAATCGGTGAAGCGGTGCGCGTGGGCCGCTTGGTCCAGCGCCACACCCAGCCAGCCCAGCCAGCGGTCCTCATCCTGGCCGGTCCACACCGAGGCGTCATGCGACCACATCCGGGCCACCGCGCCGGTGGCCCGCCACTGGTCCACGGTCGCGTCCACCCGCTCGGCGAGGTCGGGCGGCAGCGATCGGCGCAGCCGCCAGGGCTCCACCTTGGGTGACGGGCCGGCCAGGGCGGCTTCCACCGAGGACAGCAGCTGGCGGAACGCGACGATGAACTTGTCCACCCCCTCGGCCACCAGCTGATCGGTCACCGCGGCCAAATCGATCCCGTGGCCGGGCAGGCTATCCAGGATCGCGCGGGCCTCCTCGATGTCCTCCCCGAGCGACGGGCGCACGACGCCGTGCGCCCGGAACGCCTCGTAGGTGGCCGGCGGCACGGTATCGATGGTGTCGGGGCCGATCAGCGACTCGACGTAGAGCAGTTCGGGCAGGGCGGGGCTCTTGGTGCTGGTCGAGGCCCACAGCAATCGCTGGATCTTGGCCCCGGCGCCCGCCAGGGTGTCCCACCGCGGTCCGGCGAACAGCTCCCGGGCCCGGGCGTAGATGACCTTGGCGTTGGCGATCGCCACCTTGCCCTGCACAACGCGGTCCAGGTGGGGCTCGAGCGCCGAGTCCAGGCGGCTGACGAACACGCTGGCCACCGAGGTGACCCGGCCCAGCCCGCCGCCGGCCCCCAGCCGGTCCTCCAGGCCAGCCAGATAGGCCGCCACCACCGACTCGTAGGCATCCAGGCCGAACAGCAAGGTGATGTTGACGTTGATGCCGGCGCCGGTCAGCTCCTGGATGACGGGCAATCCCGCCGGGGTGGCGGGAACCTTCACCATCACGTTGGGCCGGTCGATCGCCGACCACAACCGGCGGGCCTCGGCGACGGTGGCGGCCGTGTCGTGGGCCAGCTCCGGGGAGACCTCCATGCTCACGTAACCATCGGCGCCCCCACTGTCGTCATAGACCCGACGGAAGATGTCCGCCGCGGCGCGGATGTCGGCGATGGCCAGCGATTCATAGGCCGACTTGGCATCCATCGGCCCGCAGCGGCGCAGCTCGTCGATGCCCTGTGTGTAGTCACTCGACCCGGCGATGGCCTTATCAAAGATCGACGGGTTGGACGTCGTGCCCCGCAACCCTTCCTGGGTGACCATGCGCTGCAGGTCCCCGGAGGTCAGCAGCGAGCGGCGGATGCCGTCGTACCAGATGCTCTGACCCAGCCCCAGAGCCTGGTGAATGGGATCGGTCATGTGCTGCTCCTTAGACCTTCTTCTCGTCGTGGCCACCGAAGCCCTTGCGCATGGCGGACAGGGCCTTGTCGGCGAAGTCGTCAAGGCCCCGGGAGGCGAAACGGGAGTACAGCGCACCGGTGAGCACCGGAGCCGGGACACCTTCGTCGATGGCCGCGATCGAGGTCCACCGCCCCTCCCCGGAGTCCGACACCCGTCCGGTGAACTCCTCCAGGTCGGGGGAGGCGACCAGGGCGGCGGCGGTCAGGTCCAACAGCCAGGACTCGATGACGCTGCCGCGGCGCCACACCTCGGTCACCGCGGTCGTGTCGATGTCGAACTGGTAAAACTCGGGCTCTTCCATGGGCGCGGTCTCGGCGTCGGCTGCGGCGCGGCGCCTGCCGGCATTGGCGTTGCGCAAAATGTTGAGGCCTTCGGCCAGCGCGGCCATCATCCCGTACTCGATGCCGTTGTGGACCATCTTCACGAAATGCCCAGCGCCATTGGGGCCGCAGTGCAAAAACCCGTGCTCGGCCGCAACGGGTTCCCCGGTGCGCCCCGGCGTCCGGGACGCGGAGTCCATCCCCGGGGCGATGCTCGCGAAGATCGGACCAAGGTGCTCGACGACCCCGGCGTCGCCTCCGATCATCAGGCAGTAGCCCCGCTCGATGCCCCACACCCCGCCGCTGGTCCCGCAGTCAACCAGGTGGATACCCCCCTTGGACAACTCCGCGGCGCGGCGGATGTCGTCTCGACAGTAGGAGTTGCCACCATCGATGATCATGTCCCCGGTGGCCATGTGAGCGGCCAGGCCGTCGATGGTGTTGCCGGTGACCTCACCGGCGGGCACCATCACCCACACCGCCCGGGGCGCCGACAGCTTGCCGATGAACTCGGCCACCGAACCCGACCCGGTCGCTCCCTCCTTCTCCAGCGCCGTGACAGCGCCGGGGTTGACGTCGAAGACCACACAGCTGTGGCCATCACGCATCAGGCGGCGGACGATGTTCGCGCCCATCCGTCCCAACCCGACCACCCCGAGCTGCATCGGATTCCTCGTCGCCATCGCCGTCTCCCTTCACCCGTCGGGTGCCCA
>Ga0134126_10004135_pt1 | contig 18172 bp, 10 predicted proteins | sample KB31752_FD_96881 | JGI IMG/M metagenome (GOLD analysis project Ga0134126, IMG submission 96881) | Terrestrial soil microbial communities with excess Nitrogen fertilizer from Kellogg Biological Station, Michigan, USA - KB3-175-2 | ecosystem: Environmental > Terrestrial > Soil > Unclassified ...
AAGAGGCCGATTTCTGCCCGTCGGTCAAAGCCCATTTCAGGAATTTCTTAATTGCATCGCGCTTGCCGGCATCGTTGATTTTCGAGGGGACCAACAGCCAGGTAAACGTGGAGATTGGATACGATTCTTTACCTGGAGCATTGGTAATGGAAACTCGATAATCCGCCGGCATCTTCTCCGCGGCATCCGCCGCCGCCGACGAGACGGAAGACAAATTCGCTTTGATGAATTCTCCGGCCGAGTTTCTCACAAGGCCGTAGGCCATGTGGTTTCGTACTGCATAAATCAGCTCAACGTATCCGATTGCGCCGGAAGTTTGCTTCACGAGGCCGGCGACGCCGTCATTGCCTTTTCCACCAAGCCCCGCGGGCCAGTTGACCGACGTGTTCCGCCCCACTTTGCTCTTCCACTCGGAACTGATTTTGGATAGGTAATCGGTCCAGCAGTACGTGGTTCCACTGCCGTCCGAACGGTGTATAACGACAATCTCCCTTGGAGGCAATGTCACATTCGGATTTGTTTTCTGGATCGCAGGATCGCTCCAACGTTTGATTTTGCCGAGAAAAATACCCGCGAGCGCTTCCGGTGTGAAGTCGAGCGAAGCCGTTACACCAGGGATATTGTAAGTAGGCACCGCCGCTCCCAGCACGGTCGGGAAATGGAGGACGGGAAAGCCGTGCTTCTGCTGATATTCCGCTAACTGCTGATCGGTCATCGGTCCGTCGCTGGCGCCGAAATCGACGGTTCCTTCAGTCACCTGGCGAATACCGCCACCCGAACCGATTGCCTGGTAGTTGATCTGCACATTGGAATCGACAGAATTGAAATCGCTGAACCATTTCTGATAAATCGGAGCGGGAAACGTGGCTCCCGCGCCGTTGATGAGCATTTGCGCACTGAGCTGGACGGATGCCAGTCCAGCCAGAGCGGCTAGCACGGCGACATGGCAGACGGCGCCACGTAAGGAAATCGATGCCTTCATCCTCGCAAATTCCTCTTTCTTACTTATGTGTCTGAGAGCCAAAGAGCGTGGCGCACGATTCATCGTGCCGGCGGGTAGTTCACTGCCCGCCAAGCCGGCGCACTGAAGTTCGCCGCTGCAAGCTAAAGCTTGCGCCACGGCGCCGGGCGAATTAGCCATGAACTGTTTGAGAGTGCTTCGCACTGCAACACCAGTATGCTCAGCTACTCATAAACCGTATATGACACCCAGGTTACAGTCACGTTAATTTCGGCGGTCGCTCCGCGCTGGGGAGTTGAATCGTGAAACAGGCGCCCTGCCCCAGACGGCTAGACACGGTCACGGAGCCGCCCATGCGCTCGATGGCCTGCTTCACAATGCTCAATCCCAAGCCGGTGCCGCCGGCCTGGCGCGACCGCGCACGATCAACGCGGTAGAATCGCTCGAATATACGCTTCAAATCTTCACTAGCGATGCCGATGCCCGTATCGGCGATCGAGATGTTGACCGAATTATTTTCACCAGCCGCGCAATCGATCGAAACCGTGCCCCCCTCGCGATTGAACTTGACTGCGTTGTCGAGCAGATTCACCATCACCTGCTCCAGCCGGAGTCGGTTTGCAAGCACGGTGCAACCGGCACAACCGCTGCTTCGGATAGAGACGGAGCGGAGCGTGGCCGCGCCCGCGACCGTATGCAAAGCCGAATCGACGACGTCACGCATGCCGATGGGAGCAACGGGCGTGGCGTAGGCGTTAGAGTCCATTTCGGAAAGAGCCAGCAGATCGGAGGAGATGTTGTTCAGCCGGATCGCGTGACTCTGGATGATCTCAACGAATTTGCGGTTATTCGCGCTATCTTCGAGACCCCCGTCGAGAAGCGTTTCCGCGTATCCGCGGATGGCGGCCAGCGGTGTCCGAAGCTCGTGCGAGACGTTAGCGACGAAATCCTTTCTGGCTTGCTCCTGTCTTTCGATATTGGTGATGTCGTGCAGCACGGCGATGACGGCCTTCGAGGAGGGATCGCCGAACGGAAGCGCGTGAATTTCGAACGAGCGGCCTTCGGCGGCCGGCAGGCGCAGGTTATGCCGCGCGGGCCGGCCCGTTCGCATGACTTCGGCAAGAATTTCGCGCAGCGCCGGTTCGCGCACCACCTCGTAAAGGGGACGCCCTTCGGAGACGGGCTTGCGGGTGCGGAACGCCTCGGCGAAAGCCTCATTGCAAAAGGTCACTTGAAGGAGGCTATCGACGGCGAGTACGCCCTCCGCCATTCCGGCGAGAATGGTCTCGCGGCGCGCCAGTTCGAGGTTAGCCCGCTCAATCACCGAGCCGGCATGCTCGGAGGCCCGGCGCAAGGCCGAGGACAACATGGCAAACTCGACCGGGAGATCGGCCGGGATCTGGACGCTGCTCGCGGGCATCGACGCGGCATAGTCCTCGAGCCGGCGCAAGTATCGGGCCAGGCGGCGCCACGTGAAATAGCTGTAAGCGCAAACGAGGGCGGCTGATACGGCCAGCGCAATCAGCCAATTGTAGGGGAGCCTCTCGAGCGGAGCGGACCACGAGGCGCCGACCAATACCGCCGTGGCGCTGGCCATCAGCCATACAAACAAAAGGGTTTGCCACCGCATAGCGTTGGGCGCCTCCGGACCGCCGCACAAACAAAGTCACGATCTGGCGCTTTGGCCTCAACTCCGAGACAATCATAACTTGGAGTCGAAAAACCGTTTGAACAGAATCAATGTAGCCGTCCTGTTCGGAGGACGATCGGGGGAACACGAGGTCTCCGTGCGCTCGGCGGAATCCGTGAAGCGGGCGCTGAACCCGGCGAAATACAACGTTATCGAGATATTCATCACTAAAGAAGGCAAATGGGAGCCGGGACCGATTGTCCCCGAGCCGGGCGGTAATGCGGGGATCGACGTGGTTTTCCCAGTTCTGCATGGAACCTTTGGCGAAGACGGGACGGTGCAGGGCCTGCTGGAGATGGCTGAGTTGCCTTACGTAGGCGCGGGCGTGCTCGCATCGGCGCTTTCGATGGACAAAGCAGCGATGAAGCGGGTCTGCCGGGATGCTGGTCTGCCGGTGGTGGAATACGCCGTGCTCGACCGGGCAAACCTCAATGGCGATGGATTTGTGCCGCCGTTCGCGTTCCCGGTGTTTGTGAAACCCGCGAATCTGGGCTCGTCGGTGGGCATTAGCAAGGCAAAGAATCAGGACGAACTCGCCTCCGCGCTACGGATGGCGGCGCGCTATGACCGGAAAATCGTTATTGAGCGGGGAATCGCGGGGCGCGAATTCGAATGTGCGGTGCTCGGCGGCAATCCGCCGGCCGCGGCCGCACCCTGCGAAATCCTCCCCTCGCGAGAGTTCTACGATTACGAAGACAAATACATTCTCGACACTGCCAAAATCGAGCTTCCGGCGAAGTTGACGCGGGAACAGACAGCTGAAATGCAGCGGCTCGCGACTGCCTGTTTCGAAGCGGTGGGATGCGAAGGCATGGGGCGCGTCGATTTTCTGATGGAAACCGCGACTGGCCGGTTTTACGTCAACGAGATCAACACAATTCCCGGATTCACGTCCATCAGCATGTACCCGAAGATGTGGGAGTACTCAGGCATACCGTATCCGGAACTGCTCGACCGGCTGATCGGCCTCGCTCTGGAACGGGCTAGCACGCATCGGAACACGCAGTACTCCAAATGAGCAAATCGGGCCGTATCCGGCAAGACTCCAATTTGTCCAAGGCGATCCCTTTCCACCTGCAATATTCGTTCGGACGTTTCCTGCGAATCGGGTTTGTTGCTCCGGCGTTGGCGCTCATGCTTCCCGCGCAAACTACACCGGCGCGTCCGGCAAACACTCCGCTGAACAGCGCGGCAAAGACGATTCAAACGCAATCGGCAGGGGATTCGGCCAACACGCTGGAGCCGCTGTTGAAGCAGTTTGTCGATGTCTTGGGTGCGGTTCAAACTCAGGCCGCCGAAAAGACGCCGCTCGATCGCGCGATTTATCAAGGCGCCATTCCTTCGATGCTGCGCGAATTGGACCCGCACACGCAGTTCTTCAATCCGGAGCAGTTCGAGCAACTGAGCGAGATGGAGCATTCCGAGCAGAAAGGATTCGGAAGCATTGTGAGCGTGTTGCCGGGGCGGGTCATCTTCCTGCAGACGTTGCCGGGCAGCCCATCGAATAAGGCCGGCATCATGCCGGGTGATGAATTAGTCGCCGTCAACAATATCGCTATCGGTAATCTGGAGCCGGAGCAGATCGTCGGCCTGTTGACGGAAGCCCGCCAGCAGCAGATTACGACCTTCATCCGCCGTCAGGGCGCGGATCGCCTGTTGAGTTTCGTGCTGTCGCCGGCGTTGATGGATTCTCCAACGGTCGATCGAGCGTTTCTCCTAAGCCCGGGCTACGGCTACATCCGCGTGACAAGCTGGGACATGCAGACGTCGAGACAATTGCGGGACGCCATCACGAAGCTAGGCGGCGACCAATTGCAGGGTCTTGTGCTCGATTTGCGCGACAATCCTGGCGGCGTTGTGAAGGCGGCGCTCGATGCGGCTTCGATGTTCCTTCAACCGGATCAACGCATTTTAACTGCAAGGGGGCGGTTCGGCGATCCTCAAACAGCCGATGTTCCCAGAAACGTGAAGCCGTATCGTTTCCGCCTTTCCGTCATTATCAACGCAAAAACGGCAAGCGCTTCGGAAATCCTGACCGGGGCGCTACAGGACCACGATCGGGCGGTGGTGGTAGGCGAGACGAGCTATGGCAAAGGCCTGGTGCAAAGCGTGATGCCGCTGGCCGACCGCACGGGCCTGGCGCTAACAACCGCTTTCTACTACACGCCGAGCGGCCGCTCAATCCAGAAGCCCCTTCGGAACTCGCAGCTTTCAGAAACGTTCGCAGACAAACACCAAGGCGAGCAGCCGACGTACAAGACCGATGCGGGCCGCGCCGTCAGGGGCGGCGGAGGCATTCAGCCCGATATCCGCGTGTATCCGGCCGCCCCAACCCGACTCGAAGCGGTGCTCGACGCAAGTGGATCGGTGACACAGTTTGCGACACGGTATCTTTCAGCGCATTCGAAGCTGCCTGACAAGTTCGCCGTGACGCCGGAGATGCTGGACGAATTTAAAGTGTTCCTGGCGCAACGCGATATCCAGCCGAACCTTTCGGAGTGGACCCGCGAGAGGAACTGGATCACGAGCCGCCTGAAGCAGGAACTGATCACGCAAGCGCGCGGCGTGGCGGCGGGCGACGAGATCGAAATGCAGCGCGATCCGCAAGTGCAAGCGGCGCTGCAAGCGGTGGAGAAGGACACCCTGGCGCAACTAGAACAAACACGCGAATAGACTGAAGCACGCGACTGGCCGGCGTTAATAAAAAGCGTAGCCGTTTTTGTATTGATCTCTCCGGAGCCTTGGAAGGAGGCTCCGGAGAGAGGAGGGCCGGTGCAACAACGTAAGGTTAGAAACTAAACTTTACCGCGACTTGAAGTATCCGCGGGTTGCTCGGGAATACAAGGTCGGGCCGATTGAACGTAGAATCCGCAGGATTCAGGAAATTCCTTACCTGACTAGACGTGAGGATTGTCGAGTTGGCTGGAGCCACATCGTTTAACCAACCGCCGATGTACTGCGGATGATTGAATAGATTGGATGCTTGGCCGATTAACTCCAGGCTCATGCGTTCCGTGATGTTAAAGCGCTTCACGAGAGAAATATCGATGTTGTCGGTAGGCGGCAAGCGATAGGTGTTGCGAGCGGCGTTCGGATAAACACCCTGGGCGGCTACGATATACTGTGCGCTCGGGTTGATTGCCTGGTAGGCGACCGTCTGCCCCGCGCTGTTGAGCAGGGGCGTCACATCGCTTCCGGTGTTGTTGATTCCCATCGGATTGACCACCACGCGGTCGGGCGCGGAGTCCCCATTAAAATTAGAATCGGTGACACTCTGCAGCGTTGCCCACGAACCGGTCTGGTAGGTGTAAACCGGCGCCACTTCCCAATTGCCGACTACGTTTTTCATCAACCAGTTCTGGCTGCTTTTGAAGAAAGGCATGTCGTAAAGCATTGCGAACGTGGCGCGCTGGCGGTGGTCCAGCGCCGAATCGGAGCGGTCTGCCCGCAGGTTTTGCGAATCCTGCGGACGCCGGGGCGTCGTTACCGTGCTGAAGACTTCGGCGGTGGAGTCGTCGATGTTATGGCTCCAGGTATAGGAGGCCGTGAACTGCATCCCATTGTTGAACCGGCGCGTGAGCTGCGTGGCGAGGCCGTGATATGTCGAATTTCCAATCGGCATGTAAGCGGTGATCGGACCCACGAGTCCAAGGCCCGCGTTCGCGTACGCGGGTACGACGTCGCCACCGTTGGCGAAAGCTGCCTGGAACGCTTCTAGCGAGTTTGGCAGCGCGTCCAGCGTGGCGATGCCAGGATTGCTTAGATAGACAGGCAGGCTGTTCTGCGGAGTTACTAATGCCCGCCGGTTGATCTGAGATTGAACCGGCAAATTGACGCCGCGTGTTCCCAGGTAGCGCGCCTCGAACGTATAGTTGCTAGCGAATACATGCTGAATGCCGAAATTCCACTGAATCGATTTGGGCAGCTTCTGGTCGGGAATGTAGCCTCCAGTCAGCATCCGGGCATCGGCAGGGCTCAATGGGCCGGCCGATGCTGAATTCGGAATGGCTCCGCCAGCAAGAAAGGCCCCCGTCAGCGGCGTCGTATCTACAGTCACCTGCAACTGCGGCGGCATAGACAAAATTCCGAGATTATCGAAGAGCTGATCGTAGTTGATCCCGAAACCCGCCCGGATAGATGTATTTCCAGCGGTACCCGGCGACCACGCAAACCCAATGCGCGGCATGATCGCGCTAGTGTCCGCGGAAGGCGTCTTAAAATCGAGCAATCCCGGCACGCTCGAAACTGCGTTAAGGCTCTGGAGCCGCTCACTATAAGGAACCGTCGTGTACTCGTACCGGAGCCCGAGATTTATCGTGAAGTTGGAACCGACTTTCCAATCGTCGTTCAAGTAGATCCCATTCTGGATCTGATCGCCGTAATAGGTCACGTCCCCGGTCGAACGCTCCATGAAGGCGTCTGGAACCGTATCCAGCAGATAACCTTCGAGTGTGCTCCACTCATAGTCGCCGCGAGCGCGCTGTGTGAATCCCTGGGGCGAGATCAGCTTGCGGAAATCGTAGCCGAGCTTAATGGTGTGATTGCCCTTTACCCACGAAAGGTTGTCGGTTGCTTCGTAGGTATTCTGAACCGTGAACTGAGGCGCGTTATCATCAGGCCCCATATCGAGATTCAGTTCATAAACATAGATGTTCGGGAACACCGTCAGGCCCGGAAAGATCTGATTGGGATTTACCGTGTACGCATTGTTGTAGCGGTTGTAACCAAGCCGCAGCTCATTAGTTATAGCCGGCGAAAACGTATGATATTCGCTTGCCGTCACCAGGTAATAGCGACTAGGGGTCGTGGTCCAGAACGTCGGGATAGACGCGGCAACGTCCTGGCCGTCTGTCTTGTTATAAATGAACCGGCCACGGACCGCGTCTTTGTCCGAAACGTTGTAATCAAGGGAGGCCACGCCGTAGAAGCCATTCTGGTATGCCGAAGGGCTTAGAGATCGCAGGCCAACCGGAATCTCCACTCCTCCCACGACCACTGGCGCCCCGTTGGGTAGCGATGCGGGGTCAACGGGCGCCCCCGCGGAACCGAGATACTGATGTAGCGTCGTCAGATTATTGGCGCTCACGCCGGGAACGCCGGCGAGCGTCGAATAGCCCGCCTCTGTCGGCGCATAGAGCGTAACCGGAGGCGGCGCATAGGCCAGTGGATTGTATTCGAAATTCGTGAAGAAGAACAGCTTGTCGCGCTTAATCGGGCCGCCGAAGGTCGCCCCCAACCGGCTCTGGTCGTAGCGCGGATGCAACTCGGTTCCGGCAATAAAGGACTGATTGTCGGCGGCGTTCATAGTTCGGTTCCGCAGGTATTCGTATAGAGTGCCATGGAAATCGTTCGTACCGCTCTTGACAACCTGATTGAACTGGCCGCCGGAGGAATGGCCGAATTCCGGGGAGAATTGGTTCTGTAAGACGGTGAACTCGGCAACGGCGTCGTTCGGCACGAACACGAGGGGGCCGGTTATGCTCTTGTTGTTGTTATCGATGCCTTCAATCGTGAAATTGTTGTTCCGAGGACGCTGGCCGCCAACCGAAGGACCGGAACCGGCGCCCACAGAACCGCCCGTGGACACTCCAGGGTCGAGCAGCGAAAGGTTGATAACTCCCGAACTGACAGTTCCACCGGCGGCGCCCAGGGTCGCCGTGGGCAGACTGGCCAACTGCCTGCTTTCATACGTGTTTTGAATTTGGGAATTGGTCGTATCGATCGTGGCCGAGGCCGCCGATACCTCCACGCTGGTGGCGGCGGTGCCGACCGCCAGCGTAACGTTCGCTGTTGACGCTTTATTCAATTCGACCGAGAGATTCCTCAGTTCCGCTTTCGTGAATCCGGAGGCACTGATCGAAAGGTTGTAGGTCCCCACCAAAAGATTACCAAGCCGGTACTGGCCCGAGGACGTAGAAGTCGTCGAACTCTGAACACCGGTCGCTGTATTCGTTGCGGTAATCGTCGCCGCGGGAATGGTTGCCCCCGTGGCATCGTAAATTGTGCCGGTGAGTTCGCCACTCGTCGATTGGGCGAAGACCACCGCGCAACTCAGAAACAGGGCGGCGAGCGTGTAGGCGCACCGTCCTTTTCGTCTAGTCATGTAATGATCTGCTCCTTGTAGAAAGCATTTAACTTGTAAATGCACATCAGGTACCAAATTGCATACCACTGAAAGCATTGACAAAAACTCTCCACTTTTGCGGTGTATTACACGTTTTGAAAGTTGAGCTGCGGTTGATTATTTCAATAATGGAAATAGATGCAACAGTACTCGTGCTTTTACTTAAGATAAATTGCGGGCGAATAAATTACGGTCTAGACATTCTCATCCGGCCCTGGTGTTGGCGCGCCTTTCCGGTAGGATGGCTATATACAATGTGGCGCCGCATCGCCTTGATCTGCGCGGGTATCCTTTTTTGCGTTCTGCTCGCGCTCGTCATCTGGCAGGGTTCGTTCAATTTCGGTTCCTACGGGCCGGTTGGCCTGCAGCAGACAGTCATCACCTGGGCGGTGTCGACGGTCATTTTTCTGCTGACAGTGATGCTCGGCTTCATGCTGTTCCGCACGACCGTAAAGCTGTACATCGAGCGGCGAAGCAACCGCGAGGGTTCGCGGATACGTTCCAAGCTCATTCTAGGCGCCCTGGCGCTTACGTTAACGCCCGTGCTATTTTCGGTTCTATTCAGCGTGTACGTGCTGAATCGCAGTCTCACGAAATGGTTCAGCCGGCCCGCAGAAAACGTCGCCATCAATTTGCATGACGTGGACCGCGCCTTTCGCTCCGAATCGCAAGAGCGCGCCGAGGCGGAGGCGGACTGGCTCAGCCTGCTGCCGCAAACGCAGGATGCGGTTCAGAGCGGGCAATTCGATAGCGCGTTTTTCGAGAAGGTCTGCGCATCGCGGCGCATCGAATCTCTGGTTCTCCACCGGATAGACGGCACATTCCTTACGCTATGCCGGAGCAAGGGCAAGCCCTCGACGCCGATCCTCGAAGCGCATGCGGATGTCGCGGCCGCGGGCGTGAAATTGGCGGCGCTTTCCGTCCGGTCCGCAATGAGCGTGGATCTCGCGGCCAAGCAGAGCGCCATCGACGCATACCTGGAGCAGCAGAAGCAGCTTGCGGCCGGCAAGAAGTTCTATCAGAACGCTTATTTTTTGCTGATCTGCCTCATCACTCTATTCGTGCTTTTTTTCGCTTCATGGTTAGCGCAAATACTGGCGCGTCAGATCATTGTTCCGATCTCCGCATTGCTCGGAGCGGCGCGCGAAGTGCGCCAGGGCAATCTGGCGTATCGCATTCGAGTGAAAGCAATGGATGAGCTGGCTACACTGGTGCGCTCCTTCAATGAGATGACGAGCGATCTCGAGAGCAACGCGAAAGAACTCGAAGCGCGGCGGCGGTTTACCGAGGCGATTCTCGAAAGCATTCCGACCGGCGTGATTTCGGTTTCCGACGATGGACGCATCGAGCGCGTGAACCGCGCACTGCACGGCATTTTTCCGGGCAACGCGGCGCAGACAGCGCGCCAGCTTGACGACCTTTTTCCGCGCGACGATGTTGCCGAAATTCGCTATTTGATGAAACGGGCGCGGCGAACGGGAGCCGCCGGAAGCCAGCTCGAAATCACAACCGAGGAAGCCGTCCTGCACCTGGCCATCACTGTCGCTTCGCTCGAGCAGCGCCGCGGGTTCGTTCTTGTCCTTGAAGACACGAGCGAACTGCTGCGGGCGCAGAAATCGGCGGCATGGCAAGAGGTGGCCCGCCGCATCGCGCACGAAATAAAGAATCCGCTGACGCCAATTTCACTTTGCGCCGATCGCATCGCCAGACAGTTGCTGCGCGTGAGACTGCCGCCTGAAATCCGCGCGATTTTGAACGAGTGCACGTCGACGATCCAGCAGGAGGTGCAGACAGTGAAGAGCCTGGTGGACGAATTCTCGCAATTTTCGCGTTTCCCGGCCGCGCAACCCGCGCCCTCCGATTTGAACGAGATTGTAGAAGGCGCAATGGCCGTGTTCGCGGGACGATTGGATGACGTAACGGTCACGCTATCGCTCGATCGCAAGCTGCCGACAGTGATGGCGGACCGGGAACAGATCAAACGGGCGATTGTGAATCTTGTGGACAATGCGGCGGAAGCGTTGAACGAAGCGCCGGTGAAGAGTTTGTTGGTATCGACGCGGCAGACCGGTTCCGATACGGTAGAACTGGTCGTGGCCGATACGGGCTGCGGCATCTCCGTCAGCGATAAGGAAAAGCTCTTCCTGCCATACTTCTCAACGAAGAATCGGGGCACCGGGCTCGGGCTCGCAATCGTCAGCCATATCGTTGCCGAGCATCACGGGCGCGTACGCGTGGAAGACAACCGTCCGGCCGGCGCTCGGTTCGTGGTCGAAATTCCGACGCATGCGGCGGTCGAGCCGGATACGCCTGGGCGCGAGCCGGCGCTGAAAATTTAAGCTGCGATCCTGGGAAGAGGAGAACGGCATGCCTCGCCTCCTGAGTCGGGACGTTTTGGATGACCGGGCAGCGCCGAGATCCGGTTGCCGAGACGAGTGTCTGCGCCACGAGTGAGAGCCTGTCGGCGGGCGGCGCGCGGCATCAACATGAACGGGGAAAATCGAATATAGAGCATGGCACTGCGAAGAACCAAAGTTCTGATTGTCGACGACGAAGCAAATATTCGGCAGTCTCTGTCGGGTGTGTTATCGGACGAGGGCTATGACTGCACCGCGGTGTCGACTGGAGAGACTTGCCTTGAAGAATTGAACCGCGCGAGCTACGAAGCCGTGCTGCTCGATATCTGGATGCCGGGCATCGACGGCATGGCGACGCTCGAACGCATACACACGATTCCGCAGGGTGACCGACCGGTCGTGGTCATGATCTCCGGCCATGGCAACATTGAAACCGCCGTGAAGGCGACGAAACTCGGTGCATTCGATTTCATCGAAAAGCCGCTCACCATTGAAAAGGTCAGCCTGGTGCTGAAGAATGCCTTACAACAACGGCGGATGGAACTCGAACTGGAACGATTGCGCGAGGAAGGCGGCACGCCCGAAATCATCGGCGACAGCGTGCCCGTGAAAGCGTTGCGACAACAGTTGAAGGTGATGGCAGCGACGAACGGGCGCGTGCTCATTTATGGCGAAAGCGGCACGGGAAAGGAACTGGTGGCGCATGCAATTCACAGTTCCAGCCTTCGCTCCACGGGACCGTTCGTGGAAGTGAATTGCGCGGCCTTGCCGGAGGACCTGATCGAGAGCGAACTGTTTGGACACCGCCTCTCGAAGTTCGACGGTACGCCGGACATCAAAATCGGGAAGATGCAGAAGGCTCAAGGCGGAACGTTCTTCCTGAACGAAGTCGGCGACATGAGCCTGAAGGTACAGGCAAAGGTGTTACGTGCGCTGGACGAACACAAATTTGAACCGGTGGGAGCGTTGCAGACCATTCAAGTGGATGTGCGCGTGATCGCTGCAACGAACAAAAACCTGGAGCAGGAGATTGAGCGTGGTAATTTTCGCGAGGACCTGTTCTACCGGCTGAACGTGATTCCATTTACCGTGCCGCCGCTGCGCGAACACGCTGAAGACATTCCTCCGCTGGCGGAGCACTTTCTTCGTGAGTTCGCGACGGCTTACGGGCGGCGTCCCAAAGAGCTGACCGCCGATGCGCTCGACGCCTTGAGGAATTACCACTGGCCTGGCAACGTGCGGGAACTACGAAACCTGATGGAACGCATCGTGATTCTGTATCCGCAGCACCGGATTGAAGCGCGGCATCTACCGCTCGGGGCAACGAAGCGCGTCCAAACAACGCGCTCTTGGGATGGATTCTCAAGTCTGCATGACGTGAAAGAAGCGGCGGAGCGCGAATATATTCTTCACAAGTTGGAAGAGACAGGTGGTAATGTGACGCGCACTGCCGAACTACTCGGCCTGGAGCGCAGCCATCTTTACCGCAAAATGAAAAGCCTGGGCATTGCGGCGAGAGAATGAGTTCCGCCAATTTGCGCAGCCTTACCGGCGCTCGGCAGTTCTCGCCTGGGTATGCCGGCCTTCGGCGAATTCTTCCGTCATTTTATCTATAAAAGCAGGTATGTCGTCGGGCTTGCGGCTGGTGACCAGGCCGCGATCGGTGACAACCTGTTCATCCACCCATTCCGCACCTGCGTTTGATAGGTCCGTTCGCAAAGAGGGCCACGAGGTCATGCGCTTGCCACGCACACCGCCGGCTTCGATCAGCGTCCAGGGGCCGTGACAAATTGCGGCGATGGGCTTGCTGGTTTCGACAAAGTGCCGGACGAATTTGACCGCATTGTTATTAGTTCTTAACTTATCCGGATTCATGACTCCGCCCGGAAGCAGCAAGGCATCATAGTCGTCCGGATTGGCTTCGCTTACGGTCTTATCCACGGGGATCTCGCTTCCCCACTCTTTCAGGTCCCAGGCGCGTATTTTCCCCGATTCGGGTGAGATCACTTCAGCCGTAGCGCCGGCCCGCTCCAGGCCCTTCTTGGGCTCGGTCAATTCCACCTGCTCGACTCCGATAGTCGCGAGTATCGCAACGCGCTTTCCTTGAAGATTTTTTGCCATGACGTGTTCCCTTCTTCGGCCATTCATACCCTGTCATTTGTCCGACAACCAAGGCGCACGCGGCGTTTCTCGCAAGTATGGCTCGTAAAAGCGCCTGAGTGGGAACGGCTCTATTTCCCGGTTCAGTGGGGCGGCGCCGTTTTCAGGTTGTCTCCACTCAGAGCCGCATTGCGTCGGCATGCCCGGCATGCCCGTCCCCAAGTCACCGATCAGGAATGTGCGACTGCGGCTTCCGTCAGATGGCCGTTCAGCCACAAAGGGAGATCCTGAATCGGCAGCCGGACACCGATAAAGAATTGCCCAAATTCGGCATACAGCGAGCTGGCTTCATCGAAACGCATTTCGTAAATGAGTTTCTTAAAGACCAGCGGGTCGTCCGCGAACAGATCGACGCCCCACTCCCAGTCGTCGAAGCCGATCGAACCGGTGATGATCTGGCGCACTTCATCGGCGTATCGCCTGCCGATGGCCCCATGATCCTGCATCATTCGTTGCCGCTCCGGCATAGAGGCCGAATACCAGTTGTTCCGTTCGCCTCGCCTCCGATCCATGGGATAGAAGCACAGGTATTTAGCCGATGGGATGCGGGGGAACAAACGCGGCGCCATCGCGGCCGTCTGCCGGGCGATCACCTCTTTCACCGCAGTATTCCACTCGGGTGAAAACGCCTCAACACCCTTTTCCGCCAGTGCCGTGTACGTCTTGATCGACGAGTCATACAGCCCCAGTTCGACCACCGACACGTACGAATGCCTTTCCTCGAGATAGTCGAACAGTTCTGTCTGCGCGAGCTGCAATTCGGCGCGGTTTAGATCTTGGAGCGAGTCCCTGAAATGCAGCAGCATCAGATCGCCTTTGTGCCCGATCTGCGAAAACAGAGCAGACTGGTTCGGATGCCCCTCAGCCGCCCCCTTTTCCGTTGGGTGAAGCGCTCGTATTGTCTCGTTCGCAATGCGTTCCCGGTGCCAGGAGGGCAGACTGCGCCATTCCTTCCAGCGGAACCGGAACATCTGGTGGAGCGTCGCCGATCCTTCGAGCGTTAATGGCACGGGCGGCAATTCAGCCACGGGTTGCCTCCGTTCGCGTTTGATCGCCAGCCGGGAGTTTAGGAAGCGGAAAACGATAATTTCCCTCAAACACTTCGCCGAACACCTCGAGAATTTCCTCGTGAATCAAAGTATTGTCCGCCAGCAAATGCGGGCCATATAGATCGAACGCTTCACCTCGCATACCGGTGACGCGCCCGCCCGCCTCCTCGACCAGCAGCGTGCCGGCGGCCATGTCCCACGGATTGAGACCGAATTCCCAGAATGCATCGAGCCGCCCACACGCGGTATATGCCAGATCGAGTGCGGCCGAGCCGGCTCTGCGGACCCCATGCGTCATCATCGCGAGTTGATAATAGAAGTGCACGTTCACATTCTGATGACGACGGCGGCTGGGAAATCCCGTTGCCACCAGTGAGTCTTCGAGAGTGGCGGCACGGCTGACTCGAATCTTGCTGCCGTTCAAGGTCGCCCCGGCTCCTCGTTCCGTGGCGAAGAGCTCGTTGCGCTCCGGATCGAAAATCACACCGGCAATAATCTCGCCGCGCCGGGCAAGAGCGAGCGTCGCGTTGAACATCGGGAAGCCATGGGCGAAATTGGTAGTGCCGTCAAGCGGATCCACGTACCAGCGGTATTCAGATTTCATCTCGGCGTGGCCGCCTTCTTCGGCGACGATGCCATGATCGGGGAAGCGCTTCTTCAGTTCTTTGACGACCAGCTCTTCGCTCGCCCGGTCGGCGGCCGTAACAAGATCGTACTCGCCTTTCAACTCAAAGCCAACACCCCGATACGACATCAGCACACCGCCGGCTTCGCGGGCGATCTCGATCGCCGCTTCCAGGAAATAACTCATATACCTCTATTGAACCTGATCGGGTTTGCCGAAGCAGCAGAGCGGGCGAATATGTGATATTGTCCCTATGGAATGTCCATAGGTAAAGGCTTCGCTCTAGTTCGACTGCGACAGGAACTCGCGCAGGCAACGAACGATCGGGACCGCCCTTCGAGAGTTATTGACCGGATGCCGCGATGGGCCGGCAGAGGAGTTCGTTAATGAGTAGCCTGCATGTGGCGCTCGCGAAACTCTGGAACTGGTTCACGCGCGAACGCTCGGATCGGGATTCCGATGAGGAACTGGGCATCCATTTGGACCTGCTTGCCGAGAGATTCATCAGGCAGGGTATGACGCCGGAAGAAGCCAGTTACGCAGCCCACCGTCAATTCGGAGGAACCGCAAAAGTGAAACGGGATTTGCACGAGAGCCGCCGATTCTGGCAATTGGAAACGCTTATTCAGGACATACGATACGCGGTTAGAAATTTATGCAAGACACCGGTATTCACGTTGACGGCGATCGGAGCGCTGGCGATTGGCATCGGCGCAAACACCGCCATCTTTTCCGTGGTCGATAACGTTCTGCTGAAGCCGCTGACATACCCGGATCCCGGACGCATCGTTTTGTTTTTTCTCACGACTCCTGAGGGTCCGAGCTGGGGAGGCTCGGCCGCAAAATTCAACGTATGGCGCCGCCAAACTCACGTCTTCCAGGATGTTGCCGCGTATGAGTACAGAGGCTCCAACCTCAACTTAACAAGCGGACCCATTCCCGAGCAGATTCATACTATCCGTGTAACAGCCGATTACTTCCGTCTCTTTGGAGCACAAATGGTGCAGGGACGCCCGTTTACGACTGATGAAGATCGGCCGAACGGAGACCACGTCGCGGTGATCAGCTACCCACTCTGGCAACGCCAGTTCGGCGGAGACCCGCAAATGACGGGCAAAGCAATTTCATTGAACAACACGCCGTACGAAGTTGTAGGCGTACTGTCGCCGACTTTCAACACCGAACTGGATTCGCCGCCCGACGCCTTTCTTCCTTTCAAATTGATCCCAACAGCACCGACCACGCACAATGTTTCAATGTTGTCGGGCGGCTGAAGCCCGGAGTGACCACCGCCGCGGCGAACGCTCAGCTTCAGCTTGCCGCCAATGATTTCCGCCAAAGATTCCCCAACATCATGGGCGCCCGAGACGGCTTTGGCATTGAGCCGTTCCAGGACGCCATCGTCAGCGATGCGCAATCGCCGCTCTGGGTCCTCACAGGCGCAGTCATGTTTGTGTTGCTGATCGCTTGCGCAAACGTGGCCAACCTTTTGCTTGTGCGGGCAACTGGCCGAAAACGCGAGATCGCTGTCCGATCGGCAATGGGCGCGAGCCGCGTCCGCATCATTCGTCAATTGCTTACAGAAAGCATCGTGCTTTCGATATTGGGAGGCGCCTTGGGACTCATCCTTGGGTTTCTCGGCGTTCGCGCGCTCCTTGCGATGAATCCCGGGGACATCCCTCGAATTGGCCAACACGGTGCAAGCGTCACGATGGACTGGCGCGTTCTCGTATTTACGATTATTATTTCTCTGGCAACGGGAATCGTGTTCGGGCTTATTCCCGCTATCGATGTGTCGCGCGAAGATCTGAGCATCACGCTGAAAGAGGGGAGTGGGCGCTCCGGCACGAGTCATCGCCAGAACAGAACGCGTTCTCTCTTGGTTGTAGGCGAATTGGCTTTGGCCCTGGTCCTTTTAGTTGGTTCAGGCCTGCTGATTCGCACGTTTGTGGAGTTACGCACCATCAATCCGGGCTTTGACGCACACAATGTCTTGACGATGCGGATGTCGCTGGCCGGTTCGCAGTTCGCCAAGACATCGGATGTGACCCGAGTTGTCCGCAACGCAACCCGGCAATTGGAATCGATTCCCGGCGTGGTGCGCGCCTGTGCCAGCTACAACTTTCCGCTAGAAGGCGCGTTTGGCATTCCCTTCAATATTGTCGGCCGGACGCCCACACAGGGCCGCTACGATGGCCGAGGTTGGCTAACCGTATCTCCGGGTTATTTCGCGATATTCAAAATTCCCGCGTTACAAGGACGTCTTTTCACCGATCGCGACGACGCGAGCGCGGATCGCGTCGCCATCATCAACGAAGTCATGGCCCGCAAATATTGGCCGAAGGGCGGCGCCGTGGGAAACCGAGTCATCCTGGGCAAAGGATATGGACCCGAGTTTCAAGAACCTGCGCGGCAAATCGTCGGCATTGTCGGCGACGTTCGCGATTTCGGATTGAACAGAGATCCTCAGCCGGTCGTCTACGTTCCACTCGCGCAGGTGACGGACGGCATCACCGCTCTCTCCGAACGAGCAGCGTCGCTGGCATGGATCGTCCGCACCCGTGTAGCGCCCCTTTCGTTGCGCGCGGCCATACAGGATGAACTGAGACGAGACACTGGCGGTTTGCCTGTAACGGCCGTCCGTTCCATGAATGAAGTTGTGGCGCAATCAACAGCCGGAGCAAGCTTCCAGATGACACTTTTAACGACTTTCGCCGGAGCAGCGCTCTTGCTTGCCGCCATCGGCATTTACGGACTGATGGCATATTCCGTCCAGCAGCGCACTCACGAAATTGGAATCCGGTTGGCATTGGGCGCTGAACCGGGCCACGTTCGAAAATTGCTGATCTTCCAGGGCCTGCGCCTGGCGTCGATCGGGATTGCGATTGGCATCGCCGCTGCATTCGGGCTGACACGCCTGCTCTCCGCCTCTCTCTTTGGAGTCAAATCCTGGGATCCGCTCACGTTCATGGTGGTTCCTGTGCTCTTGAGCGCGGTGGCCCTGTTTGCCGTATGGCTTCCGACTCGCCGCGCGACCCGCGTGGACCCCCTTATCGCTCTGCGATACGAATGAGTCTGCACAGGCTCGCGTTACGTTTCGTCCTCGGAGAACATCCGAGTAGAGCGGCGAGGACGCGGCTCACAGTCGCCTCACCCGTACAGTCGCAACCGCCTCAGCGCGGAACGCAGAGTATCGCGCGATTCCG
>Ga0134126_10004136_pt1 | contig 18168 bp, 18 predicted proteins | sample KB31752_FD_96881 | JGI IMG/M metagenome (GOLD analysis project Ga0134126, IMG submission 96881) | Terrestrial soil microbial communities with excess Nitrogen fertilizer from Kellogg Biological Station, Michigan, USA - KB3-175-2 | ecosystem: Environmental > Terrestrial > Soil > Unclassified ...
GCAGGGCAGGTAGCACGAAGACTCCCCACCGCAGTGGGTGGGGAGTCTCCGTGCCTCGCGTCTGGCGTCTGGAACCCGGCGCCTAGTGCCTGGCCGGATGCGTGCGGATCAGCCGCGGAAGTCAGCGCTTGCCGCTGTGGCGGCCCGGCGCGCTCGATGACGAGTCCGCGTTACCGCCGATGCCACCATCGGGATCTGACGGGTCGTCACGATCGGCTCCGTCCATCTGCTTGATCTCGGAGTCGTTCGTGCTGAGCGCGGCGTTGACCGCGTCGTCCTCGACCCAGGCCTGCTCGCGCGAGCGCTGCCAGAGCACCGCCGCCGTGCCGAGCGCCGCGCCGGCCGCCGCGGCTCCGCCGATCAGCCACAGCTTGCGGTGGCCGCGGCGGCGGCCTCGGTTGAGCTGCTCGATCTGAGCCGTGGTTACCTGCCCACGTGCGGCTGCGAGCGCCGCATTGGCCCGGTCGGACAGTTCGGCGCGCAGTGGCGCAGAACGCTGCATCGCCTCGTCGGCTACCCGCGAGGAGAACTGCACGGTCGCCGGCACGAACTCGTCGCGGACCTTCGGCACCAGTTCATCGCGGACCTTGGGTACCAACTCGTCACGGACCTTGTGCGACGCATCCGCGAGGACGGGCACCACGGCCGCGCGCGCGTGCTCCAGCCGAGGACCCGCCTCGGTGCGCAGCGTCTGATATTGGTCGCGGAACCACGGCTGAACGGCACCGCGTTCCAGCGGCTTGGAATGGCTCGTCTTCATCACGGCTCGCCCTTCACCCTTCCGTCGGTTGGACCCCTCCCGCCTTCCCTGGACCGCTATGACTATGCGCGGATTGCGCCGTTAGGAGAAGGACTTTCCCGGCGTATCAGGACAACGTCACCGGGATGTCCTCGGTCCGGATGCGGGATTGATACGGATCAGCTACCACGGCGCAGTGAACCGGCGGCGCGTGGGAGGATGTGCAAGGACATGCACCGGCCCGCTCACGCGGGCCGAGGGCGGGAACCGGGGGGCGTTCCGCAACGCAGCGAGCGATGGAAGCGAGGGCCGTCATGGCCGAGGAGACTTACGCCGTACTCAAGACCACGCACGGGGACATCACCGTGCGGTTGTTCCCGAATCACGCACCCAAGACGGTGCGTAACTTCGTGGAGCTGGCCGAGGGCGGCCGGGAGTGGCTCGACCCGCGGACCGGGCAGAAGACGACCGCGAAGCTGTATGACGGCACCATCTTTCACCGCATCATCCCCGGCTTCATGCTCCAGGGCGGCGACCCGCTCGGGCAGGGCACCGGTGGCCCCGGTTACCGCTTCGACGACGAGATCCACCCGGAACTCGGCTTCAACAAGCCTTACCTGCTAGCCATGGCCAACGCCGGAAAGCAGGCCGGGCGGGGAACCAACGGATCGCAATTCTTCATCACCGTCGGCGAGACCACCTGGCTCAACGGCAAGCACACCATCTTCGGCGAGGTCGCCGACGAGGCGAGCCGCAAGGTGGTCGACACCATCTCCAACGTGAAGACCGGGCGGCTCGACCGGCCGGTCGACGACGTGGTTCTCGAGTCCGTGGTGATCGAGCGCCGCGCCTCCTGAGCGGCGATCAGCGCGGCTGATCGCCAACCCGGCTTCGCCTTAATCGGGGATTGGACCGTGACAATGCCGTCCGACGAGCTGCCGACGACGACCTCCGGCGCCGGCGCCGTGTCGGGTCCGCCGGTGTGTTTCCGGCATGCCGACCGCGAGACGTACCTGCGCTGTTCCCATTGCGAGCGATCGATCTGCACTGACTGCATGGTGCCGGCACCTGTCGGCTTCCAGTGCCCTGAGTGCGTGCGCGGTGGCAACCGCGAGGTGCGTGAGGTTCGCACGATCGCGGGCGGGAAGCATCACTCCCGCCAGGGTGTCGTCACCATCGCGCTGATCGGCGTGTGCATCGTGATGTTCGCCTTGCAGCAGGTCGTCGGCGCGGCGTTTACGCACCGGATGGATCTGGAGGCGATGACGCCGCAGATCTCCTCGCTGCCCCACGCCGGGCATATAGGAGTCGCATACGGCGACTGGTACCGACTGGTCAGCTCGATGTTCGTCCACGTGAGCTGGATTCACCTCGGCATGAACATGCTGTCGCTGTGGTGGATCGGCGTGCCTGTGGAAACCCGGCTTGGGCGTACGCGCTATTTGCTGACCTATTTCACATGTGGAATCGCCGGCTCGGCGGCGTCATACGCCTCGTTGCAGCCCTACGGTTCGAGCCTGGGCGCATCCGGTGCGATCTTCGGACTGCTGGGCGTGCTGGCGGTGCTCGCGTACCGGGAGCGACTCAACATGCAGCCGGTCATCACCGTGATCGTGCTGAACCTGGTGTTCAGCTTCAGCGTGAGCGGGATCAGCTGGGAAGCTCACGTGGGTGGTCTAGTCGCGGGACTGATCCTCGGCGTCGCGCTGGCTTACGCGCCGAGGCCGCGCACGGTCATCGCCTGGTTCAAGAACCCACAGAACGTCATTCCGACCGCGACCGGTTCGGCGGTGCTGCTGGTCGCGGTGATCATCGTGCTTGTCCACACCTCGCAGCTGCACGCGCAGGTCGGGGCGAACGTCTTCGACGGAGGCTGGATCAGCCTGCTGGGGTAGCACTTCGACCGCGGCTCGCAGAATGCTGATCACCAAGGGTTATCCACAGATCGTCTGAACTTTTCCACACTGTGGATAACCTGTGGAGAACTGTGTCCAGAACCTGTGGATAACCCTGCTGCCTGCGCGTTCACCCTAAAACTGCGGTCGAGCCCGGCTGGAGCTTGCCCGCCTGCCGCGGCGTTAACGCCAGCGGGTCGAGGTGACGAAGCCGGCCGCGATGAAGGCGAACCCGATGACCACGTTCCAGGCGCCGAGGTTCGCGATCCACTGCAGGTTGAGGTAATACGAGACGATCCAGGCCAGGCCGATCACGAAGAACCCGACCATGAACCGGGCCACCCAGGCCGACGACTCGACCTTGATCTTCTGAACCCTCTGCTCGGGTGGTGTGTAGGCCACCTTCTCCCGAGTCTTCGACTTCGGCACGGAATTCTCCTGCTCACTGACTCACCGACAGCGGTACGGCACCCATAGCGTAGCCGTGCGCGGCTCGCGGTAACAGCGGCCGCGGCGCATTCTCAGTCTCACCTGCGGCGTGTCGGCCGGTTCTAAGGAAAACAAGCAGTAAGGTAGCTCGGCGTCACAGTGATGCTACGCAGCATTACCATTCGAGTGCAGGACTGCGGAAAGGCAGCGAACGGCGCGTGTACGCGTGGATCTGGCGGCATCTGCCGGGAGTGCTGTGGGTGCGCGTCCTTTGGGCGCTCATCCTGTTCGCCGTCGTCGTCTTCGTGCTGTTCCAGTTCGTCTTTCCATGGCTGGAGCCGCAGCTGCCGTTCTCGGGGAACGGGTCGCTCTCCCAGTAGTCGCCGCGGAAACCGGGTGCCACGCTCGGGCGGCTACGCTGGCCCCATGGCGCGCATCTTGGTGGTCGATAACTACGACTCCTTCGTATTCAATCTGGTCCAGTACCTGTACCAGCTGGACGCCGAGTGCGAGGTGCGTCGCAACGACGCCGTCACCGTCGATGAAGCCGACCAATACGACGGCGTATTGCTGTCGCCGGGACCTGGCACCCCCGAGGAAGCCGGCATCTGCGTGGCGATGGCTCGGCATTGCGCCGAGATCGGCAAGCCGCTGTTCGGCGTCTGCCTCGGCCTTCAATCGATCGCGGTCGCGTTCGGCGCCGTCGTGGACCGCGCTCCCGAACTGCTGCACGGCAAGACGAGCCTGGTGGCGCACGACGGCGCCGGCGTCTTCGCCGGGTTGAAAGACCCCTTCACCGCCACGCGCTATCACTCGCTCGCGATTCAGCCCGGCTCGCTGCCCGAAGAGCTCCTCGTCACCGCCCGCACCGACACTGATGTGATCATGGGCGTTCGGCACGCGAACTTGCCGATCGAGGCAGTGCAGTTCCACCCCGAATCCGTGCTGACCGAAGGCGGCCACCGGATGCTGGCCAACTGGCTGGCCGTCTGCGGCGACGCCGAAGCCGTCAAACGCTCGGACGGCCTCGCGCCCGTCGTGGGTACGAGGCCGTCCGAGACGGTCAGCCGCTAGCGCGGCTCGCCGTCAGCCGTTTCCGCCGCCACCGCCGAGGAGGCCTCCGCCACCGGACGCCGAGGCGCTCGGCGACGGGCTGCTCGACGCCGACGGGGCCGGCGAGGGACCGTTCGAGCAGAACACCTTCACCAAACTGCCCTTCCCGGCCTGCACGTTGGCACCGGGATCGGTTCCGATCGCGTTGTTGCTCTGCACGTCATTGCTGAACTGCATGACCTGCTGCGTCTGGAACCCAGCGCCCTGAACGGTCTGCAGTGCCTGAACACAGGACTGGTTGATGACCGACGGCACCGTCGCGTTGCCGGGACCACTGGAGACGACCACGGTGATCTGCGTATTCAGCGGAACGGCTTGCCCGGCCAGCGACTTGCCGTTGCCGTCCTGCAGGTCGATCACGTTGCCGGCCGGAACGGTGTTGCTCGCCTGACTCTGGTCCGACAAGTTGTTGAAGCCGTTGCTGCGCAACGTCTTCTCCACCGTGTCCTTGCTGTTGGTGTTCAGCGCGTCCTTGCCCGGCAGCGTCTTCTGCTGCGCGCCGGCGGACAGGCAGTAGCTCACCGTGGAGTTGGACTGCGCGGACGCACCACTTTGCGGATTTTGCGAGATGATCTGACCGGCCGGAACGGTGTCGCTGTTCGCCGCGTCGCCGGTGCAGGTGTTGCTGCCAAGCTTCAACCCGTTCGCCGATAGCACCTGCTGCGCCTGTGCGACGGTCTTGCCCGTGATCGGCGGCACCGCCGTGGTCTTGCTGCTCGACCCGCTGCCGCCGAGCAGTTTGTTGAACACCACGACGGCGAGCACGACCGCGATCACGGCGACGACGGCCAGGATGATGTACCCGGTCTTGTCTGACTTCTTGTTGCGGCCGCCGCCTGCGCCCGCCGAGTCCCCGCGGCGACGGACCGCGTCTTCCGGCGGAGCGTCTTCGAAGGACGGCTGATACTGCGTTGGCTGATAACGCGTCGGCGGTCCGTACCCAGCCGTGGTCTGGCCGCCGTAGCCGGCTGCGCTCGACACCACCTGCGTCGGCGCGTTCGCGGCGCCGTAACCCGCCATGAGCGTCGGTGCGGCGGCGATCGGGCGTCCATCGAGCGCGCGCTCGATGTCCGCACGCATCTCATCGGCCGACTGGTAACGCTCGTCGGGGTGCTTGCCCAGCGACTTGAGCACGATCGCGTCGGCGACCGCGGGCACCTCGGGGTCGTGGTGCGACGGCGGCAGCGGTGCCTCTCGCACGTGCTGATACGCCACCGCGACCGGCGAATCGCCGACGAACGGCGGTCGGCCAGTGAGCAGTTCGTACAGCAGACAGCCGGTCGAGTACAGGTCAGAACGGGCATCGACGGTCTCGCCCTTGGCCTGCTCGGGGGAGAGGTACTGCGCCGTGCCAATGACCGCAGAGGTCTGCGTCATCGTCATGCCCTGGTCGCCCATGGCCCGCGCGATGCCGAAGTCCATCACCTTCACCGCGCCGGCCCGGGTCAGCATCACGTTGGCTGGCTTGATGTCGCGGTGGATGATCCCGTTGCGGTGACTGTAGTCCAGCGCCTGAAGCACGCCCGAGGTGATCTCCATCGCGCGCTCCGGCAGCAGTCGCCGGCCGGAGTGCAGCAGATCGCGCAACGTGGAGCCGTCCACGTACTCCATGACGATGTAAGGCAGCGACACGCCGCCGATGTAGTCCTCGCCGGTGTCGTACACCGCGACGATCGCCGGGTGGTTGAGTGATGCGGCGGACTGCGCTTCGCGGCGGAAACGGGCCTGGAACGTCGCGTCCCGCGCCATGTCGGCGCGCAGCGTCTTGACCGCGACCGCGCGGCCCAGCCTGATGTCGCGCGCCATGAACACCTCGGCCATGCCGCCGCGACCCAGTACCGCGCCGAGCTCGTACCTGTTGCCCAGGCGACGCGGCTCTTCCATCAGTTCAGCCCTTCCCCTGTCGCCGTTCCGCCGGGCCTTGTGCCCGCGGGAGGCGGCGATCCGCCGGGTTCCGTCTTAAACGTGCTCTGCGCGATTGTTTCACGGCGAGCGAGGCGCGCAGTAGAGCTTGGCGGCAGTGGCGTCGTACCTGCGCGCCGGGGGAGCACGAGCCGGGTGTCCGGAAGGTTCACCCGAGCCGGATCACCCCAGCTGGATCGGCCCTGCCGGATTGCCGGCGCGGGCCGCTTACCGCGGATCACTTCTGCGAGCCGAGCACCGCCTGAATCACGTCCTTAGCGATCGGCGCGGCCAGCGTGCCCCCGTACACGTCACCCGCGTTCGGTTGGTTGTCCTGCACCAGCACCGCGACCGCGACCTTCGGGTCGTTCGCCGGGGCGAAGGAAACGAACCAGGCCAGCGCGTTCTGCCCGGCGCCTCGTTGCGCGGTGCCCGTCTTGCCTGCGACTTGGACGCCGTTGATCTGCGCCGCGGTTCCCGTGCCGTTCTGCACTACCGAGACCATCATGTCCCGAAGCTGCCCGGCTTGGTCGGAAGTGATCGGGTTGTACAGCTGCTTCGGCTCGGTCGTGGACATCACGTTGCCCTTGGTGTCCAGCTCCTGCTTGACCAGATAGGGCGCCATCATCACGCCACCGTTCGCCACCGTCGCGGCCATCAGCGCGCCCTGCAGCGGGGTCATCCGGACGTTGAACTGGCCGATCGCGGACTGCGCGACCGATGCGTCGAAGGTCACGTTCTTCGGGAAGGCCGAGGAGGCCGCGGTCATCGGCACCGCGGGACCGGTCTGGTTGAAGCCCCACTTCTCCGCCTCGGCCTGCAACTTCGCGCCGCCGACGTCGAGCCCGACGGTGCCGTAGACGGTGTTGCAAGACTGGGTGAAGGCCTGGATCAGCGTGGTGTTGCCGCAGGTCTCGCCGGCGTCGTTGGACAGGGTGGCCGTGGTGTCCGGGAAGGTGATCACATTGAGCGGCGACTGGATCACGGTGTTCTCGTCCACCGGCTGGTTGTTGATCCCGTTGGACATCGCCGCGGCCGAGGTGATGATCTTAAAGGTCGAGCCCGGCGGGTAGGTCTGCAGCAGCGCCCGGTCGAGGTTCGGCTGCAGCGGGTCGGCAGCCAGCGCGTTCGCCGCCTTCGCCTCATCCTTGGTGTTGTGCGTGGCGAGCGTGTTCGGGTCGAAGGACGGAGCCGAGACCAGCGCCAGGATCGCGCCGGTCTTCGGGTCCAGCGCGACCACGGCGCCCTCGATCTCCTTGCCGCCGCCGGCATTCGCCAGACCGTTGTACGCGGCCTGCTGCGCTGCGGCGTTGAGGGTGAGCACCACCGAGCCGCCGCTCTTGCCCTTGTTCTCGATCGTGTTGAGGAACTGCTGGGTGGCCAGGCGCGAGTCAGTGCCCTGCAGAATCGAGTTCTCGTAGTGCTCGATCGAGGTGGAGCCGTAGTTCACTGAGAAGTAGCCGGTCGCCTGGGCGTACAGCGGGCCGTTCGTGTACTGCCGCTGGTACTTCAGGGTGCCGGTAGTCGGCGTCGAGGTGGCGATCGCCTTGCCGTCCACGATGATCTCGCCGCGCGGGTTCTGGAAGGCGTAGATCAGGTTGCGGCGATTGTCAGGGTGCGCCGAATACGACGACGCGTTGACGAACTGAATGTAGTTCGCGTTCACGAACAAGGCGGCGAACAGGGCGAGACAGAAGATCGCCACCTTCTTGATCGGCCGGTTCACGCCTGCACCACCTGGGTCATCTCGTCGCTGAGCGGAATCGCGGGCGGCAGCGGGCGCCGGGCCGCGTCGGAGATCTTGATCAGCAGCGCCACCAGGATCCAGTTGGCCATCAGCGCGGAGCCGCCGTATGCCAGGAACGGCATCGGCAGACCGGTCAGCGGGATGATGCGAGTCACCCCGCCCGCGGTGATGAAGACCTGGAGCGCGAAGGTAGCCGCGAGACCCGCGGCGAACAGCTTGCCGTAGGGGTCCCGGACCAGCAGCGCCGTCTTCACGCCGCGTACCACGATGATCGCGTACGCGATGAACAGCGCGGTGAGCCCGACCAAGCCGAGTTCCTCACCCACGGTCGCCAGCATGAAGTCGGCGTTGTTGGCGAAGCCGATCTGATACGAGTAGCCGCGCCCGAGCCCGGTGCCGAACAGCCCGCCGTTGGCGAACGCGTAGAGCGACTGGGCGAGCTGCCGGGTCTGGCCGGTCACGTCGGAGAACGGGTGCAGCCAGGCGTGTACGCGGACCATCACGTGCGAGGACATGTTCGCCACCGCCGCTGCGCCGCCGACGAACAGCAGCAGGCCGAAGATCAGCCAGCTGGTGCGCTCGGTGGCCATGTACAACATGATCACGAACGCGCCGAAGAACATCAGCGAGACGCCGAGGTCGGTCTCCCGGATCAGGATCAGCATCGCGAAGGCCCAGCAGACCAGGATCGGCCCGAGATCCCGGCCGCGGGGCAGGTAAAGGCCGAGGAACCGGCGGCTCGCCAGCGCCAGCGCGTCCCGCTTCGCGTGCAGGTAGGCGGCGAAGAAGCTGACGAGCAGCAGCTTGCCGAACTCGGCCGGCTGCACCGAGAAACCGCCGAGCCTGATCCAGCTGCGCGCGCCGTTCACCTCGGAGATGCTGGCCGGCAGCACCGCGGGCAGCGCGATCAGGAAGAGGCCGACCAGCGCCGAGATGTAGGCGTAGCGCTGCAGAATTCGGTGGTCGCGCAGGAAGATCACGATCACGATGAAGACGGCGAGACCGAGCACGGTGTAGATCGCCTGGTTCGGCGCGGCCCCGCCCTTCGGAGCCAGCTTGTTGGCGATGTTGTAGGGGTCCAGCCGGTAGATCATGACCAGGCCGAGCCCGTTGATCATCACCGCGACCGGCAGGATGACCGGGTCGGCGTAGGGCGCGAAGCGGCGGACCACAAGGTGCGCGGCCAGCAGCGCCACGCCGAACTCCGCGCCGAGCGCGAACAGGTTGCCCGGGGTCTTGCCGGTCATCGCCTTGCCGACGTCGGCGTATGCGAACATCGCGATGGCGAGCGCGAACAGCAGCAGCATCGCCTCGACGTTGCGCCGCTTTGGAACGTGCGGCTCGGCGGGGGCCTGAGCCGCCGAGGCGGCCAACGGCGTACTCGTCATGCGCATCACGTTCCTGTCATCCTGGTCGCCGACGCCGCGGTCGGCTTTCGCCCATCGCCGTCGTCAGCTTGACCCGTTGCCGGACGCATTGCCCGAAGCACCGGGACATTGCGCCGACAGTTGGTTCGATTCGGCGATGCTCGCGCTGGGCGACGGGCTTGGGGACGCGGGCTTGCTCGCCGTCGTGGACGGCCTTCCAGCCCCCGTCGGTGCACCCGTCGCAGACGCAGAGACGCTCGCGGACGCCATCGGGTTCACCGAAGCGCTCGGGGCCGTGGTCAGTGCGGTGCAGTCCGCGCCGAGCACCGACAGGGTGTGCACGATCGACTGGGCGTCAGACAGGCTGGTCGCGGTTATCGTGTTACGCACCCATTCCTGACTGGCCGTCGGCAGCGTGCTCACCGTTACCTGCGGGTCGGTCGAGTACACGTGCGAGAGGTGGAAGCCGACGAAGGACGTGTTCACGCCTTGGTAGATGGCGACTTTGCCGTTTTCGGATGCAACGTAGTACTGCTGTTGCGTCCAGTAGTACGCGCCGCCGCCCAAGCCGCCGACCACAACCACGACCGCTCCCACGGCGATGACAACGGGTTTGACCCAGCGTCGCCGTTTGGGATCAGGCGCCCAGTCCCCTACTTGGGGACCTTCCGCTTCGTCGGCGGGCTTCTCGTGCCGGTCCCGCTTACGCAGCCGGGCCGCTCTGCCCGCAGGTGTGTCAGCCGGGATCTCATCGGTGTTGCGCGGCGCCTGACCCGTGCCGGGCCCAGCCGCCGGCGCGGGCGGCGCGCCAAAAGACGGCAGCCCGGCACCACCGGCGTGCTCGGCGGCGGCGCCCACCGTCACCGGCATCTCGATGTACTGAGTCTCCGCGTTCGGCGAGGCACCAGGTGCGCTCGGATCGAAGATGTCGGCCACGATGCACGTGACGTTGTCCGGCCCGCCGGCGCGCAATGCCAGTTGGATCAGCGACTCCGCGGCCTGGTGCGGGTCAGCGTATCCGGCGAGCGTTGATTCGAGGGTGTCGAAGGACACGAAGCTGGACAGCCCGTCGCTGCACAGCATCAACCGATCCCCGGCTTGAATATCCGTCGGGGCCAAGTCGGCGTCGGCGACCTGGCCGCGCCCGTCGAGCGCCCGCATCAGCAGGGAACGCTGCGGGTGGTGCCCCGCCTCTTCCTCACTGATCCGGCCCTCGTCGACCAGGCGCTGTACCCAGGTGTGATCCGCCGTCAGCTGTTCGAGTCTGCCTCCGCGCAGCCGGTATGCCCGTGAGTCGCCGATGTGCGCGAAGGCCACGCTGTGTTCGCTGAAGAGGAACGCGGTGAGGGTGGTGCCCATCCCCTCAAGCTGAGGGTTGTCCGTGATGATCGTGTGTAGCCGCTCGTGCGCCTCGCTGATCCGCTCGGCCAGCGCCTGGACCGGATCGGCAGGCGGCTGCGGCGTCGCGGCGGTGTCCAGTTGCGCGATGGTCTGCACCACCACGGAGGAGGCCAGCTCGCCGGCCGCCTGGCCGCCCATCCCGTCGGCCACCACAAGCAGCCGCGGTCCGGCGTAACCCGAGTCCTCATTGCCGTCGCGGATCAGGCCGACGTGGGAACGGGCCGCATATCGCAGGGACAGGCTCATCTACGCTTCTTCCGCTACTTCCGCAGCTCGAGGACGGTCTTGCCGATACGGATCGGCACGCCCACGGGAACCGGGGCGGGGCCGGTGAGCTTGGTCCGGTCCAGGTACGTGCCGTTGGTGGAGCCCATGTCTTCCACCACCCACTGACCCGAGGAGTCCGGGAAGATCCGGGCGTGGCGGCTGGAAGCGAAGTCGTCGTCGAGCACGATAGTGGAATCGTGCGCGCGGCCGAGCGTGATCTGTTGCGATCCGAGCGGAACGCTGGTGCCCGCCAGCGAGCCGGAGGTGACCAGCAGCTTGGTCGGGGTGCCGCTGCGGCGCGGCCGGGCGGCCGCCTGACCGACCGGGACGCCGCCGGAGACCGGTCGGGCCGAAGGCCGCGCGGCGCGGATGCGCGAACTGGCCGCCCCGAACAAATCGGTGCGGATCACCGCGATCGAGATCAGGACGAACACCCAGAGGCCGACCAGCAGCCCCAGCTTCATCAGGGTGAGGGTGAGACCGGTCATCGTCCTTTACTAACTCCTCGAAGCGATTGCCGCGCGGTCACCGTACCCTGAGACCCCGGATACGCCATAGCCGCCGGCCTCGTACGGGCACGCGCTATTGCCCGCACTGACGTCGGCTATGCCCGGTCCGGTTCAGACCTGACGGAAGACGATCGTGGTGTTGCCCAGGTGGATCACCGATCCGTCACGCAGTTGGGCCTGGCGCACATGCTGGTCGTCCACCACGATGCCGTTGGTCGAGCCGAGATCGGAGATCACCGAGGGTGTCCCGGTGCGGATCTCGGCGTGTCTGCGGGACACCGAGGGGTCGTCGACCCGCAGGTCCACATCGGTACCTCGACCCATAGACGTCACCGGACGGTTCAGTGGATGCCGCACGCCGTTGATCTCGACCCAGAACGAGGGAGCCGCCGCACCACCCATCGGCGGGCCGGGTGGCGGAAATCCGCCCGGAGCGGGCCGAGGGGGCGCTCCCACACCGCCCGCGCCCATGCCGCCCGCCGCAGGTGGGTAGCCCGGTGCGCCGCTGTAAGCCGCGTACCCTGCCGCAGGGTCCTGGTAGCCGCCTTGGCCCCCCGGACCGGGCATCTGCACAACGCCTGCCAGCGCCTGCGACCGGATCCGGAACATGCCGGTGGCCAGGTCGGGAGCGCGCTCGAACTTCACCTCGACCGGCCCGACGAACATGTAGCGCTGGTCGCGCCCATGCTCCTGAACCAGATCGGCGAGCTCGGCGGACAGCGGGGCGGCGTACGTCGTGAGCCGGTCGTAGTCGTGGTCGCCGAGCTCGACGGTGAAGTCGTTCGGCACCATGGTGCGGCCGCGGCTGACCACCGCCGCGCGATCGTCGCATTCGCGTTGCAGCGCGCTGGCGATCTCGACGGGCTGCACCTCCGACTTGAAGGCTTTCGCGAAGGCGCCGTTGACCAATCCCTCAAGGCGACGCTCGAAGCGCTGTAGAACTCCCACGGACACCCCCTTCAGGCGTGTAGGCGGTCGCTGGCTGTGGCTGCACGCGGCTCCGCGCCGCGGCCGTCGACCGGGCCGGTTACGTGTGCACCTCGTACTCTCTCATTGCGCGCGCGTTCGCCGCAGCGCCGCGCTCGTAAGAGTGAGTGCGAAGCAGGTCAAGCTGACGTTCCGGCACTGATCGTATCTGCGCCGACCGGACGGACGTCACCTGTTCGCCACCATCCTCCCCCGCGGCGCGTATTCCACGCGTCCCCGCTATGCGACCGTCTCGAAACGATTTGGGACGCCGACTGGTCGACTGCTATGGTCATCCTCGTTACGCGCGAGTGGCGGAATGGCAGACGCGCTGGATTCAGGTTCCAGTGCCCGCAAGGGCGTGGGGGTTCAACTCCCCCCTCGCGCACCAACGGTGCACCAACGGAAGTTGGGTGCCGAAGTGACGCAAATTGGCGGTGACCGTGTTTATGGTCATCGCCAAGTTCATTTTCGGGGGTGTCCGCAGCGGACCGCTGCGAGAGGGTGTTTGGGCTCAGTCGGAATCGCGGTTTCGCGAAGCCGGGCCGAGGCTCCACGGCAGACAATCAAATCAGCTGCGCTCGGTGGCGCCCGCGCCTTCCAGGAACCGCAGCACTGCCAGGACCCGCCGATGGTCGCCTTCGGCCGGGGACAGGTCCAGCTTCGTGAAGATGCTGTTGATGTGCTTGGCCACCGCGCTCTCGCTGACCACCAGGCATTCGGCGATGCCGGCATTGGAGCGGCCTTCGGCCATCAGGGATAGTACTTCGCGCTCCCGGGCGGTCAGCCAGTCCGTCGGGCGGTCCTGGCGGCGCAGTAGCAGTTGGGCTACCACCTCCGGATCGAGCGCAGTCCCGCCCGCAGCGACCCGGCGCAGCGCCTCCAAGAACACGTCCAGGTCCGCGACCCGGTCCTTCAGGAGATAGCCGATACCGGTCGTCTGGGTGGCCAGCAGGTCCGCGGCGTAGCGCTCCTCGACGTACTGCGACAGCACCATGATTGCCGCATCCGGCCATTGGCGTCGGATCACCAGGGCCGCGCGGATGCCCTCGTCGGTGAAGGACGGCGGCATTCGCACGTCCGCGATCACCAGCTGCGGGCGGTGCTTTTCCACCGCGGCCAGCAGCGCGGTCGCGTCGTGCACCGCCGCCACCACCTCGAATCCGGTGGTTTCCAGCAGCTTGGTCAATCCGGCGCGCAGCAGGACCGAGTCCTCGGCGATCACAGTTCGCATGGCAGGTCCACCTTAATCGTCGTCGGTCCGCCGAGCGGGCTGCTTATCCCGAAGCTGCCGTCCACCGAGGCGGCCCGCTGCGCCAGCCCGGTCAAGCCGGTGCCCCGGCCCGCGTCCGCGCCGCCGATCCCGTCGTCCGTGATCGAGATCCGCAGCATCAGGCCGTCCAGTCGCACGTCCACCTGCACCGCCGTGGCCCGGGCGTGCTTGTTCGCGTTGGCCAGGGCCTCAGAGACGATGAAGTACCCCACCGCCTCCACCGTGGGCGAGATCCGGCGGGGCACGTCCACGCTCAGCCGTACCGGCACCGGGGAGCGGGCGGCGATCCCGGTCAGCGCGGCGTCCAGACCGCGGTCTTCGAGTACCACCGGGTGCAGTCCGCGCACCAGTTCGCGCAGCTCGGTCAGTGCCTCCTTCGCCTCCTCGTGCGCTTCCTGCAGCGCCTGCCGGGCCCGCTCGGACAGCTCGTGCGCCAAGGTCGCCCGGGCCAGGCCGAGGTTCATCGCCAGGGAGACCAGACGTTGCTGTGCGCCATCGTGCAGGTCACGCTCGATCCGACGGCGCTCGGTGTCGGCCGCGTCGACCGTCGCGGCCCGGCTTTCGGTCAGGTTCGCCACCCGCTGCGCCAGCTTCTCCGCCCGGCTAGGGCCGAGCAGGTCCGCGGCTGCCCGGGTGTCCATCCGCACCGCTGCCGAGACGATCCACGGGCTCACGTACATCAGCACCACGCTGAGCAGCATGAACCAGATCAGCGCGCCGCCCCAGAGACGCGGGCCCGTGTAGTGGAAAGCGCCGACGGCGGTCGCCAGCGCGAGCACCGCCGACGTCGCCAAACCGATCAGCGCGGCGACCCAGAGCAGGCCGGCGAGCAGGCCGAGCAGGTTCACCGCCGGGGCGACGACTAGGTGGTAGCACGCCTGCCGCCAGGTGCGCGGCGAGCGCAGGCGATCGCGAAGCGCCGACCACACGCCTCCGGAGGAGGCCGGGGACAGCTCGAGTGTCGGCGGCCTCGGAATTCGCACTCCGAGCACCTCGTAGAAGCACGCCCGGCGCGGCACTGTCAGCCATGGGCAGAGCGCCACCGCCGCCGCAACCGAGACGAACACGCAGGTGAGCACGGCCAGCAACGAAGTCGGCACGTAGAAGGTCCATGGCAGCGCCATGACGAGCAGGGGCAGGAGGTTCAGACCCGCGGACAGGACGGTGAACCCCAGATCGCGCCAGGTTCGGCGAGCCCACGGGCTGGCCAGGATGCTGCGGAGCCCTGTCGCTCCCGATTCGGTGTCGGTGGTGCCGGAGCTCATGGAGCTCACCGTATAAGGCCTGATCACCGCGGGTCCATGTCGCTACCTACCGCGTGCGGCTGTACCCAGCACCACCCCGAAGACGGAAAGGCACGCTACTGATTCACCGGCCGGTGGCGGCCAGAGTGGTTCTCGGCCCGAACGATCGGGCGGCGAGACAAGGAGACCACTGTCATGCTCGGCACGCTGAACCAGGTGGATCGGCTCCGATGCCCGGTTCAGTCGGGTAATCCGCCCGGCCCGGCACGCGGCGGTACGCACAGCCGGCTCGGTCGAGCATGCGTCACGGCTGGCCTGGCCATGATCCCATGGCTGCTCTACCTCGCGTTCACCCTGCCAGCCAGCGCCACCGACGGCCACTGGGCGCTGGCCTGGGTGGGCCTGGACAGCTGCGAGGCACTGGCCCTGTTCGCCACCGGCCGACTGCTGCTGCGCGCGGACAACCGCTGTGTCCTGGCCGCCACCGCCACCGCGGTGCTCCTGCTGACTGACGCCTGGCTCGACGTGACCTCTGCCGCACCGGGCGACGAACTGCTCACCGCGATCGCGATGGCCGCCTTCGCCGAGGTCCCGATAGCCCTGGCCTGCATCGCGCTGGCGCTGCGGCTGATCCGTCAGCCGTTCCCGTCGGCCACCGAGACTGCCGGAACCGACACGCAGGAGGAGCAGAGATGTCCCTGACCCACGCCGCAACCCGCCTGACCACGCGACGCACCGGCCTGACCGCCGCGGCCGGGCTGACCGCCCTGGCGGCGGGCGCCTGGTGGTTGACCGATCAGGCGCCCTATCCCTACGCCCAACGCCGAATGCTGGACTTGCAACTGCCGTTCCTGGCCAAGGCAGACCTGGACCAGATCCTGCAGCCCCGGAGCGGCGAGCGGATGCTGGAACTCGGCCCGGGCACCGGCCTGCAGACGCTGCACATAGCGCCACAGCTCGGCCCGGAGGGCCGGCTGGACATCGTGGACATCCAGCAGGAAATGCTGGACCACGTCATGAGCCGGGCTGCCGAGCAGGCGCTGGACATCGTCCACCCGCACCGCGCCGACGCACGCGAGCTGCCGTTCGAAGACCGGACCTTCGACGCGGTCTACCTGGTGACCGCGCTCGGCGAGATCCCCGAACCGGGCCGGGTGCTGGCCGCGACCGCCCGCGTGCTCAAACCTGGCGGACGGCTGGTGGTGGGCGAGTTCTTCGACCGGCATTGGATCCCGTTCAGCCGGCTGCACCGCCTGGCCGACGCACAGGGGCTGCACCTGACTGCCCGCCGCGGCCTGAGCATGGCCTATCTGGCCCGATTCCGCCCCTGTGCTGCGGCCTGACGAATACTTGGACAAGCAAACAGGGGCGAGCCCGACCCTGGGAAACAGTCAATCCGAACGCGGGAGAATCAGCCGTCGACGACCTGGCTCAACCAGCTCACCCGACTTTCGTCGGTGCACCATTGACTGAAGTGCCAGATGTAAATAGGTGCTGAAGTAGCGCAAATGACTCGCTGAAGAGGCCGGTGGTCTCTCCAGCGAGTTTTTGTTTACGGCGTCTGTCCGGGCAGCGCCGATCTGCCCGTGCCTGGCGGTTTTGGTGATCGTCATACCGCTTCCCGGCATGCGGGAGGGACCGTACTGGCTCTGGAGCCAGGCGAAGGTCAGCTGCGCGGACGTGGCCTTGGCGAAGAAGAACACGAACACCCGATCCGGATCGTCCCCGCCAGCCCTGGGTCTTGACAGCCGACCGCGACAAAGACTTATTGTACTAGGGAACTAGATGAATAGAGGTCATGGTGATCGAGTTCCATCTGGACCCGCGCTCCGGCATCGCCCCGTACCTGCAGATCGTCCAGCAGGTACGCCAGGCGCTGCTGCTCGGCCTGCTGTCCGAGGGCGACCAGCTGCCCACGGTCAAGCAGGTCGTGGCGAAGGTCGCGATCAACCCGAACACCGTGCTCAAGGCGTATCGGGACCTTGAACGCGAAGGCCTGGTCGCGGCAAAGCCAGGGGTCGGCACCTTCGTCACCCGAACCCTGAGTCAGGCCTCGCTCACCGAACACGAACCGCTGCGCCACGATCTGGCTGCCTGGCTGAAGCGGGCCCGCGGCGCGGGCCTGACCGAGGCGGCGATCGAAGCGCTGTTCACCAGCACGTTCCGCGCCACCGCCGAAGAGGAGAGATGACCGCGATTCTGGAAGCCCACGCGCTGGGCATGCGGTACGGCCGGCGCCAAGCGCTGACCGACTGCACTTTGAACATCCCGCCCGGGCACGTGGTAGGCCTGGTCGGCCCGAACGGCGCGGGCAAGTCCACGCTGCTCAAACTCGCCTGCGGCCTGCTGAGCCCGAGCTCGGGAAGCATCCGCGTTCTCGGCAACGCGCCGGGTTCGCGCCCCGAGCAACTCGCCCGCGTCGGCTTCCTCGCCCAGGACGCCCCCGTGTACCCGCAGCTGTCCGTCGCCGACCACCTGCGACTCGGCGCGCACCTCAATCCGCGCTGGGATCAGGACTTCGCCGAACGACGCGTCGCCCAGCTCGACCTCGACCCGGCACAGAAGGCCGGGAAGCTCTCCGGCGGCCAGCGGGCGCAACTCGCGCTGACCGTGGCGGCCGGCAAACGGCCGGAACTGCTCCTGCTCGACGAGCCGGTCGCCAGTCTCGACCCACTCGCCCGCCGCGAATTCCTCAAGCACCTGATGGAGTCCGTGGCGGACAACGACACCAGCGTCGTGCTCTCCTCGCACCTGATCTCCGACCTGGAGCGAGTCTGCGACTACTTGATCGTGCTCGTCTCCTCCCGAGTGCGCCTGGCCGGCGAGGTCGATCAGATCACCGCCGCGCATCACCGCATCGTGTGCACCCGACGTGACCCCGACACACTTCCGGCCGGTCTGGAGGTGGTCTCGGCAGAGCACACCGATCGACAGAGCACCTTCGTCGTGCGCACCGATGCTCCGCTGCCGGTCGGGGATTGGGCCGCGGAATCCCTCAGCATGGAGGACCTTGTGCTGACCTACATGGAAACCGCCGCCACCGTGCGCCCGGCGCGGCAGGACTCGGAGGTGACCCGATGATCTGGCTGACCTGGCGTCAGTTCCGGACCCAGACACTGGTGGCCGCCGCGCTCCTCGCCGCGGCAGCCGTCTACCTGCTGATCACCGGGACGCAGCTGCGGCATTCCTACAGCGCTGACCTGATCACCTGTCACTCCTCAAGCGCCGAGTACACCTGCGCGGGGCTGCTCAACGGGCTGGAGAGCGACTACAACGGCACGCTCGACCTCTTCGAGCTACTCGTGCTGGCTGCCCC
>Ga0134126_10004137_pt1 | contig 18165 bp, 14 predicted proteins | sample KB31752_FD_96881 | JGI IMG/M metagenome (GOLD analysis project Ga0134126, IMG submission 96881) | Terrestrial soil microbial communities with excess Nitrogen fertilizer from Kellogg Biological Station, Michigan, USA - KB3-175-2 | ecosystem: Environmental > Terrestrial > Soil > Unclassified ...
CGCAAGGGCGATGGCGCCGACATGGCGCGCATCGAGCTCATCGAGGGTTGATCATGACGAAGAGAGGATGCTACGTGTGCGGCCGCGGGGTTGCGTTCGGCAACAACGTCTCGCACGCCAACAACAAGGTGCGCCGCGTCTGGAAGCCGAACCTCCAGGTCGCGCGCATCCTCGTGGACGGCAAGCCCACGAAGATTCGCGTCTGTACGCGGTGCCTCAACGCAGGCAAAATTCAACGTGCTCCCCGCGGACAGGTCGCGTGACCTCCGCTGCCGCACGAGACGGTGTTCGAAGGGAGCTTCTCGCGAGGCTCCCTTTTTTTCTATTCTTGCGCGTTCGAGTGGGGATTTGCGTGAAGTCAAAACTGCAACTGCTTCAAAGGATAACAAGAGTGAAACAAGGGATAAATCAGTTGCACTTTTTCGCGAAACCAAACGCAAACCAACCCGCTCGTTTGCGGAGAAGCGCCTGCTCTCCGATGTGGACCTCCGACTAACCCGGCACGCATGCCCACCGCGCTGATCACCGGAATCACGGGCCAGGATGGCTCCTACCTCGCCGAACACCTGCTGGCCAAGGGCTACCGCGTGGTCGGTGTCGTTAGGCGGAGCTCCACCACGCCGTACGAACGCATCGCTCACCTGGTCGACAAGGTCGAGCTCTTGTCGGCCGATCTACTCGATCAGCACTCGTTGGTCGACGCCATGGCGGCGTGCGCCCCCGACGAGGTGTACAACCTGGCCGCGCAGAGCTTCGTGCAGACGTCGTGGAACCAACCGGTCCTTACCGGCGAGTTCACCGGGTTAGGCGTGACGCGCGCGCTCGAAGCGGTAAGGAAGGCGGCGCCGCGCGCGCGGTTCTATCAGGCCAGCTCGAGCGAGATGTTCGGCAAGGTCGTCGAATCGCCGCAAAGCGAGCAGACGTCGTTCTACCCGCGCAGCCCATACGGCGTGGCCAAGGTGTACGGCCACTGGATCACCGTGAACTATCGCGAGAGCTACGACCTGTTCGCCGTGTCGGGTATCCTGTTCAACCACGAGAGTCCGCGACGCGGACTCGAGTTCGTGACGCGCAAGGTGACCGACGCCGTCGCGCGCATCAAGCTCGGCCTCGGGCGCGAGGTGCGCCTCGGCAACCTGGATGCGCGGCGCGATTGGGGATTTGCCGGCGACTACGTGGACGCGATGTGGCGCATGCTCCAGCAAGAGCACGCCGAGGACTACGTGATCGGCACCGGCCGCACGCACTCGGTTCGGCAGCTGTGCGAGGTCGCCTTCGGCTGCGTTGGACTGGACTATCGTGATTTCGTGAAGCAGGACGAGCGCTTCTTCCGGCCCGCCGAAGTCGATTTGCTCGTGGCCGATCCGACGAAGGCGAGCACACAGTTAGACTGGCGGCCGCAGGTGTCATTCGAGGACCTGATCGCGATGATGGTCGAGGCAGACCTGGCGCGTCACCGCGGCGCGCGCTGACGTGCGTGCGCTGGTGACCGGCGCAGCCGGTTTCGTTGGGCAGTGGCTCTGCGCGGCGTTGGTGTCCCGCGGATGGACGGTGTTCGGGACGCGATTGGCCGGCGACATGCCGGCCGGCCGCCTCGCACCAGCCGAGCGCGATGCGGTGCATTGGCTCGACTGCGACGTCACGCACGCCGCCGCGCTTCACGCCGCACTCGAGGCGAGCACGCCGGACGCGGTGTTCCATCTGGCCGGGATTGCCTTCGTGCCCGCGGCGACCGCCGATCCTGCCGGCACGCTCGAGGTGAACGTCGTGGCGGCGGCGCGGTTGTTAGCCGACATCGGGGCTCGTCGCCGCGCCGGTTCGCTCGACCCGGTGGTGCTCGTGGTGGGAAGCGGAGAGCAATACGGACGCCACGATGACGGCGAGCAACCGCTCCCGGAATCCGCCGAGCAGCGTCCGCTCAATCCGTATGCAGCCTCGAAGGCCGCGCAAGAAGTCGTGGCCTTGGCGGCGCACAGGTCGACGGGCGTGCGCGTGATCGTGACGCGGTCGTTCAACCACAGCGGAGTGGGGCAGTCGGACCGGTTCTTGATCCCGGCTCTCGTGCGCCGCGTCCACGAGCTGCGTGGCTCTGCCCATCCAGCCGTTCTGGCCATGGGCAACACATCCACCGTTCGCGATTTTTTGCACGTGGGCGACGTGGTCGACGCGTACATTGCGCTCGCGGAACGCGGCGCACCGGGCGAAGCTTACAACGTTGCCAGCGGGACGGGCGTGGCCGTCGATACCGTCGCCCGCCGCGTGCTTGCTCTCATGGATGTCGACGCGAACTTGGAAGTTGATCCCGCGCTCGTACGTCCGGTCGAAGTGCCGATGCTGGTGGGCGACGCGCGAAAGGTGCGCGCGGCCACCGGTTGGGCGCCTCGGTTTTCTCTCGACACTATCATCGAAGACGTGATTCGTGCCGCGCCGCTCTGATCTCCACCGCATTCTGCTGATCGGCTCGGGGCCGATCATCATCGGGCAAGCCGCCGAGTTCGACTACTCGGGGACGCAAGCGGCGAAGGCGCTGCGCGAGGATGGGTACGAGGTCATCCTCGTGAACTCGAATCCGGCGACGATCATGACGGATCCGGAGCTCGCCGACCGAACGTACATCGAGCCGGTCACACCCGACATCGTCGAGCAGGTAATCGAGCGTGAGCGGCCGGATGCGCTGTTGCCGACGATGGGTGGACAGACGGCGCTCAACGTGGCGATGGCGCTCTCGGAGCGCGGTGTGCTCGACCGGTACAACGTGGAGCTGATCGGCGCCGACGCGCGCGCGATCCAGTTGGCCGAGGATCGCGAGTTGTTCGCGAATGCGATGCGGCGCATCGGGCTGAGCGTCGCGCCCGGCGGAATCGCGCGCACGTGGGATGAAGCCGAAGCGCTCATTCCCGTGGTCGACTTTCCCGCGATCATCCGTCCGTCGTTCACGTTAGGCGGAACCGGCGGCGGCGTGGCGTTCAACCGCGACGAGTACGAGGAGATCGTCCGGCGCGGGCTCGACCTCTCGCCCGTTAGGCAGGTGCTCGTCGAGCGCAGCGTCCTCGGGTGGAAGGAGTTCGAGCTCGAGGTGATGCGCGACCACGCCGACAACGTCGTGATCGTGTGCTCGATCGAAAACCTCGATCCGATGGGCGTGCACACGGGCGACTCGATCACGGTCGCGCCGGCGATGACGCTCACCGATCGCGAGTACCAGACCATGCGCGACGCGGCGGTAGCGGTGATCCGCGAGATCGGCGTGGCCGCGGGCGGGTGCAACATCCAGTTCGCGGTGAATCCCGCCGACGGTGAAATGCTCGTGATCGAAATGAACCCGCGCGTGTCGCGGTCGTCGGCGTTGGCGTCCAAGGCCACGGGCTTTCCGATTGCACGCATCGGTACCAAGCTCGCCGTCGGCTACCGGTTGGACGAGATCACCAACGACATCACGAAGACGACGCCGGCGTCGTTCGAGCCGGTGCTCGACTACGTCGTCGTGAAGTGTCCGCGCTTCGCATTCGAGAAGTTCGCGGCGGCCGATCCGCGTCTCACGACGCAGATGAAATCCGTGGGCGAGTCCATGGCGATCGGGCGCACGTTCAAGGAAGCGCTGCAAAAGGGCCTGCGCGCGCTCGAGACGGGCCGCGCCGGCTGGGTGACGGGCGCGACGCTGCAGGATGACCGGCTGCCCGACGACTCGCTGGACGCTCTGCTCGGTGCGCTCCGCCAGCCGACGCCGGAGCGGATTTTCCAGGTGAAGCGCGCCCTCGCCGCCGGCCTGACGGTAGCCGAAGTGTCCGAGCACACGCGCATCGACCCGTGGTTCCTGAGCCAGATGCTGGAGCTCATCGAGGCCGAGCGCGACTACGCCGCGCTGCCCGCGGTCGATGCGCGCGGCTTGCGGCGCATGAAGCGCCTCGGATTCTCGGACCGCCAGCTCGCGGCGCTGCGCGGCGAAACCGAGGACGCGGTGCGCGCCCAACGGTGGGCGGCGGGCGTGCGACCCGTCTACAAGATGGTGGACACGTGCGCAGGCGAATTCCCCTCGGCCACGCCGTACCTGTACTCGAGCTACGACGAGGAGAGCGAGGCGCCGCCCACGGGGCGGCGGTCGGTCGTGATCCTGGGCAGCGGGCCTAACCGGATCGGCCAGGGCGTCGAGTTCGACTATTGCTGCGTGCGCGCCGTGATGGCGCTCCGCGAGCGCGGGTTCGAGACGATCATGATCAACTCGAATCCCGAGACGGTGTCCACCGATTTCGACACGTCGGACAAGCTGTACTTCGAGCCGCTCACGTTCGAAGACGTGCTGGAGATCGTGGACCGCGAGCATCCCGTCGGCGTGATCGTCCAGTTAGGCGGACAGACGCCGCTCAAGCTCACGCGCGCGCTCGAGGCGGCGGGCGTCACCATTCTCGGGACGTCGCCCGATGCGATCGACATTGCCGAAGACCGGCGGCGCTTCGAGGCAATCGCGCGCGAAACTGGCGTCAATCAGCCGCCGAGCGGCACCGCCACGAGCATCGACGAGGCCGTGGACATCGCGTCGCAGGTCGGCTACCCGGTGCTCGTGCGCCCGTCCTACGTGTTAGGCGGACGCGCCATGCAGATCGTGTACGACGAAGCGTCGCTGCGCGAGTACTTCGATCGCGCGGCGCGCGCGTCGGAAGACCGCCCCGTCCTCATCGACCGCTTTCTCGAGGACGCCTACGAGGTGGACGTCGATGCGATCGCCGATGGCGAGCGGGTGGTCGTGGGCGGCGTGATGCAGCACATCGAGGATGCCGGCATTCACTCGGGCGACTCGGCCAGCGTGCTGCCGCCGTACATCATCAGTGAGTCGGACCTTGCAACAATGCGCGAGCATACCGCCGCGTTGGCGAAGGCGCTCGGCGTCGTGGGCTTGATCAACGTGCAGTTCGCGATCAAGGATCGCACGGTCTACGTGCTCGAGGTCAATCCGCGCGCGAGCCGGACGATTCCGTTCGTGTCGAAGGCGATCGGCGTACCGCTCGCGTCGTTGGCCGCGCGCGTGATGCTCGGCGAATCGCTGGCGTCACTCGGGTTCACCGAGGAGATCGTTCCGCCATACGTGTCCGTCAAAGAAGCGGTCTTCCCGTTCAGCAAATTCCGCGAGTCGGATCCGGTCCTCGGGCCAGAGATGCGCTCGACCGGCGAGGTGATGGGCATCTCCGATTCGTTCGGCAGTGCATTTGCCAAGGCACAGCTCGCCGCGGACAACGGCCTGCCGCTCGAGGGCGCGGTGCTGATCACGGTGAATAACTCGGACAAATCGAACGTGATTCCGATGGCCCGCCGGTTTCAGGAGATGGGGTTCCGCCTCCTCGCTACCACCGGGACCGCGAAGTTCCTTCGCTCGCGCGGCATTCCGGCCGAGCGGGTGTTCAAGGTGCACGAGGGACGGCCGCACGGGATCGACCTGATTGTGAATCGCCAGGTGCAGCTGCTCATCAACACGCCGCTCGGCAAGCACTCGCAGCGCGACGACTATTCGATGCGTCAGGCCGCCGTGGCCCATCGCGTCCCTTATACGACGACGCTGTCGGCGGCCTCCGCTGCGTGCGATGCGATTCTCTCGTTGCGGTTCCGTCCACCGCGCGTCCGCTCCCTGCAGGAATGGCACGAGCTCGTGCGAGCCGACGCCGTGACGGGCGATTGACGCCGCGCGCGGGGGTCCACACGTTGTTAGACGTGGCCCGACGAGGCGGCGGCCCGCCTCCCGCACGTTCAGGCTGTGTTGTGACGCCTGCCAACTCCGCTTCTCGAACCTCCTGTTGAACCGACATGCCAGTTCCTTTGCTCGATCTTCGGGCGCAGCACGCGCAGATCAAGGACGAAGTGGTGCGCGCCATGATGCAGGTTGTCGACGACCAGCTGTTCATCCTCGGCCAGCCGGTGGAGCGCCTCGAGCGCGCGGTGGCTGCGCTGTCGCACACCAAACACGCGATCGGATGTGCGAGCGGCACCGATGCACTGCTGCTCGCGCTGCGCGTCCTCGACATCGGGCGCGGCGACGAAGTCATCACGACGCCGTTCACCTTCTTCGCGACGGCGGGCACGATCCACAACGTGGGTGCAACGCCAGTGTTCGTCGACATCGATGCGTCGACGTTCAACATCGCGATCGGGCAGGCAGCCGCCGCGGTGACGTCGCGCACGAAGGCCGTCGTACCGGTTGACTTGTTCGGCCAGATGGCGCGCATCGAGGAGCTGTCGGCGGCGATGCCTAACGTGCCGCTCATCGAGGACGCGGCGCAGACCATCGGCGCACGCCGCCGCATCAACGGCGAGTGGGTGATGGCGGGCGAGCGCGCGACGATCGGGACGTTCAGCTTCTTCCCGTCCAAGAATCTCGGCGGCTACGGCGACGGCGGCATGATGGTGACGCAGGACGACGCGCTTGCGACGCGCCTCAAGCGCCTTCGCGTGCACGGCGGCGCGACGCAATACTTCCACGACGAAGTTGGCTACAACAGCCGTCTCGATACACTGCAAGCCGCCGTGCTCGAAGCGAAGCTGCCGCATCTCGCCGACTGGAGCGGCAAACGCCGCGAGCACGCGATGTATTACGATCGCGCGTTCGCCGACGTGCCCGAAGTGCGCACGCCGACGATCGATGCCGGGAACGAGTCGATCTACAATCAGTACACGATTCGCGCGGACCGGCGCGACGGCTTGCAAGCCCATCTCAAAGGCAAGGGCATCGGCTCGGCCATCTACTATCCATTGCCGCTGCACCTGCAGCCTTGCTTCCAGTATCTGGGATATCGCGTGGGCTCGTGCCCCGAATCGGAACGCGCCGCGCGCGAGGTGCTCTCGCTGCCGGTGTATCCGGAGCTCACGCGCGCGCAACAGGACGAGGTGATCGGCGGCGTTCGTTCATTCTATGGCCACTGATTCGGTGAAACCCGCGCCTCCGCCCCTGACGGAGCGCGTGTTGGCACGGCTGTCGACGGTGGCCTTCCGGTACCGGCGTCTCATGGTGGTCACGACGCACCTGGTGCTCGTGGTTGCCAGCTACACGTTGGCGTTCGTGCTGCGCTTCGATCGCATGATCCCGTCGGCGTACAACCGGATCTTCCTCACGACGCTCGGCCCGCTCGTCGTTTTTCGGTTAGGCGGGTTTGCGTTCTATCGGTTGTACAGCGGGTGGTGGCGGTACGTCGGTATGCGCGACATGTTCGCGCTGATCAAGGCGATCGCGATCAGCAGCGCGTTGTTCACCGCGCTGCTCGTGTTCACCGGCCAGGCGTATCAGTACCCACGGTCGGTGATCGTGATCGACGCGGTGCTCACGTTGCTCTTCATCGGCGGCGTTCGGTTCGCGCTGCGCGCACTGCGCGAGAATCGGCGCCCGGCGGCGGGCGGTCCTCGTCTCCGTCGTGTCCTCATCATCGGCGCCGGCGATGCGGGCGAGCTGCTGCTGCGCGAGATGCACAACAACCGCCGGTTGGGCTACGTGCCCGTGGGGTTCGTGGATGATGACGTCCGCAAGACCGGCTTCTACATCCACGGCGTGCCGGTGCTCGGCACCACCGAGTCGTTAGGCGAGACACTGCAGACCAATCCGGCGGATGAGCTGATCATCGCGATTCCATCCGCCTCGCGCGACCAGATCCAAAAAATCGTCAACCGCTGCCTGGCGACGCGGCTGCCGTTCAAGATTTTGCCGGCGATCGCGGCACTCTCGGGACGTGTGCAGATGAGCCAGGTTCGGCCCGTGCGCGTGGAAGATCTGCTCGGCCGCGATCCCGTGGACCTGGACTCGGCGATCGTGCACGGCGCGATCGCGGGACGCCGGGTGCTGATCACGGGCGCCGGCGGATCGATCGGCGCCGAGCTCGCGCGGCAAATCGCGGGCTTCGATCCTGCTGCGCTCACGCTGATGGAGCGCTCGGAGAACGCGCTCTTCCTCATCGAGCAGGAGCTGCACCGGAAGCATCCGGCGCTCGACGTGCGACCGGTGATCTGCGACATCTGCGAGAGTTCCGACGTCACGCGGCTGTTTCGTGACGCTCGTCCCGAGATCGTGTACCACGCCGCGGCGTTCAAGCACGTGCCGATGATGGAAGCGCATGTGTGCCACGCGGTGCAGAACAACGTGTTCGGCACGCGCAACGTCGCCGAAGCCGCTGTGCAGTACGGTGCGACGTTCGTGCTGATCTCGACGGACAAGGCAGTGAGTCCGACGAACATCATGGGCGCTACGAAGCGCCTGGCCGAGCAGCTGGTGCTGTCGCTGGCCGACGCGCGCGCGCACCACTTCGTGGCGGTCCGTTTCGGCAACGTGTTAGGCAGCAACGGCAGCGTCGTGCCGCTGTTCAGCGAGCAGATCGCCGACGGCGGGCCGGTGACCGTCACGCATCCGGAAGCCACGCGCTACTTCATGACGATTCCCGAGGCAGTGCAACTGGTGCTGCAAGCGTCGGCGTTGGACGAGGCGCGCGACCGGATCGTGATGTTGGAGATGGGACACCCCATCAAGATCGTCGACTTGGCGCGCAACCTCATTCGGCTGTCCGGGCTCGAGCCCGACGCCGACATTCCGATCGTGTTCACGGGCCTGCGGCCGGGCGAGAAACTGCACGAGCAGCTGACGTCGGACACGGAAGAGACGATGCCGACGCGGTTCGAGAAGATCCGCATCGTGAAGACCGGCGCGCCGCGCTCGCTCGACCATCAGTTAGGCCATCTGTGGGACCTCGTCGTGGCCCGCGACGAGCGCGGCATCGTGCGCAAGCTGCAGGAATTGGTACCGGAATTCTCGCCGCAGGCGGCGTTGATCGCGCGCCTTCGCGAGCGGGCCGCGGCGCCGGAACCGCGTCACTTCACCAAAGGAGCCTGACGATTCGCTTGAGCGTCGTCGTCGCCGCCGGCGCGCTGATCGCTGCCGCCGGGAGCGCGCGTGTGGCCGCCGCGCAGCATCCGTTAGTCACCTTGCCCCTGGACGATCCGGCATACGCGCAGCTCGATGGGCTGGTGCAGTTGGGCTGCGGCGCCGCGCGCGTGTCGGCCTTCCGGCCGTTCATGGTCAAGGACGTGCGTTCGGCGCTGCGGACCGCGAAGGCCGAGTCGATGTGCGGCGGCCGTGTGCTCGACGCGCTCACGTCGCGCTTCCTCGCCGACAGTGTGGCGGCGGACTCGGCGGCCGATGCGAAGACCAACCGCGTCCGGTTCGGGGCGCTGGCGTCGCTGCAGGCGACCGGTCTCGACAACGGCGAGATGTATCCGCTGTGGGACGACATTCGCCCAACGGGGCAGGGCACTCCGCCCGCCGTCGGGACGGCGCGGCTCAGACTTTCGTTCGACGGCGGGCCGAACGTCGTGCTCGTGAGTGAAGCGTACGGCGAAACCCAGAGCCGCAACGATCCAACCGTGCGCGCCAATCAATTCCGTCACACGTCGGGCGTGATCGACTTCAGCGACGCCTACGCGTCGGGCAAGCTGGGTCCCATCGTGCTCTCCGTTGGGCGCGGCCGGGAAGCGTGGGTCGGCGACGGTCCGGAATCGCTCGTGTTGTCGGCGAACGGACCAGCGCTGGACAAGATCACGCTCACCGCGCAGTGGTCGAAGTTCGAGTTCAAGGCGCTCGTCGCATCGCTCAACGACGTGATTTTGTCGCCGTCGACCGACAGCACTCCCGATAGCGTCGGTACGCAGCGCTATCATCGAATGATGGTGGCGCACGCGCTCACGTGGCGGCCGTCGCACAAAGTGGAGCTCACGCTCGGAGAGACCGCGCTCATTCCGCGGCAGGGCGGCGGCATCGCCCTCAACTTCGTGAATCCGTTGATGGTGTTTCAGGTCACGCAGAACGACAAGTCCGGCGACATCAGCCAGGCCGGCAACGTGAACCTCACAGCGTTCGGGTCGGTACGCGCCAACGTCGACCGGTTCTCGCTGCAGGGCGATCTGCTCATCGACGACATCCAGATCGACTCACGCGATCGCAAGAACTTCCCCGATCTCTTCGGCTGGAACGTGCGCGGCGCGTATGCGCTGTCGCTCCCGGTGCCGGCGAATCTCGGGCTGCAGTACCGGCGGGTGAGCGCGTTTACGTATCTCGAGTCGTTCTACACCGCCACCTGGCAGCAGTACGATCAGCCGGTGGGCTCCGAGTTAGGCCCCGACGCCGACATGGCGCGCGCGTTCGCGGACGTGTGGCCGACGGGCAAGTTTCACGTGTCCGCGGGGGTCTCGAAATGGCGCCGAGGCGACCAGCGCATCAGCCAGCGTCCGCCGCCTGCCCGGTTCGGCCACGCCGGCGCGCCGTTCCCGTTTGCGAGCGGCGACACGCCCGACGTGCAGAGCGCGTGGATGGGCGATGCCGGCGTGCAGTGGCTCGACCCGATCGTCCCCCTCACGCTCGAGATTCAGGGTGCGCGCGTGACGAACGTGAACAACGTCGCGGCGCCGGCGGCTACGTACGGCCGCGTGCAGATCGTGGCGACGTACCGGTTCCGGTATCCCTGAGGGCGGGATGGAGCCGCCTCGTCCAGCGAGCGGCGCGGGTACGGCCGGCGTGCCCTGGTACCTGCCGGCGGTGTTGGTGGCATCGCTGTGCGTGATCGTCGGCGTGATGTGGGACATCTCGTGGCACAGCACCATTGGTCGCGACACGTTCTGGACGCCCGCGCACATGGCCATCTACCTCGGCGGTCTGCTCGCCGGGCTCGCGTGCGGATGGCTCGTGCTGACCACGAGCCTCGGCTCGACCGCGGCGCACGCGGATACCGTACGCTTCTGGCGCGTGTTCTACGCCCCGTTAGGCGCATGGGTGTGCATCTGGGGCACGTTCGCGATGCTCACGTCCGCGCCGTTCGACAACTGGTGGCACAACGCGTACGGGCTCGACGTGGAAATCCTGAGCCCGCCGCACACCGTGCTCGCGTTGGGCATCGCCGCCATTCAGTTAGGCGCGCTGCTCATGACGCTCGCGCTGCAGAATCGCGCCGGCGGCGACGAGGCGCCGCGCTACCGCCTGCTCTATGCGGTGGCCGCGGGCCTGCTGTTCCTGAACGCGACGATCATGACCACCGAGTATCATCGGCGCGTCCTCATGCATGCGCCGGTGTTCTACGAGGTCGCATGCCTGGTGTTCCCGTTCTACCTCGTGACGCTCGCGCGCGGGTCGCGGCTCCGCTGGCCGACCACTGCGGTGACGGCCGTCTACACGGTGGTCATGCTGGCGATGGTCTGGATCCTTCCGCTGTTCCCGGCCACGCCACGGTTAGGCCCGATCTACCAGACGGTCACGCACATGGTGCCGCCGGACTTTCCGCTGCTGCTCCTCGCGCCGGCAATCGTGCTCGACCTCATCTTCCAGCGTGCGCCGCCGAGTCTTCGCGGGTGGCGTCTTGCTGCGGTGCTCGGCGCCGCGTTCCTGGTCGTGTTTCTTGGCACGCAGTGGGCGTTCGGCTACTTCTACAATTCGCCGGCGTCGGCGAACTGGGTGTTCGCGTCGGACAACTACTACTACGCGTTGCCGAAGACGGCCTACGCGTACCGGCACGTCTTCCCGCCCGTGCGGGCCGGAGCGCTGGTGCGCGGGTTGGTCGTCGCGCTGGTGCTCGCCGTCGTGTCGTCGCGGTTGGGCCTTGCATGCGGCGACTGGCTGCGCCGGGTGAAGCGATGACGGCCGCGGCGCACCCGGCGCGCCGGATGCCTAACGGACTGACAGTGCTGGCCGCCCTGGCGGTGCTGACGGTTGCCGGCGTCGCACACGTGGGCAGTCCCGACGTCTATTACCGCGGCGCAGCCGGACCATACCAAGTCGGCGTTGTCGTCCGGCCGCCGGGCGTGGTGCCGGCGCAGGTGGACGTCGTCATCCAGGTCTTCAACGGCGACGTCGGGCGGGTGACGGTTCAACCGGTGTACTGGGAGACCGGCACGGCCGGTGCGCCGCCGCCCGACGTCGCCCAGCCGCTCGCCGGCGCGCCCGGTACGTACGAGAGCCGCCTGTGGCTCATGACCACGGGCTCGTACACCATCGACGTGGCGATCACCGGACCCCGAGGCACCGGCGCCGTGAACGTCCCGATCGTCTCGGCGGCCACGCGCGAGCTGCCGATGTCGCCTGTGTTAGGCGCCGGCCTCCTGCTGCTCGGTGCGTTCCTCGTGTTCGGCCTGCTGTCGATCGTCGGCGCCGCGTCGCGCGAGGCCACGCTGGATCCCGGCGCGCCCGTCGATCCGCATCGCCGCGCGCGGTCGCGCGCCGCCGTCGCCGCCGCGGCGGCCATCTTCGCGCTTGCCTTGTTAGGCGGCAACGCGTGGTGGAATTCATCGGCGCGGAATTACCGGCGGATCATCTACGTGCCGCTCGCGAACCGGGCGACCATCGTCGACTCCGCGAGAGAGCACGTCCTGCGGTTCGAGCTCACCGACGCCCGGTGGTTAGGCCGCGAGCAAACGCCGCTCGTTCCCGATCATGGAAAGCTCGTCCACCTCTTTCTCGTGCGGTCGCCGGGCATGGATGCCTTTGCGCACCTGCACCCAGTCACCCGCGATTCGAACGAGTTTCGCGTCGCGGTGCCGCGGCTGCCGCTCGGCACGTATCGCGTGTACGCGGACATCGTGCACCGGAGCGGACTGGCCGAGACGCTCGTCAACACCGTAAGGATCTTCCCGGGCGTCGATGCGGCGCCATTCACACCCACCGATTCCGACGACTCCTGGTCGTCGATGCCTGGCGCGAGCCGCGACGCCACGCACGCGACGCTCGCGGACGGGTCGATCATGACGTGGGATCGCGGTGACACAACGATCGTGGCCAACCAGCTCGCGCCGCTCCACTTCAGCGTGCGTACTCCGGATGGGCGCCCGGCCGTGCTGCGGCCCTACATGGGAATGGCGGCCCACGCGATGGTGACGCGTGATGACGGCAGCGTGTTCGTCCACCTGCACCCGATGGGCACGATTGCGATGGCCGCGCAGTCGCTCTTCGACCACCGGCAGTCCGGCGACACCTCTCGCGCGACTGATGCCCGGGTCATGGCCATGCCCGCCGCGACGCTACCAGACACCGTCAGCTTTCCATACGCGTTCCCGAAGCCAGGCCACTATCGCATGTGGATCCAGGTGCGTCACGATGGCCGTGTCCTAACCGGAACCTTCGACACCACCGTGCGATAACTTCTGCGCCCGCCCGGCCGGACTCGTTTCCGCAGCAGAACAATCCGGCCGTGTCCGGCCGTGTCCGCGCTTTGTCCGCCTTCTCGCATTGCCCGGTCCATTGATGCCCGATAAGTTCAAGGGCTGGCGCCATATCGGCCAACAACCGAACTCAACAATACCACATCGTGCGGATCACAGTCGTCGGGACGGGCTATGTCGGTCTCGTTGTAGGCGCATGTCTGGCGGAAACGGGAAGCGATGTCACGTGCGCCGACATCGATGAGCGCAAGGTCAAGGGCCTGAAGCAAAACGTGCTGCCGATCTATGAGCCAGGACTCGAGGATCTTGTCGAACGGAACCAACAACAGAAACGGCTCACGTTCACCACCGACGTCGGCGCCGCCGTCAAGAACGCCGAGGTGGTGTTCATCGCCGTCGGCACGCCCCCGGACGAAGATGGGTCGGCCGACCTGCGCCACGTGCTGAGCGTCGCCGACGTCATCGGCCGCAACATGGCGCGCGAAATGGTGATCATCACCAAATCCACCGTGCCAGTGGGGACCGCACGCAAGGTTGCCGACGCCGTCGCCAAGAACGCGAAGTTCGCGTTCCACATGTGCAGCAACCCCGAGTTCCTCAAGGAAGGTGCTGCAGTCGAGGACTTCATGCGCCCCGATCGCGTGGTCCTCGGCGTGGATAGCGACTACGCGCGATCTGTGATGGCCGAGCTCTATGCGCCGTTCGTGCGCACGGGGAAGCCGATTCTCTTCATGGACATTCCATCGGCCGAGCTCACCAAGTACGCGGCGAATGGCATGCTGGCCACGCGCATCTCGTTCATGAACGAGATCGCGAATCTGTGCGAGAAAGTCGGCGCGAACGTGGACAACGTGCGAAAGGGAATCGGCAGCGACGTGCGCATCGGTCCGTCGTTCCTGTTTCCGGGGCCGGGGTACGGCGGCTCCTGTTTCCCCAAGGACGTGAAAGCGCTGCTGCGCACGGCAAACGAGAGCACGGCGTCGCTCAACGTGCTGGACGCGGTGGAGAAAGCGAACGAGCGGCAGAAGAACCGGTTGTTCGAGAAGCTCTCCTCGGTGATGCCGGATGGATTGCGCGGGCGGAAGATCGCGATCTGGGGATTGGCGTTCAAGCCGCAGACGGACGACATGCGCGAGTCGCCCGCGCTCACGCTCATCGAGTCGCTGCTCGACGCGGGCGCGACCGTCGTGGCACACGATCCGGTGGCCATGCCCGAGGCGAAGCGCCGGTTAGGCGACCGGGTCGGGTACGCCGACTCGAATTACGACGCGCTCGACGGCGCCGATGCGCTCGTCGTCGTCACCGACTGGAACCAGTTCCGCCACCCGGACTTCGAGCGCATCAAGACGTCGCTTGCGCGGCCGATCGTGATCGACGGACGGAACCTCTATCACCCCGACAAAATGGCGGCGTTAGGCTTCACGTACCGGTCCATCGGTCGCGGCCGCGAATGAGGGTGCTCATCACCGGAGCCGCGGGCTTCCTCGGCTCCCATCTGTGCGACCGGTTCCTGGCCGACGGCCACCAGGTGGTGGGACTCGACAACTTCATCACCGGTCATGCCGACAACATCGCGCCCCTCATCGGCCAGCCCACGTTCGAGTTCGTCCGGCACAACATCTCGACGTACACGTACGTCGCCGGTCCGCTCGACGGCGTGCTCCATTTCGCGTCGCCGGCAAGCCCGATCGACTACCTCGAGCACCCGATCCCGACCCTCAAGGTCGGTGCGTTAGGCACACACAACGCGCTCGGTCTTGCGTTGGCCAAGCGCGCGCGGTTCTTCCTCGCCTCGACATCGGAAGTGTACGGCGACCCGCTGGTGCACCCGCAGCCGGAATCGTACTGGGGCAACGTCAACCCCGTTGGTCCGCGCGGCGTGTACGACGAGGCCAAGCGCTTCGCCGAGGCGATGACGATGGCTTATCACCGCTACCACAAGCTCGACACGCGCGTCGTCCGGATCTTCAACACGTACGGACCGCGCATGCGGCCGCGCGACGGGCGCGTCGTATCCAACTTCATCGTGCAGGCCCTGGCCGGCGAGCCGATCACGATTTACGGCGACGGATCGCAAACCCGCAGCTTCTGCTACGTGTCCGATGAAGTGGAAGGCATCTATCGACTCTTCATGAGCAGCGACTGCGATCCGATGAACATCGGCAACCCCGTCGAGTACACCGTACGGCAGTTGGCCGAGGTGGTGCTCGAGATCACGGGTGCGCGCGTGCCGATCGAGATGCGGCCGCTTCCGGTCGATGATCCGAAGGTCCGCCAGCCGGACATCACGCGTGCGCGCGCCGTGCTCGGGTGGGAGCCGACGGTCGCGCTGCGCGACGGCGTCGCGCGCACGATCGACTACTTCCGCTCGCTCGGCGCCGAGCGGTTAGGCGCGCGTGGCTGAACGGGTGCTGATCACGGGGGCGGCAGGGTTCATCGGCTCGCACGTGGCCGATGCGCTGCTGGCGCGGGGCGATCGTGTGTTAGGCGTCGACAATTTCGACGACTTCTACGACCCGGCGGTGAAGCGGGCCAACGTCGGCGATGCATGCCGGTCGTCGGCCTTCACTATGCTCGACGCCGACGTGCGCGACGCCGCGGCGATGACGCGCGCGATTGCGGCGATCCAGCCGGACGCGATCGTCCACCTGGCCGCGCGCGCCGGCGTCCGCCCATCGATCGCCGCACCCGCGGTGTATGCCGACGTCAACGTCCGCGGAACCGCTGTGCTGCTCGAGGCTGCCCGTGCCGCCGGCATCGCACGCGTGGTGGTCGCGTCGAGCTCGTCCGTCTACGGCAACGCCAGCAGAGTTCCGTTCTCCGAATCCGACGCCGCGATCCAACCCGTGAGCCCATATGCTGCGACCAAACGTGCCGCCGAGCTCCTCTGCGAAACATTCGCGGAGCTGGAGCCGCGACTCCGGATCGTGTCGCTGCGATTCTTCACGGTGTACGGTCCGCGTCAGCGTCCCGATCTTGCCATACACAAGTTCGCTTCGCTCATCTCGAGTGGTCGTCCGATTCCGGTGTACGGCGACGGGTCCTCGTCCCGCGACTATACGTACGTCACGGATACTGTGCAGGGCGTGTTGGCCGCGATCGATCGCACGCGCAGGAGCGACGTGCGCCACGAGCTGTACAATCTGGGCGAATCGCAGACCACGACGCTCGCGCAACTCATCGCGCTGCTCGAGGATGCGCTCGGTCGCACGGCCGCCATCGAGCGGATGCCGCCGCAGCCAGGTGATGTTCTCTGTACGTTTGCCGATATTTCGCGCGCACGCGACACGCTCGGCTATGCGCCGGCGGTGCCGATTCAGGATGGCATCCCTCGCTTCGTCGCATGGTTTCGCGACCCCGCTCAGCGCGGCGCTGCCGCGCCGCGGTGAACCGTCTCCTCGAATCCGGGTATCACCGCCGTCATGTTTGTGAACGCGCTACGCCGTACGCTTCCAGTGCTTGCTCTCACGGGACTTGCCGCCTGTCACAGGCATCCGTTCGTCCCCGCGAGCTTCCCGTCCAAGGAAGCTCTCTTCCAAGCATCGCTGCAGCAGCTCAAGATGCGGCACTGGAGCAATGCGGAGAACGGATTCGAGAAGCTGACCACCGACTTGCCGGCGCGCGACCCGCTGCTGCCGGCGGCCTACTACTACTTAGGCGAATCGCACAGCGGCCAGAAGGAATACATCCTCGCGGCCCAGGCGTATTCGCGCGTGCCGGAAAGTTTTCCCGAAGACACACTGGCCGGTCCCGCCACGTTCAAGACCGGCATCTCGTACGCGAAGCTGTGGCGCAAGCCGTCGCTCGATCCCGATTACGGCCAGACCGCCATCAGCACGCTGCAGAGCTTCATCGCCGCGTATCCGGATTCGCCGCTCAAGCCGCGCGCGCAACAGGAGATCGACCGCCTAACGGAGTGGTTGGCGATCAAGAACTTCGACACGGGGATGTTCTACTATCGTCGCAAGGCATACGACCCGGCGATCATCTACTTCAACGATGTCGAACGCCTGTATCCGACCACGCAACACGCGAAACTGGTACTGATCCAGCTCGTGAAGTCGTACAAGCAAATCAAGTATCCCGAAGAAATTGCTCAGACGTGCGCCACGCTGTACCAGAAGTATCCCGGTGACAACGACGTGAAGGAGACCTGCGGACCGCCGCCGGCACCGGCGACGGCGACGCCGAAGCCCTGACGACAGTGCGACTGGGGCTCTTCGGCGGGACGTTCGATCCGCCCCACGTTGGGCATCTCCTTGCCGCGAGCGATGCGTACGAAGCGCTGCACCTCGACCGGGTCGTGTTCATCCCGGCAGCGAGTCAGCCGTTCAAGCAAGGGGCGGTGGCGGCATCCACGTCCGAACGGTTGGCGATGGTACGGCTGCTCGCGGGCGACGACCCGCGCTTCGAGGTCGATCCGATCGAAATCGACCGGGGCGGGTTATCTTACACGGTTGACACATTGGGCGCGTATGCGGCCCGTCATCCGGCGTCGGAGCGATTCCTGTTGATCGGCGAAGACCTCGCCGCACAGATCGCGACGTGGCACCAGGCGGATCGCATCGCAGCGTTGGCGCAGGTGGTGGTGCTCGCGCGCGGTCTCGACGCCGACGTCTCGAGCGGGGACGCGGAACCCGATGCATCGTCGGGCAGCCGAAAGCGGCCGGCCATGCCGGTCGTACGGATTGCGACGCGTCGCGTGGATGTGTCGTCGAGCGAGATCCGCGCGCGCGTGCGCGCCGGGCTGTCCTTGCGAGGATTCGTGACTAAAGCAGTCGCCGACTACATTCGGGCGGCGGCGCTGTACCGATAGGGGAATACCCACATGTTGAAGCCATTGCTCACCGCGGTCTTCGGCACGCGTCACGAACGCGAGATGAAGCGCGTTCAGCCGATCGTGGACGAGATCAACGCCGAGTACGAGCGACTCCAGAACGTGTCCGACGAGGAGTTGCGCGGGCAGACGGCCAAGCTGCGCGGCATCATCCGCGAACGGACGGC